>Ga0209202_1000487_pt1 | contig 33048 bp, 19 predicted proteins | sample AD_UKC032_MetaG_FD_184416 | JGI IMG/M metagenome (GOLD analysis project Ga0209202, IMG submission 184416) | Active sludge microbial communities of municipal wastewater-treating anaerobic digesters from USA - AD_UKC032_MetaG (SPAdes) (version 2) | ecosystem: Engineered > Bioreactor > Anaerobic >... | reverse complement strand
CAGTCAACTCGCATTGCGAATTTGCGGAACTCGGCTACGACGAAGCGATGCGGAATGTCTATGCGCGAACGCAGATCTGGTTCGCCGATGCCGACCTGCGACCGCGTGATGTCGAGTCGGCGATGCACGCGACGGGCGCTGTGTTGCAGCAGATTATGCGTGAGTTGTTCGAAATTTCGGCGTACCGGAAACGGATTGAGGCTAGCGTCGAGGTGCTGGAGCGATGGCTGCGGGAGGAAGAAATGCGAGCGGTTATCGAGGTACCTGAGGTGGAAATCGAAGCGGTAGATGAGGGTGCTATCTGAGGCGCGGTGTTATTGGCGCGGCGATGCGGTGCAGGGGGCGAAAATTGTGGCGAAAAGGCCAATGAATTTCCGGGACTCACCAATTTAAGTTGCTGTCAGTCGATCAGGCAGCTAGAACGCACCAACCGGGGGGCTGGACTTCTGTATTTCGGCCTTATGTTGAGCTCCACATAAGGCCGATTATGTAGATGTCTCAGTTATGTAGAGCCACGACCGACGTCGTGCGTCAACCGCCCATCTGGAGTGGCAGGCGCCGATTTTGAGCTCCACATAATCAGAGCGTCCGCAGGAAGTCGATCAGCGAGTCAGGCGCCCGATAGCGGCGAAGCTTGGTCTCTGGCTCTTGAAGCCGTGCCAGCGCCCGCTCCTTCATTGCCAGATCGGCCTCGACGTACTGATGTGTAGTTGCCGGACTCTCGTGGCCAAGCCAAAGCGCGATGACGCTGATGTCGACGCCGGCCTGCAGCAGATGCATTGCCGTCGTGTGACGAATCACATGCGGCGAGATCTGGCGTGTCGCCAAATCGGGGCAGGATTCCGCGGGAATGGTTGCGACGTGTACCTGCCGCAAGGCCGCGTACGTCACGCAGGTGGTCGTCGTACCGGTGCAGCTCGTCGGCGACGGGGTCGGGGGTTTCTGCAGAAGAGCGCACACGCTGCGCGCTCCGGGGCGGTGAGGTTCGGTTCATGAGCGTCTCCTGGAGTGAAAATTCCACTTCAGGGGAACGCTAAAATTATGTCGAGCTCAAAATTCCATCAGTCGCCGGCAAGGCTCATGGTCACAGCTTCTCTGAACCACGTCGCTGGAAGCTCAACATAATCGAGGTATCTACATAATCGGCCAAAGCCGACCTTGGGGAATTGGCCGGAATTAGACGGCTCTGCGCCGGCTAGCTGCCTCTCAAGCCTTGATGGCAGTTACTCATATTTCTTGATCAAATGTAAACGCCCTGGCGAACTCAGGTTGATTTCTGATTTAGGCCGAACTTTCTGGCAACCAACGATGAGGCAGTACCCCACCGATCCGACTATTTCAGCGATAGCGCTACGGCCCTTCGTGTTGTATATTCCGTCACGCAGGATCTGCCCGGCTCAGCCGTTCCTGCATCCAGTGTTCTGCGAACACGCCCTTACGGCGGCTTCGCCGGTGTCACATGATTTTGGCATCCTCTTCTCGCTTCGAGGCAGCGAATCGAGAAGAATTCATCCTTTCCCTTAGGTCAGCGAACGCCTCTATTCGAATTGGCGTAAAGTGTTCTTGGTTTTGTTCTAGCTCATCCAGAATCTCTTCGACCGTAGTTGCATTGCCGATTTCAATAAGATGCTGGCGGATTGGTATGCTATCTGGATTCGTGGTTAAGGATCTTGACGGTGACATAGTCCGTTCCATACGAAGCGTTACTCTAATTGGCACATGCAGTTTGCCCAGTTGTCGGCTGACAACGTGGATCGCGTGATCCTTGAACGGATGCTTCTGGTCACCAACACTGCGGTTTCTGAACTTCTCGACATCATCCGAGTAGAGCCAGTATCGGCCGGGCTCCAGCCATAGACCGTGCCTAGTGACGGACTCAATCTTGAACGATCCCAAGGCATCCGAACATTCGGACTTCAGCCACGCGAGCACCGGGTCAAGGTGCTCGGTTGGGAGCGAGAAGTGAATAGAGTCAATGTTGGTGTAGCAGATCTCGACACCCGGCGCGCAATCCAGGATGCGTTCCATCATTTCCAAAAGTACGATACGGCCGCGAGCTACGATGCGCTGCCCCAGAAGGAAGCAGGCTGAACCGTCACGCAAATTAGGACCATGCACGATGACAAAGCCATCCTTGGCACCAAGTTTGATTCCTTTGCGGCGCTGCAGCCAGATATTGGTGGCATTCTCTGGCTCATCTTTAGGCGGATCGATGCCATACGCTGCCCTGAGCGCTCCCATGGCCTGATCACGCGTCTGGAATGTGCGGCGTGGTCTGGCGGGGCGATGCGCACACGAGGTCATCAGTGTCGCAAGGTACTTTTCCCGATCTGCGAGAGCCTTGTTTCCCTGATTTCGATAATTACACCTTTTCGCAAACGACCGGCACACCTCCTTAGCAAGTGGATGTGAAACTACCCCGTCGGAGATTACCGCCTCGACAAGGCGGATGCTCTGAAAGTGCCGTCTGTAGAATTCGACCTCGAACTCATTCAGATCAACCTCGACAGGTTCGTCGAGTCGGGCGCGAAAGTGGCGGCCCAAATGAAAGCTACGGAAAGGATTGTGACGGATGATGAAGTCGGTCAACGGTCCTTCCATGATGCATCGATATAGTCCGGAGGTGAGGACTTCAGATTCACTGAGGTACCTGTCGAGGCGAACCAACCTTAGGCCCGAGGGCTTCGGGAAGAGTTGCTGCATGCAGGCCAGATACATGCCGTTGAAATCTATCGATACAACGCTCCGGTCCAACCGACGCTCCTCCAGAACGTGGACATCTTGAATCGGAAGATGCCAGGCCGTGTAGAACCGCTCGTCCAGCACACTTTTTTGCCGAAGCGCGTTGCAGATTGTGTTCCATTTTTCGTCGCAATACTCTGATGCACACACGAGGTGGCGATCGAATCGGAGGATGATCAACTTTAACGCTTGGAAGCTAGAGGCGGAATCATTCAGATAACGCTGTTCCGGCAACCAAGGATGGAGATCCTCCAGCGCCACCGGTGGCGGGGCGCCGGGGTTTGAAAGAGCGATCAGATCGGATTCGCGTTTGGTCAGCGTGACCGATCGTTGCCCTGGTACAAATTGATACGTCTCGATTGGCCGCGTACCGCTCTTGTCTGTGATCGTGTAAGCGTCCGCAGCGATCAAGTACATCGGGGCAACGGCGCCTTTCTTGCGCTTCCAGAGCAACACGGGTTCGGTTGGGGCCGAAATATCGGCAGGGCCATGGAATCGATAGACCCTGCTCATTTTGCTGATACTCTGGCTCTCCCAGCCGCCCTCATCCTGAAGATGCCGCAGTGGGCCAAGGCTAATTCGTTCACGAGACTCATGCGATCAAAATCAGCTACCCCATGCGCTAAAGCGCGCTTAAGACCGTGACGAATAGAATACGGATAGAGGTTCACCAGAGGCTGGACGTGGCGCAGGCGCCATGCCCGTATTAGCCGACCATTCGTCGTGATACGTGCATAATCTCGCCGTGCGATTGCTCTTTCCGCTTCATAAATACTGAGGAGTGATCGCAACTCCTCGATTGATGTCAGCCTGAGCTCAATCGTGGAAAAGTACAGCCGCGCGAGGGCCAGCATAGCCTTCATCCTGTTCAGATTCAGCTTGGTGCTGCCTGGATGGGCGGGCGCTTGATCCGCGATCCGGTGGAGGGCAGCCTGTAGGAGTCCCGTGCGACGGTACGCTGTCATACTGCCCATTCCGTTTGGTCCCAAGACAGCCTGAATGCTCGCGTCTACTTCGCGGCTGCGTGGGATGGCCTCCGATGCCAGTAGCTGATTAAGCAAGGCTCTGATGCCGTGTGGCAACGTGGCTGTTAGGGCTGACGGATAGTCGAGACGTTCCCAGCGGGCATACCTCGCGATGGCGTAAGGTCGCCCAAGATCTAGCATCCCCTTTACAAAGCTGCTCACCGAGCTCTCCGTGCCTTCGCCCACGTGTTGAAGCGCCTTTTTGGAATTGAATCCAATTGTCATTTCTGACAAATGAAGGGCATGGCGCCATTCGGAAGGTGGAATGCTCTTTTCGTAGAGTTGTCGTGCGGAGATTGCCTTGCCAGCCAGCAGTTCCATATCGCCGATCTCGTCGAATTCGAGCTCCAGAAGCTTCCGTTCGGCTGCTCTTTTGTTGGCGCGGTCAAAATCAATGCCGATACAGCGATCTAAGTCCCCAACCCACACACTACTGCCGTTGCTCTCGCTCATGCGCCGGCCTTTCCAAAATTTACAGCTCTCTTAGACACCTGTTGCTTTCTCTAGTTAATCACCGGCTTAGGTCTGCGCCGCTTGCGGAATAGGGCCTTAGAGTCAATGAGGCATCGGCCATGCAATGATTTCCATTGGTGGAGGTAGTTTATCAGGCAATTCTCGACGGCTCAGCTGACCAATTCGACCGCAGTAGCGCGAAGCTTAAGGCGCCACTTGCCCTGGCCGATTAACGGAGGCGTCATCCTGGCTGATTGCCTGCATTTGGATGAAACGATCGTTAGTGCTGAACTGCCCATCGGCCGCTCAGGGCCGGGAGTTCGAATTCATCGAAAGGCAAAGCGGCCGTTGGCAACCGTCAGCGGCTAAACGTAAGGTGATCGGCACATTACTGCCCGACATCGTGCGAACTGCCACTGGCCGCTCAGGCCGAGATCCGGCCTCATGTCATTGGCAACAGGCTGTTGGTTGGCCTGAGCGGTCACTGGGATGAGTGCCACCAACGGCCGCAATCAGCTGATCAGCCGCCGTGATTTAATGGCACCGACCGTTGAGCAACTCTTCTAGGCGAGTCGCTTCGGGAATGCCAAGTCCCACGAGCTCAGCCACGATGCTCTCAACGTTTTCGTGAACTGCTACGTCGGCGGCAATGGCAGTGGAATCTAGTGCGTGAATTCTCTTTACGACTTCACACCATCTCTTGCCGAATCCATGATCAATCCAGAAAGACCGAAAATCTGGATAGGCTGCGAGCCAAGTCTTCCCCGCCTGAACGAGCAGGCCGAGATGCTCAGCGCGCGGCGCAACTTCGAGAAGGTTTAGCAGTACGAGCGCGACGAAAGGCGACGGACCAGACTGAACCAGCCGAGCCAACGCCGAAAGGAAAGGACCAATGCGCTCGATTCCTTTCTCGAATAGATAGCTCTTTGTACGTCCACCGAAGTGGTGGTCGTTGAAAAACAATGTGGCGATTGCCGGACCGATATGGACTTCAATCGACGTATCCTTAGTTCCGACTAGGTGCTTCCACCCCCTGCTCGTGATCATGCGGTCAGCAAATGCCGTTCGCGTAGCGACGGCGGCCGACGTATCTACATTACCGCCTTCGAAATAGACAGCGTCAAAGCTACGCAAAAAGTCGGCGAGAACATCGAAGAAATTTTGATCTGGTAGCGAGGCAATCGGTGTCGCAACGAGATCCGTAATTTCCATCGCGGTCAGGCCGACCGTGCAGCGGGCGGTCAGCGCAAAGAATATGTCGTTCCATTGCGATGGTGCGTGGTCTGCCTCCTCCCCGCCGCTCAGGTCGCCGCCATTGGCCAAGATCGTCCATGACATGTACGCAGAGACCACATCCCGCAACCAAGGGCATTTGTCGGCGTTACCAAGTCCTTGAACCTGGCGAAGCCATAGCGCCGCCGTTTGGTGCCAAACCTCCTCGTCTGGTTCTTGCCCTTGTTCAACGACATCGGGCCCCGCAGATAGCCGCAAGCGATACCTAGGACGGACGAGCTTCTTGGGAAAGACTGGCCACGGTGGTTCGGTCGCCACCCCCTCCAGCCAAGCCATCTCGGCATTTACGGCTGCCAGCACTGCCGTCCCCAGCCGCTCCGCACGGACTTCCTTATCTGCGTCCGAACGGTCCCATTTGCGGACAGGAACAATGCATGCGCGAAATGCGCACCGCAGAACTGCACGGGGCAACCGCTCATCGACCGAACCTAGAACACCAATAGCCGCGCCGAACCCATGAGCAGCGGAATGGAGATCGCCGGCTGCTACCTCAAGCAAGGCTCGCGCGTCGTCCGGCGTGTTGCGGTGAGCAAGTGCGTGGATCAAGCCGGTGTAGGCGATCGCAATCGGATTGAAGCGAAGTCCGTCTCGAACCTGAAATACGGGATCGTCGTTAGACTTGAGACCATCCAGCAACTGCGCCCGCGCCCAATCGCCATACTTGGACCGCAAGGCTGCCCCCCCATCGCGCATGGTCATCATGGCGGCCGCAAGCACTGCTTCCCGACGCATACTCGGCGATGGATTATCAACATTGACATCGAGTAGCGCCTCCGATTCGGGAGAAGTGTGGCTTGCCCACGCAACAGCAGATACAAGTTGATCGGGCGCAAAGAGAGAGGCGTCGTCAATAGCCCTTGTGATTGCACTCTGCATTGCGAAGTCCGAAGACTTGGCTGCCGAAGCGTCCCTTAGTGCTTGAAGGTGGCTCTGTTCTGCCGCCGGTGATACGTACCGGGATACCTTCGCAGTCGAGCCGTCCTTGAGCTGCACATCGGTCTCATGCCAGTTCGCTGGATCAGCGAGGTTTAGCGCATGCAGAACCATGAATTCTGGGTCGCCGAGGTCGGCTTGGGCGTCGGCCGGCCCCAGCCGTTCAGTCGCCTCCGCTAGTAGTTTCGTAAGTTTGGTTAGGTGTTCTGGTGTCGCGGAAAATACGTAGTTCCCGATCAACCCATCCAGAGATGCCCGCCTCGACACGCGCCGTTTTAGCTCTGCAGTGCTGACCACGCCGGGCGGTTCAGTCTGCAGAGACCTTAACCCAAAGAAGTCCGGAGTCTCCATCTGATCGTGGACCTGTCGCCCACGGTCAAGGCATAGGAGTTCTGGGCATCCGAGGAACTCCGGAGCAGACTCGGCGGATATTGGCCAATGCGAAATTAGCAGATCCACCGCCACGAGCAGATAGGCCGCGCATGATCCTGGCGGTCCAAGTACATCCTTAAGCACAGTCTCGAACGGTTCGCCGGCTTCGATACGCCGATGAGCCCAAGCTTCTATGGCCATCAGTGCTGAAGTTATGGCGTAGTAGTTGCTGTTCCTGGACCAAAGATAGGTCCCCGTCCAAGGAAAGACGCGCGCGTCGTCCGCGTACGCCAGACTGATCGCGTCGTTGCCGGCCTCACGACCACCGGTGCCATGCGCTATAGCGTGGGCTACTAGGCGGTGGATCAGCGCGAGCCCGTCGCTTGGAGAATTCAACAGCAGCTCGAAGAACGGACCTTGCGCCGGCGAAGCTGGAAGAAATTCGTGATCGATGAACGTGAAGGCCTCTTCACGTTCGCTACCAAAGCCGCGATGTCGAGATCGAGGTTTCTCAATCAATGCCTGCTCAATCAATCTGGCCAGTTCAGCTGGAGCCGCTTGCGCCAACGTTCCGCGCATCTTCAGGATGCTTCGGACAAGGTCGTCGTTGTGCTCGCTCTGTGCGACTGCCCGCAGGTATTCGGCCGCTAACTCGGGGGTGGTGCGCGCGAACATGAGGAATCCACTTCGCAGATCACTACGCAAGGACTGCACCTGACTGCGGTCAAGGTTCTCCGAAAATTTTCGCCCCTCGGTCGGATCGGCCAAAGCACTCCTTGGCTCCATCAACCTAAGCCAGCGGTACAGTTGTCGAGTTGTGAGCGGCGTTATGGCAGTCAGCCCAAGCGTTCCGATTGAGAAGCCGGTGTACAAGTCAGCCACTTCAGGGATCGCTTCGCCGGGAATGCCGTCGCCGACGCGCAGGAGCCACAGGACTAGAGCAAGCCAGGCCGGACCCTTCGGAATCGTAAGGCCTGCCGGTATGAGGTCAGGATCGACACCAACAGCGGCGAAAGCCTTCGAGGCTGGTACCACTTCGACGGCCATGACCGTGCGAATGAGTTCGCGAAGCAGCGATGCTTGGTTAGCAAGCAAAACCGGCTGCACTCGCGGCAGCACGGCCTCAGCTGCTTCAGAACGGGCAAGTGCGAGCAGGGCCGCGCGTCTCCACGACTTATGAGCGCCATCACCGCTCAAACGTTCGAGAAGACTGTGCCACTTGAAGCCGTCTGCGGCGCCCTCTACCACCATACTGGCAGTCAGCTCAATCCCTCGGGAGTGCGTAGCAGGAGCTGCGCGCTTCAGATCCAGCCTGTCAATGAGGTGCTCATCCTCATGTAGAGCGCAGGCAATCGCCCATTCGCGCAGCACATCGTGACGAAAGGAGACGCGGTCTGGCCCCAAACTTCGCAGTGTTCCGCTGTCAACCAATGCGTCAATCGATTGTGAAGGATGTGTCCCAACATCGAGAACATCAGGTCCGGTAAGCGCCTGCTGGGCCAAGTCAAATAACAGGCGGGCACGATCCCGCCATCCGGGGTCGCGTTCCCCGTCAGCTGTTAACCACCACTGACTAGCCATCTCGGCCTCTGTGTGTGGCAGAGGGTCAGCCGCCGGCCGACTTGCCAAGCGTGCAAGCCGGAACAGGTTTCTTGTTACTTGTCGCGCAGGATGGTTCTCGCTAAGCAGCGGTGCTAACGCAGGATCGCTCGTTGTGAGCTGTTCGATCTCTGCCTCGCTTAGGCCATCGATGGGTACAGGGTGTGCGCGCCCCAGGCGATCGAGAGCCTCACCGGGCAGCCAACTGGGTTCCTCCACTCCAAAGTCAGTTCTTGCGGTCGCAAGAACTGACACTCCTGAGACCTCCGCGGCGGCTCTGACTATGTCAACCACCGTAAGACGTTCCTCGTCGCTGAAGGAATCAAGGTTGTCCAAAAACAATACGGCGCCGCCATCATTCGCAATCTCGACCAATAGCTCATGGAGCGTGCCTTCGAACGCGATCTGCGCGCGCATGGCTGTCCAGCCACGCGGTACACATCGGCCGGGGCTCAGTACAAGAACGTGCCCCTGAATTTGCAGCGACTCGGCGACCTGACGCAGAACGCCGGACTTACCTACGCCGGCGTCGCCGCGGATCTCAACATAGCGACCAGCATCGAAGGACTCGTGCACTGCTGCAACCCGCTCATGCCGTGCAAGGACAGCCCTGCCTACTCGGTTATCAATGTCGGCAAGTGCTTGGCGGGCGTATTCGGCTACGGCAGCGCGGGCGTTTGCGTGCCGCCGGTCTCCAGCAAATCGGAACCCAAGAGGAGCCAAGGACTCGAGAAGAGTAGTGCGAGTTCTATCGCCACCGCTCTTGGCCATGCTGATGGCGAACTCAACAAGATTCCCCCAAAGCGCGTCGGCACGGGCAGCATCGTCGGCATGCAAGGTGCGGAGCGCTCGTTCCCGAGCGAGATCCTCTGATGCCGAACCTGGCGCGCCGATATCGAATGTAAGTATCTGGAGGCGGCGCAGCAGCTTCCATATCGTTTCGTCGTCGTGAGGAGCCCCCTCGTCTTTTAGGTGACTCTGGAATGTCTTGACGAAGGCTCGCATATCGTCGTTCGCGACACCGGAAAGCTTGAGCAGTGCAGCGAACGTCGCTGCATCTCCAATCTGTCGCGCTAGTGTTAGCACGTCCTGGTATGGCCCATCGATCTTGCGCGATCCTCTCGCAGTAGCGATCGCTAGCCCGTATTGCGTCGACCAGAAGTCAGGCCGACGCGCTGCCACGGCAATCTGCCCCACGACCTTCCGAAAGACTGCATCGGCAGGGCTGAACGAAATCGTCCGCTTTACTTGGATCTCCAGCACCGCAGGTCTGCCAGAGCCATCGATCGCGTGGACGACTACATCATCAAGCGGCCGGCCGGTGTTCGCTTGTTGAAGTGCGATTCGATCGATCTTTGTTCCGGGAAGGCCTCGTGGCGGTGCGTCACAGAGCATGGCGAGCAAGTAAAACGCTGCTATCTGCCCTTCAAAGTGTGCACCGGCGGGCCCACTGGCAGCCGTACTCGTTCCCTGTTCATCGACCAGCCTATGGACATCGGTCTCCGGATGCGTCTCTTCCATCGTTATCTCTCCAGGCCGGTGACCTTTGTGCCGATTGCAAGCATACGGCATTACGCCAGAAAGAGCGTTCATGGCAGAACTGAAGTAGCCCCCGACTCGCCAGACTATGTCATGCAAATAGTGTTTTTCCGGTACAGTTCGAAGCTCAGTATTTCAGTCAGCCGCTAGCCGGAGACCATTACTTTGTCGAACCTGGTTCACTTTGACTTTCCGCCGCCTCGCTCCTGGGAGCAGTTCGAGGAGCTCTGTGCAGATCTGTTCGAAGCCATGTGGAGTGACCCCGGGCTCGTGCGGCATGGCCGTGCTGGTCAGCCACAGCACGGTGTGGACATCGTCGCGGCACGGGGAAGCATCTTTCCAGTTGGGCTGCAATGTAAGAAAAAGGCACGTTGGCCAGCAAAAAAACTCACATTTGCCGAGGTCAAATACGAGACTGACGAGGCGGACAAGTTCAGCCCGGCGCTGAAAGAGTTCTACATCCTGACCACTGCCTTGAGCGATGAGCAACTCGAGAATCAGGTGCGCCAATTCAATGAATCGCGCCAGAAAAGCAAAAAATTCCTGGTGACAGTCCTATCTTGGGCAGAGATTACGCGCCGAGTCGCACGATACGACGAAGTAGCTCGGAAGCATTTTCCGCTGGGAGGGCATGAGAACGGCTTCACCCCATTACTCGCCACTTGGTATACGCGAGACGGGAAGCTTGAGGCAACGGGCGAAGAATGGGTGCTCTCTGTGCGAGAGCTTGGCGAAGACTATCAGGACTGGCCGTCAGGGCACGTTGTAGTCCGCCAACGCGAGACCGACGATCTAGTCACCAAGATTCGGGGCATGCAGGGAACGTCTAACGAAGACCGCAAGCACAAGCTCGAACTGCGCCGTGAGTTGCGCCACATGCGTGAAAAGGAGAGGCGCATTGAGCAAACCATTCGAAGGCTGTACACAAATCAGCAACTCAAGTCCTACATGCTTGAAGTCTATGATAAGGACTCGCCAACAATACTTCAGTCGCTCATCGAGTTTGAAGTGCGACAAGATCTCCAGAGCGCAGGAGAGTGCAAGATCCGAATTTCGCCGCCATCTCCAGAGCGGCTGAGTGGCCCGTTCTCGCCTAACAGCGTTGCACAGAGCGATATTGCATTGAACATGTCGAGCGCTGAGTTCTGCTCCATCCTTAGCACGGAAAGGGACTTTCGCAAGAAGCATTACGGCAATCCGATAACTCAGGTTGTTTCGGAACTGCCCGCAGAGGTCCAGAGTTGCCTAGCGATACCGGCAATTCTCAGAAGAATCGATCGAATAATGCAGGAAGACAAGAAGAGGTCGGACGAGATCGAGCTCGCAGGGTATTTCAACTTCGGATGCTGGAGGTATACCCACTAGCCCTAAACTCCTGATCAGCGCGGGTCTCGCCGGCCCCGATCCCCGCATAGAGCCCGCTCCCCTGGCATGGAATGCGAAGGGCATGAAGAAGGACAAAGGAGATACCTAATGCGAAACGGTAGGCAAATTCTTGCTGACCTCTGTGTGCCTGGCCGTCGCCTAATTTTCGTCGACGACGGCGGCACCCCGGGCAAACCCCTCAACAATCTCTCGGGCGATTTCACGCTTCTTTGCGGGGTCATTATGCCGTCCAGTATCTATTCCTCGGTGACTGAGCAAATTCGCGCTGGACTTTCAACCCTGCCGCCAGAGATCACGGAGTATCACGCCACAGAGATCCTGAACCCATCCTCCAGGTCTCCATGGAAAAAGGCTTCGCTGGAACAGCGCAAGCAGTCATTCGAACTTCTGCTGGACCTTCTTGCACAGAATGCAGAACTCATCGTTCACTGTCATTTGTCCGACGAACAGTTCCAAGCGGAAATTTTACCTAAGATTACGGCTGCGGGCCAGCCGCCGATGAAATACAAGAAAGCTCTTGAAAAAGTCTTTTTTAACTGTCTTGTTGGATACTTGCAGCCTGGGCTCGTTGCTAACGCGGTCTTCGTTGATTCCGAAGTGGCCCTACTTGATGTGATTAAAATCCGCGGATGGGCGATCCCAGACCAAATTTATGAAGGCGGCCTCATCTTTGCTGATTCATCCGACGTTGAAGGACTCCAACTAGCGGATTTCGCCGCCTTCATGCTTAACCGCATTCATCATGTCAAACAACGTGCCTTGAATGGTAAGGACAACGAATTCGATGGTTTCTTGTTAGAAGCGGTGGAAAAATTGCGGCCGAAATTGCAGTACATGCTCCCTCCGGACTTACACGAGATCTGATCTGCTTCTGCGCTTGCTAACGCCACTTCGAACATTTTGCCATCGCGGCTTCCAGAGCCCGGCAATCCTCTTCAGTGATGTCGGAAATCGGGAGAACACGTTGCTGTTGTCCATCGTAGAACAGCTTGTCAGCAACTTGCCCCTGATTCTTCAGGAACCCGGCCCGTCGGAGCGAATTTAGGTGGTATGGCCGATAACGGCTCCTGACCGGCCGCTGGGCGCAAGCCGAGTCAATGTCGGCTCAGGCCGATTATGCATAGCCACCGATTATGGAAAGCTGTGTGCTGGGATGCGCGCCGATGTGCGCTGACAGGTGACGGCGCGCATCCGGCACTTCGCATAATCAAAGGGTTCTCAAGAAGTCGAGCAACGAGTCCGACGCACGATAGCGCAGAATTTTTGCGCCAGGGTCGTGGAGCCTGGCCAAGGCACGCTCCTTCATTGCGAGGTCTGCTTCGACGTAATGGTGCGTGGTCACAGGACTCTCATGACCAAGCCAAAGCGCGATGACGCTGATGTCGACACCTGACTGCAACAGATGCATGGCTGTTGTGTGGCGGATCGTATGCGGCGAGACTTGCCGCTTTGCCAGTGCAGGCTGAGTTTCCGTTGCGCGCTGGACCGCCGATGCCAACCTGAGCGTGACGTTGGCACGGGTCATTTCGTGCCCACTCCGATTCGGCAGCAATGGCGACGTGCCATCGAATTGCGGATTCACATGCAACCAGGCGCGAAGAGTCTTCGCGGTAGATCGCCACAACGGCACACTGCGCTGCTTGCGGCCCTTGCCGTGCAGATGGACGCAAGCGGCACTGGCGTCGAGCACCACATCACCGACCTTGACCCCGATGATTTCCGATACGCGTGCACCAGTGTTGTACATCAGCAGGAACAAAGCATGATCGCGCTGGCTCAGCCATGAATCACCCGATTCCCCGATAACCGCCAGAATCTCATCACGGGTCAGGTAGCCGAACATCGGGCGCTCGAAACGCTTGACCGGAACCCCCAAGGCACGCTAAATCACTTGGAGCGACGCTACATCCCGGTGGCCGGCGAACTTGAGGAACGACCGCAGCGCCGCCAGACGGGCATTGCGACTGCGCACGGAATTGTGTCGTTGTTGCTCAAGATGATCGAGAAAGGTCATGATCAGTTTAGGCGTCACGTCGGCCAGCGCCATTGCTGCCGGCGCCTTGCCCAATCGCTCCTCGGCAAACTCAAGGAACAGAACAAATCCGTCACGATAGGCGGCAACAGTCTGCGGACTGAGCGCACGCTGTTGGGTCAGGTACTCGCCGAAGTAGGCTTGCACCAGGGCAGGAAACGACGGTGGCAACTTGATTCGCTTACTCATCGTCGTCTCCTACAAGATCAGCGAAGCGCTCAAACTTGCCACCGGCCAAGGCCATCAGCTCCGGAACGGCGGTGAGATACCAATAGGTGTAAAAGATCTCGGCATGGCCCATGTAGGTCGACAGAGCGAGCATCATCTGGTCGATGTCGGTGCCATCGGCATGCCAGCGCATCAGGCGACGAACCACAAAAGTGTGGCGCAGGTCATGCAGGCGGATGGCAACATGGCCACCACGGTTCACCCAGGCTAATTGGTCGCGCAGTGCATTGAAGACGCGGTGGGCTTGGCGGTCGCCGAGTGGCATTCCGAGCCGCCGGCCACGACTGCTGATTAGGAACGGCATGTTTGGTGTCGTGACCACGTGCCGTGCGCGTGCCTTGCGGTATTTTGCCAATGCAGCGACCGTGGTCGGATGGACCGGCAGCAACCGCGATTTGGCGAACTTGGTCTGCCCGATCGTCAGGAGCCCACGTTTCAGGTCAACATCGGCATCGCGCAGGTGCAATGCCTCGGAGACTCGCAGGCCGGCCGCAGCCATCAAACCAAACAGGGTTTCGTAGGTGGCGGGGCGGATGCTGCCGGGCGGTCCAAGCTGCCGAGCAGTCGCCAGCAAGTCGATGACTTCCTGATCATGGAAGATGTGCGGGGCGACACGTCCCGGCTCCGGACCAAAGGTCAGCTCCTCCGGTACTTCGGTCTCCGGTTCGAATTGCTTGAGATAGCGAGCGAAATGGCGAACGAAGGCAAGTCGAGCAGCCCAGGTCGATGGTGTGGCGCGTTGCCATTTGTCCTGTTTGGCCCAGTCGATCATCAGGTCGGCCGTAAGGTGCCCCCGATGCTTGTGATCGGCAACATAGCGGGCAAACCCCGTCAATAGCGTACTTCGGGAATGCAGCTTGAAACCAAGGCGCTGCCGTTCGTCGATGTAGTCATCAATCCGCTGCTGTAAGCTGACGTGCGCACTCATGCTGCACTCCCCGGCCAAGGCAAGGCGACGGCTGCCAACTTCGGCGTGTCGAGCTTGGCGTAGATCAGGGTGCTGTTCAGCGAGCGGTGGCGCAGCAGATCGGCAACTTCCTTGAGCGAACTGCCGCGTTCAACGAGGCGACAGGCAAAGGCATGGCGCAAGGCATGCGAGCGTGTGTGTTTCAGGCCGATACGCCTATATGCCCACCCAATCACTCCGCGGATAGCTCCCGCCGTCACTCCTCGATCATGGTCGCCGCGATGCATTACGAAGACCGAAGGGCTGCTGCTGCGTGGTCGCTCATGCTGAAGGTACTCGGCCAGTGCTTGCCCGGTTTCCATCGGCAACGGCAGAATATCCTGCCGCAGCGTCTTGGTACCTTTCAGCGTCACCGTGCCGGCGCGCCAATCAATGTCGCTGATCTTCAGGCCGGCGATTTCGCCCGAGCGCAGCCCAAGATCCAATGCGCAACGGATGATGGCGTAACTTCGCTTCGGCCAGCGGTACCGGGTGGAGAACGATTCCAGCAGGCGCCCAATCTCGTCTGGCGTGAGCGCGCGTGGCAGCGATGCCAATTTCCAGTGGACGGGATTCTGGATAACGGCGGCAAGCTGGGCTACCGAGTCACCGCATGTAGCACGGTAACGCAGGTAACCCCGTAGAGCCGCTGCATGCTGCGATGCATTCGAGGACGTCTGACGCTGAGCCAGTCGCGTGGAGAGGAACTGCCGAACATCGTCAGGCTGCATCCGGGCAAACACGACTTCGCGATGTTTGAACTTGCCTTCTAGCAGCAAGCCAATGATGCGCAGCCGATCTTTGCGCGTACCGGCCGACAGCCCACGGACATCCCGTAGATGCTCATCGTAGCGCCGCAGTTCCTCATTGATGTATGCCGAATAGGTCAATGTTTCCGGGGAATTCGGCGTATCTCCGTTGGTCGTTGAAATAGTCATAACGGTCTCCTGTGTGGAGCCGTCACTTCAGATCACCGTCGGGATTATGTCGAGTTAGCGGGCAAGCCTGTTGCCGCAAACCCATGCCTCGCCTGCCTTGAATTGCCGCATGTCCAAACTGCTTTCCATAATCGGTGGCTATGCATAATCGGCCTTATGGAAAGCTTTCCATAAGGCCGAGCAGTTCACATTAGTGCCTTGCGGTGAACGACAGCAGCAATTCGAAACAAGCCATTGGAACATCGAGGAGCCGAAGGTCGGGATTGGGTCGGGTGTGTGAATTCGTCGAGCCGGAAAGCTGCCATTCGCGTCCACATCAGCCTAAAGGTCTGCTAACTAGCAGTTTCCTGCCGGTTATCCGGCGAGGGATGTATGTCCGCAAAGGCCGATTATGTAGATGTCTCAGTTATGTAGAGCCACGACCGACGTCGTGCGTCAACCGCCCATCTGGAGTGGCAGGCGCCGATTTTGAGCTCCACATAATCAGAGCGTCCGCAGGAAGTCGATCAGCGAGTCAGGCGCCCGATAGCGGCGAAGCTTGGTCTCTGGCTCTTGAAGCCGTGCCAGCGCCCGCTCCTTCATTGCCAGATCGGCCTCGACGTACTGATGTGTAGTTGCCGGACTCTCGTGGCCAAGCCAAAGCGCGATGACGCTGATGTCGACGCCGGCCTGCAGCAGATGCATTGCCGTCGTGTGACGAATCACATGCGGCGAGATCTGGCGTGTCGCCAAATCGGGGCAGGATTCCGCGGGAATGGTTGCGACGTGTACCTGCCGCAAGGCCGCGTACGTCACGCAGGTGGTCGTCGTACCGGTGCAGCTCGTCGGCGACGGGGTCGGGGGTTTCTGCAGAAGAGCGCACACGCTGCGCGCTCCGGGGCGGTGAGGTTCGGTTCATGAGCGTCTCCTGGAGTGAAAATTCCACTTCAGGGGAACGCTAAAATTATGTCGAGCTCAAAATTCCATCAGTCGCCGGCAAGGCTCATGGTCACAGCTTCTCTGAACCACGTCGCTGGAAGCTCAACATAATCGAGGTATCTACATAATCGGCCTTATGTTGAGCTCCACATAAGGCCGAGGTACTGACTGTTGCAGCTGGCATAAGGCCGGATGTCGGCCGAAGCGGACCTTGGAGCGCTGTCCGGAATCAGGCGGCAATTTAATGCTTACCGGTCTGTCAGCGGGTAAAGGCGTTAAATAGCCTCACTCGTCTCTGGCGGATGAGGGCACCCGACTCAAAACTGATCTTGGCTGTTTCAGTCGGCCGATATCTCGTTCTTGCTCATTGTGGCCTGCTTTGCAAAACATATCCGGATATGCCAGAAATTGGACGTGAACCGTCTCTGGTAGGCGGATTGGGTGTCATGCCGTGAAGGTTGTGAGATAGACTTACTCGTTCAGCATGAGCAGCCAGCCTATCAGGCAGATTCATAGAAAACAAAGACAAAGGAAGCAACTTGGAAATCGAAATTTGGGACGGCGGTCTTCAAGAACAAGAGATTGAGGCAATCAAAAAAATCGGGGCGGTGTTCTCCGATGCCCAACCTGATGATAAGTCCCAAGCGAGAGGCGGTTCACTTCGAGATCAGCTTCAGAACAAGCTCGGGCGCAATGGCATGTTCCCTTGGAAAGGGTATGCGGGGTTCAGGTTCGTCGATTCGAAGGGCAAGGAGGGTGAGTTCGATCTGGTGATCGTGACTCACTGTAATGTCATTATCGTTGAGCTGAAGGACTGGAACCATGCACCGATCACGTCGGTCGGCGAAATTTGGTTCAAAGGCGACAAGAACATGGGGCGCTCGCCTGTCAGCGTCACCAGAAGCAAGCAGTACACTCTTTCCAACAAATTAAAAAGGCTTACACAAAGATTCACAAACAAGGGTTACACCCCGTATGTTGAATACTTCGTCGTGATGACGGGGAATTCTGATTTCAGTAAGCTTTCCGAGGTTGAACGGCGTCATACGATGACGCTGACGGACTTCCTGAAATTTGCAGACAAAAACGTCTTCGAAAAACACTTTCACTCCACACATTCCAATGCAAAGGTACTAAATCAGGACTTCCCGATATTTGATGAATTGTTCCTGAGTGGCAAGACGGCACCGAAAGCCCTGAAAATTGGTGGATACACGGCTGTCGAGCCGATTTTTGAACATCCAAATTCGATTTACAAAGAGTATCTGGCAAGTTCGGAGATATCGAAGGGTACCGAGGCGTTGCTTCGGGTCTGGAATTTTAAGAACCTCGATGGCAACAAGGCGATAACCTCGCAGGGTAGGGCTGAAATTGTGTCCCGCGAGAGGGAGGTGTTGCAGTTCATCAACCACCAGAATCGCGACCTGTACAACCACTGTCTTCGCTCCCTGACCAGTTTCGAAAAGGATGAGGTTACATCGCAGTACAGCGAGGTATATGAACTGCCGCCTGGACATGTGCGGTTCAACGAATTCGTGGGCAAGTACGGTCAGTCGTTTAATCAGACCGACCGACTAAACCTCACGAAGCTACTGATTGCGAAGTTTGCTGACCTGCATGGCATAAAGATTGCCCACCGAGACATTGCAGACCATAGTCTGTGGCTGTCGCCTTCAAAGGAAATTGCACTCTCTAACTTCATTTCCGCTTACCACCAGCCAATAGGTACGGTTGGCGATTATCGGAGCAGCCTTTCAGTGGGGGCTGTGGAAGTTAAAGAGATGCTGGACGATGCATTAACAACCCCATTTCAGAAGGACGTTCATGCCCTTGGGCTTGTGTCTTGGCATCTTCTGACTGCCCAACGAATGTCTCCCAAGAGTTTGGAGAACATCCAGGACGAGATTCTTTCAAGCAGTGAATGGTACGCAGGGGTCCTTCTTGGAGCAATGTCAGGACAATTCAAGGATGCAGCGGCATTCTTCGATGCCTTGAAGCGTGCAGAGCCGCAGGGAGAGTCCATACCGACATTCGACGATTCCGAACTGGACGCTTATCGGCGCCAAATCTTCCACACGAGGCAGTTTCCTGATCCAGGCGAATTTCTGGTTTCGACCGATGACAAAGAAGTCTATGTCTCAGAAGGCAGGCTGGTTAAAGCTTGGTTCAATGTAGGTGGCAAAGGGGATGATTCTGTACGTAATTTCCGCGTTCTCACCTTCTTGAAGCGGCTGGACAAGTTAGCAGCGGTGAATCCCACATACATGCCACGAATTCTCGATTACGGACTCGCGGCAAGGTCGGGCAGCATGTATTTGGTGACTGACGTTGTTGATGGAACGACGTGGGCGGACGCTGCACTTGATGATGCGGACAAACTAGGGGTAATCGAGAAGCTGACAGATGCCGTCGAGCATCTTCATGGTCTCGGTATTTCGCATGGCGACCTTCACCCTGGCAATGTGATGCTGGCGAGGGAAAGCGTGAATGTGTATCTGATAGATATTCCTGACTTTTCCCACAACACCGCCGAATCCAAGAATCATCGGTATAGCCCCGAGAATATCGACGGAAGCTCTTCCGAACAGCGGGACATATTTGCGGTTCTCCGAATGTCTTGCGAATTACTCGGATTGGAGTGGGGCGATGAGTCCAAAGCCTTCCCGAGAATCTCGGAAGTGGTTCAGTCGGAACTGAACGATCTGGAGTTTGGTTTCCGGGATTTGGGGCGGTTCAAAAAGGCTCTGACGACCGCAGACGAAGTGCAGGAACAGCAATTCGTCGAAATAACACACACCAATGTTAGTGAGCCGATTACGATTTTGCCCGACAACGGGCATCTTTACGTCAAGGTGGAGGCACCGAAGCAAGGCAAGACTGATTACTCGGTGACTTTTTCTGGCATTGGGGGCTCCTTAGTCGCCTTCTACGACAAGGAGCAGCGATGCTTTGTCGGAGCGTTAGCCCCTCGAATCAGATCTGATGTCCATTTCAGGGTGGCGGAAGAAAGCCAATTTGAAATCAGTACGGCAATTCGCATCAAACCAGGACGACCGGCTCAATTTTCTGGCTTGTCGGAGCATCTTCGCGATGATGACGCCTTCCATCGTTCTATCGAAATGCTCCAGATGGCTCCGCCCGAAATTGATGAATCGGGACTAAGCCAACAACTCAAAGATGTTTTCCAAAGGGCGGAAGCCTCCATCGGGGAGGAACATTCGGAAATCACGGTCGATATTTCGACACAAGCACTTTGGCGGGCAATCCTCGCCACGGAGACTGAGTCAAGCCCGAATATCGAATTGAATGGTGCCTCATTCAAGCCATCGGACTCAGAAACCGAACTGGTACTTCCTTATGAAGCGGACGTCGACCCCTTGGGTACATTCACAAGCACTGATGAAGTCGAGGCTCTCCTCATTGACCAGGATGGTGCGGAAAAAGTCATCGGGGAGGTCTTCCTCAAAAAATCAGCGTTGAACGAAGTCCGCCTGAATAAGGTGCGCAGTTCAGCCTATGGACTTAAAGATGGCGACTCCGTCTTCTTCAGGACCAGACAAGACAGGGCTTCATACCGCAAGCGGAAAGCTGCTCTTGAAAGGCTGCTTGATAGGGAAGGGGTATTGCCTGAACTCCTCGATTTGTTCGACCCAGCCTGCAATAAGGATGCGACCCCCTACAACATTGCCGTTACTGACGAAGACTTCGCGAGATACGACCGCGAAGACCAGCACGGGAACAAGATTAGCCTCAACGAGCAGCAGCGGGAGGCTTTTTCCAAACTCCTGAACTACGGTCCTCTGTCGCTTTTGCAGGGACCGCCTGGAACAGGGAAGACGGAATTCATCGCCGCATTCGTCCACTTTCTCGTTGAAAAACTGAATGTGCGAAGAATCCTGCTGGTCAGCCAGTCTCACGAAGCGGTCAATACGGCTGCCGAGCGGATAAGAAAGCACTGTGGGAGATTGGGGACTCCGCTTGAGGTCGTCAGATTCAGCAACCGAGAAGGAGCGGTTTCGCATGGTCTGAAAGATGTGTATTCCCATGCCATAACCGCAGAAAAGCGCGAGTTGTTCAATGCCGAATACCGCTACCGTGTTGAAGCACTATCGGATGCTCTAGGTCTCGACGCCGAATTCATCTCCAAGGTCGTCGACGCTGAGTTGAAGCTGTTCAAGCAGATTGACCATCTCGAATTTCTCCTCAAGAGCTTCGAAAACGTTGATGACGAGGGAGATATCAAAGCCCTGAAACCGATCGCGGTTGAACTGGACGAAGGCATTCGAAGCAAACTTCACACGGACTACGGAATCACGCTCTCAAAGGAAAGCTCCGTTTCAGAAGCGAAATCCATCCTGCTCTCAAATATCTGTTCCGAGTATGGAGTCCGTCCAAATGAAGCCAAAAGGGTTCGGGCGTTGGCTCGTATATCCCGTGACATCCAGGATGCACTGTCGGCTGAGAGGGTCAATATCGACGAGTTTTATGCTCGCTCAAGACAACTGGTAACAGGTACCTGCGTCGGTATCGGGCAAGGACACATCGGCATTCACGACAACATCTACGATTTTGTAATCATTGATGAAGCGGCTCGTTCAATCGCGAGCGAACTGGCGATCGCAATGCAGTCTGCAAAACGCGTTCTTCTGGTCGGCGACCATTTGCAATTGCCCCCCTTGTACTCCGACGCTCACAAGTCTGCCTTGGCTCGCCGGCTTGGTATCAATGACAAGCACACAGAGCTTGATGAAGTGCTGCGAAGTGATTTTGCGCGTGCGTTCAATTCGGAATATGGAAAGCAGGCGAGCGCCACCCTGTTAACTCAGTATCGGATGGCTCCTCCCATCGGCAATCTCGTTTCCCATACCTTCTACGACGGTAAACTGAACAATGGGGATCGGGCAATTCCCGACATCTATGCGGGTGCTCCAAGTCCGCTTCGCTCTGCCGTGACATGGCTAGACACATCATCGCTTGGCGAATATGCCAATCACCAGAAGAGCGACCGTAGCGTCAGCATTTACAACCGATGCGAGGCAGAACAGGTCATTGATCTGCTCAGGCAGATTTCGGAAAGCGGTCAATTCCTGAACGACCTTTCCGACCTCAAGGATAAGGATGATGCTTTGATCGGTGTCATCTGTATGTATGCCGAACAAAAGCGGCTGATTCGGCAGCAATTCAACCAAGGAATTTGGAGCGATGGGTTCAAGGCATTGGTGAAAATCGACACTGTTGATAGCTACCAGGGCAAGGAGAACCGAATCATCATCTTGAGCCTGACGCGTTCCGATAAACAAAAGAGTCTTGGCTTCCTGCGTACACCTAATCGAATCAACGTAGCGATGTCCCGAGCCATGGACCGGCTGTTGGTCATTGGCAATGCGGAAATGTGGAAGACCCACAACAAGGACAAGCCTCTCGGACAGGTTGTTTCCTACATGAACGATATGGGCGAGGGTGCCGGCTACAAGTTCATGTCCGCGAAGAAGACACGCTAAGGTGACGACATTGGAAAATACGACGATTTATCACGAGATTGACTTCCTGTTGCCAGCGCAACGCTTCAACATCAATTTCTCGTATATCACTGAAAAAGGGCTGCCGTTCGTTCGGGAATTCGTTCTCCGACTTATCCACCTTGCGCCAATGTCCATGTTGCAGGTAGCAACCTTCTTTGGCTTCTCGCGCAAGGAAGTTCAAGAGGCAATTGATGACCTCGTGGAGCGGGGCGAATTGACTCTGTCTGAAAACGGTCGCCTGACTCTTACGGAAAAATCGAGCAGCTACTTCACTGAACTCGGCGAGGTTCCGCGTTTGTCACTGCTTCGAGACAGTACGGCTTGCTTGTCTTTCGACCTCGCAACCTTCTCTTGTCTTGGGAAAGACAAATTTTCGGATAAGTGGAAGGCGGGGATTTCAATCAAGGTTGACGACGAGAATGCATCCTGTAGCCAGACTCACGTGAGAAAGCATTTTCAGCGTCAATTCCATGAAATCTTGCAGAAGGGGTTCCTTTCCAAGGCGGTGACCCAGGACGATAAGGACTCGCCGAATGTCTACACCGTTAATTCGGTGAACAAGATTAAGCAGATGCCCGTCAGACTGCCGGTTCATTTCAAAGTGGACGAGGATGGGCGAAACGTCGAGCGAGAGGATTTTGAGAAGCTGAAGAGCTCAGATTACGTCCATGAGCAAATTTCTCTTGAGCTGGATCACCTGGCGCGCCCCAGCAATTTCGGTGAGATTGCAAAAATCGTGATCGAGATCGGGGATGGCGAGACGTTGAAACTCTTCGACTCGAAGGGCAGTTCCGTGAGCCTGCAATTCTTCGAAGACTTGGCGAAGCTGGAATCTAACAGCCAAAAAAAGAGAACCACCTTTATCGGACCAATCTACTCGTCAGCAAATTGGAAACTGCTCCAAACTCACTTGGCTCCGTTCATCAAGGCGAGGCAGGAAAGCAAGTCTGACGTGGAGCAGACCCCATTCCTTTGGGTAGCGCCCTGCGACCCGTATTGGGGAAAGAGCAGCAGTCTGCAAGTCAGAGTCAGTCAGCTTCTTGAACAGGCGAGCACGAAGGATAAGAAGCTCTATTCGCCGACCATCTTTTTGCCCGTCTCCGGTCCCGATGATCATAGGACAGCACAACAATGGAAAAGGGAGTTTGAGCCTAACACCAGCAAGGTTCGCGGGCTCATTGAGGGTTTCCTTGGTGGAAGTGTTGAGGTTCTGCATTTCGAAGGGGAATTCGTTGTGGTCGTTTATCACGTCTCGCTGCCCGACTCTTACCCAGTTAGCTTTCCCGTCGGATTCATCAGTGCAGAGAAAGACGTCGTCTCTTCCATCGGTCGGATTTTGAAGTCTTATGTTGAGGGGACCTCGGGGTTTGAACAGCCGAATGACTGCGGGTTAATTTCCAAGATTGGACGGATTGAATAGGCGTCAGCGTTAGTGGCCTTCCAATCGCCAGCGCAAGACTTCGACATGGAGCAGGCATGTCGAGGGTGTCCGGACTATTGTGTAAAGCTGCCATTGGCCGCTCTTCTGCAGAATGGCGGCAATGGCCAAGTTGCTGAAGTAGAGATCGCCACCGCGATCGTCTCAAAGTCGGTGCAGATTCTACCGGTGGCTGCAACGGTTGAATCCGCAGGCCAATTCACGCCGACGGCCGCTGCCCCGCAGCCTGGTCGCGCAAGGTCTCCCACAGGCGCGAGTGGTTCAACAGGATGTCCTTCATGCCATTCTGCACCGTGGTCGAATTCAGCGCCTGAGTGCTCATCGCAGTGTGGGCGTCTAGCGCGCCCATGATGGCGTTCATCAGTTCGGTCTTGAGGTCTGGGGAGTTGGCGAACTGCTCCTTGGAGTTGTTGGCCGCTTGCTGCTGCAGTGTTTCCGACTCCAGCAGCTTGCCCTTGATGACGTGATTCACATAGACCAGTTTGTCCTGGTCGGTGAGTTCGCCGTCGAACAGGTCATTCACTTTTTCGATGATTTCGCGGAGCAGGGCCTTTTCCTTCTCCTGCACGCTACCGCTGCCCGAGTCAGTAATCGGATCGATCAGCGGCTTTTCGCCATCGTTGAGCGGCATGCCCTGCTTGCCAAGATTCTTCAAGTGGTGATGCGTAAGCACGACCTTCGACAGATCGATCCCTTCGCGCTCACGGCCGAATTCCAGTAGCGGCAGGAGCCGCTTGAAGAAGATCGCGCGTTTCTCGATAGCGGTGTTGCCGTAGTCGAATATCTGCGACAGGAATGTGTAGAGGCGGATGAAGGCGCCCAGGTCACTCTTGAACAGGATCAGAGTATTCAGTTCGCTCTGCGCATCCTCAGCAGCCTTGTCGTCCTGCTTTGCCTTCGCAGCCTTCAGTGCTTCCTGCGCGGCCTTGTAGCGTTTCATCAGGCGGTCGCGCACCGGCTCAAGGGCGGCGACCAATTCGCTCTGCTTGGCGTCCGGGTTCAACTCCACCGCGACCACGCGATCGATCTCGAAGTCGTCGTAGTGGCCGGCGGCATCGAGCTTGGCGCGCAGGTTGAAAACGAGGTTCGGGTCGGTGGTGGCCGCCAGTTCGGCTGTGGTGTGATAGGTCTTGAAAGCGGCGAGGACTTCCTCGGGGTCATTCACGAAATCCAGCACGTAGGTCGTGTCCTTGCCAGGGTGGGCGCGGTTGAGCCGGGAGAGGGTCTGCACGGCCTGAATGCCAGCGAGTCGCTTATCGACGTACATGCCGCAGAGCAGAGGTTGGTCGAAACCGGTCTGGAACTTGTTGGCAACGAGCAGGATTTGGTATTCGTCGCCTTTGAACGCTTCCCGAATGTCGCGGCCCTTCAGGTTCGGATTCAGGGCGTGGCTATGCTCCGTGAAGCCGTCGGGGCCGGATTCCTTGTCATTGACCTCGCCGGAGAAGGCGACCAGCGTGCCGATCTTGTAGCCGTGATCCTTGATGTATTGGTTGATGGCCAGTTGCCAGCGTACCGCTTCGGCCCGGCTGCCGACCACGACCATCGCCTTGGCCTTGTCGCTGAGCAGCGGGGCTACGTATTCGCGGAAGTGCTCGACAACAATCTGGACCTTCTGGGCAATGTTGTACGGGTGCAGGCGCACCCAACTCATAATGCCTTTGAGTGCCGTGCTGCGCTCCACGGCTTTCTCGTCGTAGTCAGCACCCTCATGGGCCAGCTTGAATGCCAGTTTGTAGCTCGTATAATTCTGCAGCACGTCGAGGATGAACTTCTCTTCGATGGCCTGGCGCATCGAATAGACGTGGAAGGGGGCGGGCAGGTTGCCGGGGCCGGCGGGTTGTGTCGGGTCCGGGCGGGTGCCGAACAGTTCCAGCGTCTTGTTCTTCGGCGTTGCCGTGAAGGCCACGTAGGTGATGCCGGCGTCGCTGGAGCGTGTTGCCATCTGGGCCGCGAGAATGTCTTCAGTGCTGACCTCGCCGCCGTCGTTCAATTCTGCCAGTTCCTCCTGACTCAGCACGGCCTTCAGCTTGGCCGCGGCCTCGCCGGTCTGGGAACTGTGCGCCTCGTCGGCGATCACCGCGAAACGCTTGCCTTGGGTGGCGGCCAGTTCGCGCACGGCTTCAATGGCGAAGGGAAAAGTCTGGATCGTGCAGACGACGATCTTCTTGTCGCCGGATAGTGCCTCGGCGAGTTTGGCACTCTTGCTGCCGTCCTTGTTGGTGATGGTCGCCACCACGCCGCTGGTGCGCTGGAAGTCGAAGAGGGCTTCCTGAAGCTGCGAATCAATGACGGTCCGGTCGGAGATGACCAGCACGGAATCGAAGACCTTCTGGTTCTGTGCGTCGTGCAACTCGGCCAGGAAGTGCGCCGTCCAGGCGATCGAGTTGGTCTTGCCCGAACCGGCCGAGTGCTGGATCAGGTATTTCCCGCCCGGGCCATCCTTGAGAACGGCGGCCTGAATGTCGCGGGTCACGTCGAGTTGATGGTAGCGGGGGAAGATGATCTTTTCGATCTGCTTCTTTTTGTCGCGCTGGGCGATCAAGTAGCGGCCGATGATTTCCAGCCAGCTTTCACGAGCCCAGACTTTTTCCCAAAGGTAGGCGGTGCGGTGGCCACCCTGCAGATTAACCGGGTTGCCGGCGCCACCATCGTCGCCCTGGTTGAAGGGCAGAAAGACCGTGGCCGGACCCGCCAGCTTGGTCACCATATGGACTTCGGTATTGCTCACGGCGAAATGGACTAGGGCGCCGCGCGGGAACGAGAGGAGGGGTTCGGCGACTTGGCCCTTGGGCTTGGGCAAGCGGTCGAAGCGGTACTGGTCGATGGCGTCGCCGATGCTCTGGGTGAAGTCGGTCTTCAGTTCGACCGTCGCCACCGGCAAGCCGTTGAGGAACAAGCCGAGGTCGATGCTGTTCTCGTTATGCAGGGAATAGCGGACCTGGCGGATCACACGTAGCCGGTTCGCCGCGTAACGGGCGAGGATGTCAGCGTTGATGGTCAGCGCCGGCTTGAACTCGGCCAGTTTCAGCGGCTGCTTCAGGCCCAACAGTTCGACACCGTGGCGCAGCACATCAAGCGTGCCACGCTGCTCCAGTTGATCGCGCAGGCGGTTCAGCAGCGTTTCCGCAGCCTGCGTGCCGTGGTTCTTGGTCAGGGTCTCCCAAGCCTTGGGTTGGGTGGTCTGTACCCAGGCCAGCACGTCGGCCGGGTAGATTGCGCGAGCCCGGTCGTAGGTCGCAGCGTCGCCTTCAGTGTAGAGCCAGCCGTGGTCAGCCAGGTACTGGCAAATTTCGGTCTCGAAGCTGATTTCTTTGTGAAGGTTCATGCAGTTAATCCCTGGATTTCAATGGGTCAAAACCCGGCGAGTTTCTTGAGTATTTCCACGACCGCTGTCTGGCCTGCTTTGCTCACTGCTTTCCCCATCCATTCCAGTAGCTCTGAATCAGGGGCTTCAAAGGTCAGTGACTCGCCTGTTTTGAAAGTGAAGTGATTCGCCAGACGTTCCATTTCTTCCCGGGTGCCTTTGGCCTTTTCCGCCATATGGTGTATCTCGACATACTTGGCCACGGCCAGGCTGGTCATGAATACTCCTTGAACCAATGTCTGGCGTGCCGGATCGCCTTGCCAATGCACGGTCACAAAGCCGTCTTCATACTCTTCCATTTCTTCCACCGGGCAGATCAGCGTGCCGTCGGTCAAGCTACGGGCGCACCAGACGCCATCGACCTGGTCTCCATCGTACAGTGGCAGCAAATTGCCGATGAAATGGACAATATCTTGGCTAATGCTCATATCGCGGGCTCCACGATTGTGGATTGCGATAGTGCCCGAACATCGATCTGACCCGTGACGGCGGCGGAGACTAGGGCGGTGCGGCGCTCTTGCAACAGATCGATGGCGCGCTGTGCTTCGGCGGTGAGGGTGTCGAGCTTTGCGGTTTCGATGTCGATGAACGCTACGATTGATTGCTGTTCGTCGATGGGCGGCACCGAAAGCATGACTTCCTTGAGCGACTCGCGATTGATCTTCGGCATGGCAACTCGTTGGGATTCGAGAACAGCAAGCGCAGAGAACTGTTCCGAGAGCATTGACCAGCGCAGAAATGGATTAGTCAGTCCAGAATGAGCGCGCAGTGGATACATATCCGCACTGCATAAACAGTCCTCGGGAGCAATGCAGACTTTACGCAATGCGGGCCTGATCTTGCTGTAAACAACGTCTCCAGCTTTGCACAAATACTTGCCACTCTCAGCGCCTTGGTCACTTGCCGATTCAAGACCCAACAATCGTCCCGATCCAGATTCGATATGGTTGGGAGCTATCAGCGCCAACGATGAATACTTTGTGTCCTCTGGATCGACTTGGCCCTCGGCGACATAGACGCATCGTTGAAATCGCTTTACCTCCCAATGCGCCGGCACCTCCCCCAACCATTCAATACCGGAACGCTTCATGGGCGCGTCAGGATTCAGACCTTTCGTGACGGCGTGGGAGATGATGGCCTGGCGTTTTTCCTTCAGCAGTTCCATCAACCGCCGCTGCTCTGTCACCAGTTCGTCAATCTTGGCGGTTTCCCGGTCGAGGAAGGCGGCGATCTGGGTTTGCTCATCAATTGAGGGCAGAAAGAGTAGTAGATTTTTTACAATACTCGAATTCAACCCGTGCATTATTGAACCCTTGCCTGCTAACTGAATCTGCGTTCCAACGTAGGGCGCTTCGTCAATCAATAGGCGTACGAAATCCGCCCGTGCAGCGTTGGTGAGACGCATACGCAAGAGGTGTGAGTCCATGATTCCGAGGGCTACGTCGCTTGGAGCAACGTCACACCTGCCGCTAGTTCCCATCATTGTTATAAGAAGGTCTCCGGGATTGACCTCATAGACCGACAACTCTCGAAATTTCTCAACGCCGATAAAACGACTGCCACGAACAAAGTCATTGGCAATTATGTTTTCCTGCCCATAGACCTTGTATTCGCCGCGTTCGTCGAGCATATCTGAGGTTAATTGACTACCGAACGGACCAATTTTTATCCCCTCGTAGCCATCTCGGAGCAAGAATCTCAATCGAGTAGGCAACCAAGATTCTGGAATTGCTCCGACCCATTCCACGCCGCTGTCCTTGTACTTCGAATAACGCGGAAAACTCATTTCGACAGCCCGCCAATCATGGTCAGAATGCGGTCGGTGACGCCTTTCAGTTCAGCATCGATCTCGGCAAGCGGGCGCGGTGGCTTGAAGACGTAGAAGTGACGGTTAAAGGGAATCTCGTAACCGACCTTGGTCTTGTCGTGGTCAATCCAGGCATCCGGCGCATGGGGTAGCACCTCGCGCTTGAAGTAGGTTTCCACATCCTCGTTGAGCGGCACGTTCTCGGTATCGCGCAGGCTGGAATCCGGCACCGGCTTGCCCTTGCCTTTGCCCTTGCTGCCCAGGACGATGTTGCCGGCGGCATCGCGCTCGGGGCGCTCGACCGTGATGGTGCGGTAGCCAAAATCTTCATTGTTGAAGATGCGGCTGATTGGCACACCGTCGCGGGTGGCTTCCTCGAACTGTCCAAAGAGGCGGGTGATGTCGTCAATGTGCTCGGGGCTCAATTCCTTGCGCTTGCTGCCCAGACTCTTGCGCATCTTCTGCCAGAAGCTGCTGGCATCGATCAGTTGCACCTTGCCCTTGCGCGCGGCCGGTTTGCGGTTGCTGACGATCCAGACGTAGGTGCTGATGCCGGTGTTATAGAACATGTCGGTGGGCAGGCCGATGATGGCTTCCACAAGGTCGTTTTCCAGCACGTAGCGGCGAATTTCGCTTTCCCCTGACCCGGCACCCCCGGTGAAGAGCGGGGAGCCATTGAGGACGATACCGAGGCGGCTACCGCCATCGACGGCCGGGCGCATCTTGGAGATCAGGTGCAGCAGGAAGAGCAATGAGCCGTCACTCACGCGCGGCAGGCCGGGGCCGAAGCGGCCGTTGTAGCCCATCTGCTCAAATTCTTTGCGGATGATGGCTTCGATCTTCTTCCACTCGACGCCGAAGGGCGGATTGGACAGCATGTAGTCGAAGAGCTTGCCGAGCAGGCCGTCGGCAGAGAGCGTGTTGCCGAAGATGATGTTGGCGATGTCCTGCCCCTTAATCAGCATATCGGCCTTGCAGATAGCGTAGGACTCGGGATTCAATTCCTGCCCGTACATCACCAACCGGGCGTCGGGGTTCAGGCTGGCCAGGTGCTCCCCGGCCACGCTCAACATGCCGCCAGTGCCTGCGGTGGGGTCGTAGATCGAGCGCACGACACCGGGCCTGGTCAGCGCCTGGTCGTCTTCGATGAAGAGCAGATTGACCATCAGCCGGATGACTTCGCGCGGGGTGAAATGCTCCCCGGCGGTCTCGTTGGACAGTTCGGCAAACTTGCGGATCAATTCCTCAAAAACGGCACCCATCTGCGCATTGCTGACGGCATCGGGATGGAGGTCGATGTTAGCAAACTTCTCGGTGACGAGGTAGAGCAGCCCGGACTTGGCCAGCTTGTCGATCTGTGTGTGAAACTCGAAGCTCTCGAAGATGTCGCGCACGGCTGGCGAGAACGCCTGCATGTATGCCCGCAGGTTTTCACCGATGTGGTCCTGGTCGCCCATTAGCTTCTTCAGGTCGAGCGGCGAGGTGTTGTAGAAAAGCTGGCCAGACTTACGTAGCAAGAAGGGTTCGGGATTCAGGCCGGCTGCTTCGCGGGTTTCCTTCTCGGCCAACACGGCGGGCTTGGTGGCTTCCAGCACGCAATCCAGGCGGCGCAACACGGTGAAAGGGAGGATGACCTTGCCGTATTCGGATTGCTTGTAGTCGCCGCGCAGGAGGTCGGCGACAGACCAGATGAAAGAGGAAAGGTTGGGATCGCTCATGGATGCTCGAATTGGCGCAGGTGGGCGGTGGTTGGCCAGCCTGCGGGATTTGTGGCGGAAGAGATGAATGATGCCTTATGCCGTGCGGAAGGGGAAATCCGTTACACGCGCCGTCCCTTCGGTCTCCTCGGGATTATTTGTGATTTTTCTGGTAGCCCGGCCTGCCATTCGCGGCAAAGGGACGTTGCTCGGTTTGCATCGGGTATAGAGCGAAAGGCCACGGGTAGCTGGTCGTTACGCCGGCTGCTATGTCCGCACTACTGTGTCGGGCGATTCTTCCGACCATGCGCTGGCGAGTGATGCGCACCTTCACACCTGTTTGCAGGCACCCGTGGTGTGATCATTTTGCTCCATTCGCCAAGGACGGCGGCGCGAACGTGCGCGCTACTCAGCCTTCATTTCATTCGTGCTGTCGGTTACCACCTCGGCTTGAGGAAGCGTCATGGGACATTCCAGCCAGTCATCGGGACACGGCGCCAGCATCGATTGCAGCAACAGCGGATTTCCTGTCTCGGGATCGAGCCAGGCATCCCAGTCACGCTTGCCGAGGATGACCGGCATCCGGTCATGGATCGGCGCCATGAAGTCATTAGCGGCCGTCGTGATGATCGTGTAAGTCTCGACCCTGTTGCCCGTCTCCGGGTGCTGCCAGTGTTCCCACAAGCCGGCCAAGGCCAGCGGGTGCTGCTCTGAGCTGGCAAAGCGCAGTTTCTGTTTCTTCTTCTCGCCGAGGATTGCCCGCCACTCGAAGAAAGCCGATACCGGCACGATGCAGCGACGACGTTTGAAGGCGGCCCGGAAACTGGGTTTCTCGGCGACCGTCTCGCCCCTGGCATTGAAGGTATGCTGCGCGATCTTGTCATCCTTCGACCAGGACGAAATCAGTCCCCAGCGGGCGGGCAGGGCCAGTCACTGGCCTTCGTGGATGCGGATGATCGGTGCCGTGTTGGTCGGCCGCACATCGCCATTGCTGTAGGGCTCCGCCATCATGTCCAGCATGAAGTAGAGCGCCAGCATTTGCGGTGATTCGTTCAGGTCATAGCGGCCACACATGGGGCAATATTGCCCCTAATGGACAAGTTTGTAGCGGATCACCAAGAAAACCATGTCCCGTCACATGACAAAGCCCCCCGGCGGGTGAGGCCGAGGGGCTTTGCTGTTTCAGTGTGCCGCTTTACTTGACGGTCGGTGCCGGCGTGGTCGCAGGCTTGGCTTCGGCATTCACACCTGATGCGGAGCTTGCCGTAAGACAGACTTCCGGTCCTCGGCGTTGGACCTTGGGCCTCTGGCCAGACTGGGGCGGCAATGCGCCGGTCACCGGCCGTTCAGCAGCTGATGGTGGTCAATGGCTGCTTTCGTCAGCAGCGTAGGACGGGACCCGACCCTGAAGAGCCATTCCGGTTTTTCGCCCCAAGGTCAGCTACGCAGCGACAACGGACTTTGGTGATGCCGAAGACATTAGAATGGAGCGGCCGGTGTCAAGAGTGGACCTGCCGTTCCAGCAGGCAGAAATTGCTTCAAGCGGCAGTTCGGGCCCAACCAACTGCTAGCGGTCACGATGACTATCCTTGGTATCCATGCCATCATAACTATGGTTAATGTCGTTAGGAAAATGACGTGGATAAAGCCCTTCAAGAATTGCTAAGTGAGATTGAGCAGTTCGGTTTGAGTAACGACAGCACGATTACTGATCGGCCGCGGCGCATGCTGAATATCACCCGCGACACCGGGGAATTTTTATCGGTACTTGTCCGGGCTATGAATGCTCAGCGGGCGCTTGAAATAGGTACATCGAATGGTTACTCAACTCTCTGGCTTGCCTTGGCAGCAAAGGCAGTCAATGGGCACGTCACTACCGTCGAACTATCTGATTCCAAGATTTCTTTGGCTGCGAAGAATTTCGAACGATCCGGCCTCGCCCCATTCATTACGCAAGTTCGCGATGAGGCCGGCGCAGTGCTAAAGCGCTGCCCAGAATCAAGCTACGATCTTGTCTTTCTCGATTCCGAGCGATCTGAGTATGTGGGGTCGTGGCCCGACATCAAGAGAGTCTTGCGTAAAGGCGGACTTCTTGTCGTAGATAACGCTACATCCCATTCAGCCGAGATGAAGTCTTTTGCAACACTGGCATCGGCAGACCCCGACTTCACCACATGTACGGTTCCCGTAGGGAACGGTGAGTTTCTGGCGACTCGGGTTTCAATCTAAAGTGGCATCCGCCATTGAGTGGTCACGATCTCCGGTTTGGGCACGGTCCTGTCACCCGCCCAAGCTCAAGTCGATCGGCAGGAAACTGACTTGAACCGGCCATTGCCTATGCCGTTGTCAGCAGGCCGCAATCATTCTGTTGCTGTCGTAGCCAATCGAAGCCTGATTGGCCGGTAGGGTGAGTAGGCGTCTGGGCCAGTAAGCCGACGTTCGCCAAATTTTGGAATTTTCAATGGCTGCAATTCGGCGCATACGCCACCGAGTACAACCGGCCAACTGCTGCCGCTCGTCGTTTCCCCAAACCGGCCATCTGGGCTACCGCAGTACTCCGTAACCTGCCGTCGGGCTTATTCACACAAATCGGCCACAGCCGACCTTGGGTCTCTGGCCAAGCTCGGGCGGCAATCCGCCGGATACCTGCCGTTCAGCCGCTGACGGTGGTCAATGACCGCTTGTCACTTCAGGCTACAGCCGGACCCGAACCTGAATTGCTGTACGCGGTATCAGACGACCTATGGCAGCTGACTGAATAGATCCGCCGTTCGTGACGACTGATCACCGACGAGTGGTCGGCCAGAGTCGCC
>Ga0209202_1000486_pt1 | contig 33088 bp, 22 predicted proteins | sample AD_UKC032_MetaG_FD_184416 | JGI IMG/M metagenome (GOLD analysis project Ga0209202, IMG submission 184416) | Active sludge microbial communities of municipal wastewater-treating anaerobic digesters from USA - AD_UKC032_MetaG (SPAdes) (version 2) | ecosystem: Engineered > Bioreactor > Anaerobic >... | reverse complement strand
GGTGATTCGCCATTCCAGCCTCCCGCCCACCATGGGCCAAGGAAGCCTTTACCGCGAATCACGTACCCCTCAAGGTGGCTCCATTTCACCCGCCCAGCCCCGGCTCCGTTTGCCCGCCCGGCGACAATCGCGCGCTTGGGCGCCCGGTCGCCGTTGCCCTTCATGACCGCGACGCGCCGCAGCGTGCAAGACTGGCCACGCTGATGGAGCGGTCGCACCACCTGAGCTCCTGGAGCTGGGAGGACCCGATGCTCAGCTGTCGAATTTCGAGCGGGGCCGCCAATTGGCTCGCGCCTATCCGGTTTCAGGCCTGAAGCGAGCCCGACCAACCCTACCCTAGTCGTTCTGAACAAATCCTCCGGTTGTCTCGCGCCGATGACTTCGATGGTGGGTAGCGCTCTCCACTCTTGGGCCGCACCGGAGCTTCTGGTACACTTTCCGATGGGTCAGTCGTCCGTGGTGGCCTTGGCCGATATAGGCCGGGAGGTGCATCATGGCGACTGAAAAAGTCGGTGTCTATCGGAAATACCACGGACCTGTTCCCATGGACGAGTCGGGCAAACCATGGCCCAGGAGCGAGTGGCCGCGAAGGCGGAGCTCTCGCTGGGCCGTGCGGTGGTTCGGCTCGGATGGGAAGCGGTACAGCAGAAGCTTCAAAAGCAGAAAGGAGGCCGATCAGTTCGCGGAGTCAACACAGGCGGCCATGCGGGTCGGGAAAGCCGACCAGCCGCAGGCGGTCACGATGGCGGAGTTCGCGGGCATGTACCTTGAGCTTCGGGGCGATCTGGCCCCGATGACTAGGCTGGAGCACGAACGCGCCCTTCGGCTTCTCGGCGAGCACCTCGGACGCGAGCAAGTCGTGTGCGAGATTTCGCCGCTGGATGCCCGGCGTTTTCTGGCCTGGTACCGGGAACGGATGCACCGGGGCCGAACGCCGGCCCCGGCGACGGTGAACAAGGTTCTGCGGGAGTGCCACCGGATCTTCCGAGAGGCCGTGGCCTGCTCACTGATCCGCGAGAACCCCTTCGCGGGCTTGCGTCAGGAGAAGGTCGGGCAACGGGCCTGGCGCTGCATCAGCCCGGCGGAATATCGAAGGCTGATCGAATTCTCGCCGTCGCTGCGGTGGCGCGGCATGATCACACTCGGATACTGCTGCGGGCTACGGCTAGGCGAGGTGCTGAACCTGACCTGGGGTGACGTCGATTTCGAACGCGGTCAGGTTCGCGTGACTCGTAAGAGCGCGTCGGTGAGGCAACTTGCGTGGACGCCGAAGGACAAGGACATGCGAGTCGTGCCGCTGCCGAGCCAGGCGATTCGAACGAGGGCCGGTCTGCCGAAATGCTCGTTCCACGATCTCCGCAAGAGCTACTGCACGAATCTGGCGGGCGCGATTCCGCTGCATGTCGTGCAGGAGCTGGCCGGGCACGCGGATATCCGCACGACTCGCAGGCACTATCTCAAGGTGCGTGACGAGCAGATCGACTCTGCCCGCCGCGCGCTGGAGGATGTGATGCGAGCGTGAAGTGCATCCAAAGTGACCCAGGTGTTGACCCAATCGTCCGAAAACGGCCGTTTTCCGCGGGTCTTCGGACGATCAGAAACGCGGACGTGGGATCGTAATCCCATGCCGCCAAGTGACCTGCAATCCCGAGTACATGATCGGACCCATTCCTACCACAACAGGCTCACACATCTGGCAGTCGTGCCGAGGGTGGGGGATGACCTCACGGGCATAGCCGGCTACCACATTCCTTCCGTCCCGACGCTCATTTTGCCGTGTTCGAATCCAGCACCGCGGCGCACGCCCGGCGCAGGTACTCCTCGAATTCCCAATCGCCGCCGCTGCCGGTCTGGCGCGTGACAACCAGATCGAGACTGGGCACGAACGCGATGAGTTGACCGCCGGATCCGGGCTTATCCCGCGCATCAGCGGGGATGCCCTCGCCGCTGCGCCCGCCCTTGCCCCAGTGCCGGGCGGGCAGTTCCCACCCATGGGAAAACACCTGCGGATTGAGTTTCCAGCGCAGCTCGGGCGTCGTGACCTCGTGGGTGGGCGCCGCGGTCTGATCCACGAACCATTGCGGGATCACCTGCTGGTCCTGCCACCGGCCGCGGCGAAGCATGCAGTAGGCGATCCGGGCCAGGTCGCGGGCCGGCATACCCAGCCCATGCGAGGCATGGCGCCCGATCTCTTTTCCTCCCTCATAGTATTGAAACCACCAATGCTCGATGCCCAGGGGTTTGAATAGGGACTGGATGGCGAACTGGTCATAGGGCATGCCGGTGACCGTCTCGCAAACCAGTGCGGCATGCGCCAGTGCATGTGTGGAATAGCCGCAGCCGGTGCCAGGATCGAATACCAGCCTGACGGTCCGCTCATCGCCGGTATGACCCAGGATGTATTCCCAGGAGCCGTCGTTTGGTGCCCCGGTGGATTCCGGACATAGTCCTGAAGTATGGTTGAGCAACTGTTTGATCGTGATGGTCGCCTTGCGTGGATCGCTCAGCGGCTGCGCCCAAGGCAGAAAGTCAAAGGTGCGGTCCTCGAACCGCATTTTCCGGGGCGTCAAGCCGTGCTGGCTCTGTTCGGAGGCAATGGCCAAGACGGTCGCGCAGATCGCCTTGGACACCGAAGCGACGCGCCGCGAATCGGTCTTGGCGCTATTGCCGCGCTCGACCTCCAGCACCACGTACCCACGCCGAATGACCACGGCGGCGAAGTTCCGGTCATCGCTGTGCAGCAGCCAAGCCTTCAACTCACCCAGCTTCGCCGGGTCTGCCCCGGCGAGGCGGCGAATCTCATCCGGATTCCCAAGCGTCCGCCAACCGCCGGCTGATTCCGGCGGGGGGTAATAATCGCGTGTCGCCGCCACCGCCGGAGTAGCCGTGAGTTCTCTGAGTTTCGCGTAGAAGACCGGATCATCGGCGGCTCCATTAAAGGCGAAGGGGTAATGCTGGTTCAGCTTCTCCAGCATCAACCCGTAGGACGCACCGTGCGCCACGCACGTTCCCGCCACGAGCACGGCCGCGTCGCCGGCCTTGGCGTCCTCGTTGCAGACAATCGGCTTGCCAAAGCGCTTCAGCTCCGCAAGACGGGCGGGAATCTCCTCGACCGGCGTGCCGTTGAAATGGATGAGCAGGAAATCACTTGCCTCGGCCACGGCCGTTCCCAGTTTGCCGTCGCCGTAACCGCTGGCGCTCACCAGGAGCTCCGGCCAGGTTTGTCTGGCTAGCCGCATCAAGCTAGCCATGCCCTCCGGCGTCCGGATGAGCGCGTGGCCGAACCCGCCGTACGGATACTCGTTGGCGACTTCGAGCACGACATTCCGAGCACCGCTCGCGCGAACCCACTTCACCACGTTCACAACTCCCGCCCGCACGGCAGCTTCATCGCGCAGCACTTGCGACTGCCGCTGGTAGTAGCAGCCGAGGATGACTACCATACCCCGCCGATCGCACGCTTCGATGACGCGGCGGACGCGGTTCAAATACGATTCGCGCAGCGCACCGTCCGGCTCGAACGCCGAGTTCAGTGCCCCTTCGTAACCCGGCATGCCGCCCTGCAGACACAGCGTAAAGGCATTCACACCTTGCGCGGCGTATTCTGGGATGCGGGCAATAAATCGGTCTGTGTTGGCCGCGCTGTCAAAGTCAGGGTGCTTCACCCGGTCTTCGAAAATGGCGTTGACCATGCGCACATTCATCAGCAGGCCCTCGGCCGGTGTGCCCGGGTTCGTGACCGTGCCGTTGATCTGCCAGCGGTTCCCGGTGAGCGAAACGCGCGTCGCCGCTCTTGTATCGCTCGCCCCGGCAATGGTCATGCTGACGCCCAGCAGGGTGACTACCCCAACCAGGCCGAAGGTTGTGATGGGGCTGATCAGCGTCTGACCTCTGTTGCAGCCGTGACTTGCGTCGCCAGCCTGCCCCCTCAGGGCCAGCAGACGCAGCGATCTCGTCCGCTCGAGTGCGCTCATGGTTTCTCCTTCTCCGCCCCCCCTCACTATCCACTCTCGACGTACTTCGAGTTATCCGGCAGCCTGACTGGGGGGAAATACGTCATCAAGACTTGCATCCCCCAGCACGGCGTTATCCTGTCTTTGTCCAGCCGCAGGAGGCCGCCATGCGAGCCCATCATATCGCTAACGTCCTTCGCTGCGGAGGTGGCCCGACGACCCGGCGGGCAGGTTTGGCCGGTGTTCACTGGTCGATTCCGATCCGGCCCCTCGACAGGACGCAGTTGCCGAACCTACCGACTTACCGTTTCACGGTGGATGCCCAGTTCGCGGGCAACTCCGCAACGTGAGGATCAGCGGCAGGGCATCGTGGCCGGCCACCGGCCTTCGATAAGGATGGCTACCGGCGGCCGAGCATCATCGAGAACACGTTGGGCTCCGCATGTTCGAAAAGCCGAAACAAGCTGCAGGGTGACTATTCCCTCGGACAGGTACAGCCGGCCTCTACTGCCCTGGCCTGGACCTTGGCCGTTTAACGCGGATAATCTGTCCGACGAGGCCCTGGCGGGTAACCGGCGACCCGGTTGCCGATGAACTACCGCGATCTTCAAGAGGATTTTTGACTGGAGACACTCATGACAGTTCACCGGGCATGTTCTCGTTTCATTCTCGCCGTCGTCATTGCCGCTGCCGCCGCTTGGACTTCAGTCGGGGCGGCCGAGCCGAGCCCCCCGGGGGGCGGGCATGTGGCGCCCGTGGCGAAACGGCCCAACATCCTGCTCATCACCACCGACCAGCAGCAGGTGACCGCGACCAGCGCGGCGGGCAACTCGCTCGTCAAGACACCCAACCTGGATTCCCTTGCCGCCCACGGGGTGTACTTCACGCGATCCTACTGTGCCTTTCCGCTTTGCAGTCCCTCGCGCTCGTCCCTGCATACCGGCCGGACGCCGCATGAGATCAAGGTGGACCGCAACTCGGTGCCGATTGACCCCGCCATGCCCCTTTCGGGCCAAGTGTTCCGCGCCGCCGGCTATGACACCGGCTATGCCGGCAAATGGCACATGCCCGATCCCTATCCCAGCGACGGCATCGCCGGGTTCGAGGTGCTGAACGTGACCACACGGGCGGGCAAACTGGCGCACGACGTGGACGAAGCGACCATGAACGCGGCCATCGAGTTCCTCAAACGCAAGCATGACAAGCCCTTCTATCTGGTGGTTTCCTTCATCAACCCGCACGACATCTGCCTGTTGGCGGGCGAAACGAGCGGGCTGCTGAATCAGGTGTGGAAGAAGTATGGTCCCCCGGCCGAGGCCAAGCTGCCACCGCTGCCCGCCAATTTTGGCAAGGCCGGGGACAGGTCCGGCCCTCGGCGTGCTATGCATGAGCAGTGGGATGAACAACACTGGCAACGCTATCGCTGCGCCTATTACCGGATGGTCGAGGACGTAGACCAACAGGTGGGGCGCGTGTTGGAGACGCTGCGCCAGATTGGGCAGGAGGACCAGACCCTCATCGTTTTCACCAGTGACCATGGCGAAGGGCTTGGTGCCCACCGCTGGACCGGCAAGATGATGTTCTACGAAGAGGAGGCCGCGGTGCCACTCATCATCAGCTGGAAAGGCGCAACTCCGGCCGGGCGGCTGGATCGGGACCACCTGGTTTCGACCCTGGACGTGCTGCCCACCTTGTGCGACTACGCGGGCGTGCAGCCGCCGCCCTCGATGCGCGGGCAGAGTCTGCGGACGATCATTGAGCGACCCGAGCAGCCCGGCCATGAGTTTGTCGTCTCGGAAATGGCCGGCCCTGCGGCCGGACGCGCCGGCGGGCGGAGCTTCATGGTACGCACCAGGCAATACAAATACATGCTGTTTCCTGGCACCGGTGAGACGGAGTTGTTCTTCGATCTGCAGGCCGATCCTCACGAGATGAAGAACCTGGCCGGCGACAAAGCCGTGGCCGGCGAATTGACGCGCCATCGCCAACTCCTCGCGCAGTGGAGGAAAACGACGGAGGAGGACAATTACCCGCTGCAGGCCGGACTGCGGGCCCAGGGCAGGAGAGGGAAACGCAGCCAAGGGAAATGACGTGGACTTCAGCGTGGCGTTCACACCATGAGGACGTTGTCCTCGCCCTGGAAGGCCGTGCCGGCGCTGTGTTTCTGGAGACTGCAACGACAGGGAGTAGGTGGATGAGCATGCACGTCCGCTTTCTCGGGGCACTTTTGCTGGCAGTGACCATCCTGCGACCGGCTGTTTTGCCAGCGGCCCCGGCGGCGCCGGCGCCGAAGCTGAACGTCGTGCTGATCCTGGCCGATGACCTGGGCTGGACCGACCTGCACTGCTACGGCAGCAGTTACTACGAGACGCCGCACATCGATCGGCTGGCGCGTGAGGGAATGAGGTTCACCCAGGCTTACTCCGCCTGCACAGTCTGCTCGCCTTCGCGCGCGGCCATCCTGACCGGCCGATACCCCGCCCGGCTCCACATTACGGACTGGATCCCGGGATTGCCGCCGGAGAACCCGAAGCTGCTGGTGCCGGACTGGACCAAGTACCTGCCGCTGCAGGAGTATACGCTGGCCGACGCGATGCATGCGGCCGGGTACGCCACCGCCAGCATCGGCAAGTGGCACTTGGGGGGGCCGGCCTATTATCCGGACAAGCACGGCTTTGACCTCAACATCGCCGGCACCGAGGCGCCCAACCCGAAGACCTATTTCGCGCCCTACGGAATCCCCACGCTGCGCGAAGGGCCCGATGGGGAATACCTCACCGACCGTTTGGGCCAGGAGGCCCTGCGCTTCATCGAGCAGCACCAAGACAAGCCCTTCTTCCTTTACTTACCCCACTTCGCGGTCCATCTGCCGGTCCAGGCTAAACCGGCGCTGATCGAGAAGTACCGCGCGAAGCGCCAGCCCGGCCAACAGCAGAATAACGCCGGTTACGCGGGCATGATCGAGAGCATGGACGACACGGTAGGCCTCATTCGCCGCAAGCTGGATGAGCTCAAGCTCGCCGATCACACGCTGGTCATCTTCGCATCCGACAACGGCGGCCGCGTGCCGACGACCTCGAATCTACCGCTGCGGGTCGGAAAAGGGTCCTGCTACGAGGGAGGAACGCGCACACCGCTGATCGTCAGTTGGCCGGGAGTCACCCGGTCGGGCAGCCTGTGCGCTACGCCGGTTATCGGCATGGATCTGTACCGCACGATTCTCGAGGCCGCCGGGATCAGGGAGGGTATAGACAAGGGCGTGGACAGCGTGAGCCTGGTCCCGCTGCTGCGGCAGACCGGAGGGTGGCAGCGCGATGAGCTTTTCTGGCACTACCCCCACTATCAACACTACCAGCTCGGCGGCACGACCCCCTATGGCGCCATCCGCAAGGGGGATTTCAAGTTGATCGAGTTCTTCAGCGACATGCGCGTCGAGCTCTACAACCTGCGGGAAGACATCCGCGAGCAGGATAATCTGGCCGCCAGGATGCCCGCGAAGGTCGAAGAGCTGCGCGCCCGCCTGCCTGCCTGGCGCACCGAGGTTGGCGCGCAGATGCCCGCCCGCAATCCGAATTACGATGCCAGCCGCCCCGAGGCGGCGTCGCGGGCGAAAACCAAGAAGCCGACTGACTCGCAAGCAGCCGGTGTTCCAGGTTCATCGTAGGTGCCGCGCGTTGGCTGGGCAGCGGGGTAATCGCTGTTACGGTCCTCCCGAACCCGAATCGCCTCGCGTATTGGCGGCTTCAAACCACTCCTTGCCGATGAGGCGGCCGAGCAGGAAGAACTTCCGATCAGGATACCAGAGCACGGCCTGGCCGTGGCGGACGGTCATGCTGGCATAAAGTGCGAGATCGACGCGGCCGCGGGTGCCCGGTTTGCCCAGACTCACGCCGTCGTGATCCATGAAGAGTCTCGGTTCGTCAAACCACACCGGCTGCTGGGCGCCTAGTTGGAAGCGGCCCGGCACCAGGTAAATGGGTCGGCGGTGATAACTGGTGTCCGCGGGGCCATAGCCCTGGTAATGACCATCGTGATTGTGGATGAACAGGGCGTAACGGCCACTGCCGGCAGCGTTACCCCCCAGGTCATAGATCGGGCACGGAGAGAGTGGGTGTCTGAGAGGCTCTCCGCCGTCGCACCGCAACAGCCGGCGCGGCTGCGACCAGCTTTCCCCCGCATCGTCGCTCTGCGACCAGAACGGGCTGCCGGCGGCCGTGCGCATGACGCAGAACAGCCGACCATCGGGCAGCTTCACGATGGAAGGCTCTTGGCAGACGCTGACCTCGGGATGCCCGGGAAACGGCACCGCCAGGGCCTTCTCGTTCGCGGCCAACCACGCGATTCTCAGGTCCTGCGGTGCCGGGTTTTCGTCCACGTTTTCGAAGCGCATGAACTCGACTCGCGAGTCGGCTGAAATCCACGAGGGCGTGACGTTCTTCCGCACCGCGAAACTCGTCCACCGGGTGAAACCGGCGAGATACCTGGCGTCCTTGCCCAGCCGGAGTGGTTTCTGCCAGCAGATCATGTTCGGGGGGAAACTCGCGTCGGGGTTGTCGTTGCTGCTGCGCGCGACGTGCAGTTGCTGCGGCTTTGACCAGGAACGCCCGCCGTCGTCGCTGCAGATCCCGTACAGCCAGCCGGTGGTATGGAAGAACGTATCGTACTTGCCCACGTGCTGACTGTAAAGGACATACACTCGACCCGATCCGCTCACCAACGGATAAGCCCAACTTGCCATAGAGCCGCCGCGGGGCAGGTTTGGGCCGGCGATGATTCGCGGCTTTGACCAGGTACGGCCCTCGTCGCTGCTCTGCGCGAAGGCGATATGCTGGTCTGGCTGCCCCTCAGCGGAGCTTTGTGTCCATACGGCCATGAGTACGCCGTGCGGGCCGTCGAACACCAGGAAGTGCTCATTGCCGGTATTGCTCATCATCCCGTCGAGACCCTGCGGCACGTAGACAACGAAGTCCGGCCTGGTGACCCGCAACTCGGTCTCGATGCGCCCGGCCAAGTCCGCGGCGTCTCGAATAATCGCGGGACGCGTATCGGCGTTGACTTGGAGCCTGGGAGCAGCGCCAGTCTCAGGCGCGACGGCGGAAACGATCGGCGATGCCGCCAGAAGCAGCGGGATCAGGACCTTCCAGGAGGAAAGCGCTTGCTTGGATCGTTCTCGCTGGAGATCGCGCGCTTGTTGCATCTTCTCCTCTCGGCAGGCGCTTGTTTGACCCCCACGCACAGGCGTAAGCCGAAAGCAGTTCTCCATGCGAGATCTCCGCCCTGAAACCCGTCCGGCTCCGCTGCCAGACGGTGCTCGCTATTTTACAGCACCGGGTCCACATTCGCTCGTGGTCCGCGGCAGGTGCGCGTTGATGCCGTCGAACTACATTCTCCCCGCGCACCTTCCGATCGGCCAGGCCACCATGTCCTCGCGCCGGCTGATTTGTGACTCTGTTTACCCGTTACGCCGCGGAGGTTACGATTCGCTCACCAGGTTCCCCAGAGGAGGATTTCAGGGTGATCAGGCGTCTCCTCGGCAACATGAACGATGGTTTTATGCCCCCGGAATCGCAGTTGGTGTGGCCTTCGACTCGCGTCCGCACCCGGCGGGAGATGATCCGGGCCGGTGGCCTGGGGCTGCTGGGATTGGGCTTCCCGTCTTGGTGGGCCGAGTGGCTATGTGCGGCCGAGCCTTCGGCCGGTGCCCTGACGCCTCTCAATCGCTTCCCGCGGATGGTCCAGGAGTACTTCGTGCGTCGCGTGCGGCAGGCACAGGACGCCGGGGACCGGTTGCGAGCGGAGCTAAAAACCAAGCAGGACGCCGAGCGCTACGTGGCCACGGTCCGCGAACGGATTCGCGCCTGCTTCGGGTCGTTTCCCGAAAAGACTCCACTTAACCCGCGCGTGACGGGTGTCGTCGAGCGAGATACCTATCGGATCGAGAAGGTGATCTTCGAGAGCCGGCCGGGTTTTCTGGTAACTGGGAATCTCTACGTCCCCAAGGGGGACAAGTCCCCGCGTCCCGCTGTGGTCGGCACGTGCGGCCATTCGGACAACGGAAAGGCCGCCGAAGCCTACCAGTCCTTCGCCCAGGGCCTCGCCCGCCTGGGGTATACGGTCCTCATCTACGATCCGATCGGCCAGGGCGAGCGGCTTCAGTATCCCAACGAGAAGCTCAAGTCGCGCATCGGTGTGGGCGTGCGGGAGCACCTCTACTGCGGAAACCAGCAGTTCCTGGTTGGCGAGTTTCTTGGCTCCTGGCGGGCCTGGGACGGAATCCGAGCGCTGGACTACTTGCTGACCCGGCCGGAGGTCGATCCGCAAAACGTGGGCGTAACCGGCAACTCCGGCGGCGGCACCATGACCACCTGGCTGTGCGGCTTGGAGGATCGCTGGACTATGGCCGCCCCGTCGTGCTTCGTCACCACCTTCCGCCGCAACTTGGAGAACGAGCTGCCCGCCGATACTGAGCAGTGTCCGCCGGGGGCGCTGGCCCTGGGCCTGGACCACAGTGATTTTCTCGCCGCCATGGCTCCCAAGCCGATCATTATCCTGGGCCAGGAGCAGGATTTCTTCGACCGCCGCGGAACGGCCGAAGCGTACGCGCGTCTGCAGCAACTCTACACGCTGCTCGGCGCCGGGGACCGTATCGCGCTTTTCATCGGGCCCCATCCGCACGGCTATTCCCGCGAAAACCGCGAGGCCATGTACCGCTGGTTCAACCGGGTAACGCGCGTTTCGGATGCCAACGTGGAGCCGGAGCTGGTGATCGAGAAGGACGAGACGCTCCAGTGCACGCCACGCGGACAAGTGGCCGAACTCGGTTCTCGTCCGGTCTATTCCTACACGGCGGAGATTAGCAGGCAGTTGACGCAACGCCGGCCGGTCATGGAGGGAGATGCCCTACGGCAGGCCGTGGTTGCCGCGCTGAGGCTGCCAGAACGCGGTGCTCCCCCCGACTACCGCATCCTCCGTCCGGTCTCGGGACGGGGGTATCCGAGAAAGAACTGCACAACCTACGCTGTTCAAACCGAGCCCGGCATGCACGCGCTGGTACACATGCTCTCGGACCAACCGCACTACTCCCGGCCACGCCAGGACCGCGGTCGGGCTGTGTTGTACGTGGCTCATCACTCCAGCGACGCCGAGCTTCGGGAGGAGCCGCTGATCGTCGAGCTGATCGCCCAGGAGCCTGCGGCGACGTTCTTCGCCTGCGATGTGCGCGGCATCGGCGAATCGCGGCCGGAAACCTGTGGCAAGGATATGTTCCTCAACCCCTACGGCAGCGATTTCTTTTACGCGATCCACTCGATCATGCTGGACGACCCCTACGTCGGCCAGCGGACCAATGACGTTCTGCGTGTGCTGGACTGGCTGAAGTCCAATGGGTGCGGCGAGGTCCATCTGGCGGCCAGGGGCTGGGGCACGCTGCCGGCCACGTTCGCGGCGATGCTCTCGCCGACAGTTGTCCGGGTGACGCTCAAGAATGCACTCTCCTCCTACACGGAAATCGCAGAATCGGAGGATTACCGCTGGCCGCTCTCGGCTTTCGTGCCGGGCGTGCTAAAGCAATTTGACCTGCCCGACTGCTACCGAATTCTTGCCAGCAAGGGCCTGCGGCAGATCGAACTTTGGGGAGCATAGAGTTTCGAGCAGCGGAAGACGAAACTCAAATGGCTATCGGCGGACCTTGACCTTGCCGAGTTTCGGGGTCGCGCTTCCAGTGTTTTACCTGCGTGCGTCAGGAGCTGTTCGCTGGTGTCAACCGCAAAGGTGGTCGCGCTGACGTGCGCCGTGGGCCTCCATGCCATATGGCGATGCTCGGCTCACACAGCCTGTAGTCGTGGTGGGAAGTGGTATTCGAGAGCATGCGATCGGCCTTCTCGTGGCTGAAAACCGGGATTGCGGGCCGATAACGTTCGATTTGTGTGCTTGAAATGGTTCTACACTACGTGACGGCTGACCCAAAGTCTGACCCACTCAGGAGGCGATGCTGGTGAGCAATTCCGCGCATCCGCATCGGATGTGCTCGTTCATCGCGAGGCGACAGGTTTCGAAATCTCCCATCGGTTCATGCAGTCCAAGCGCCGCCGCGAACAGCGAGATCCTTGGCACAGTGGTCGATTGAATGCCGGCCGTTCCTCGGATGCTGGCAGCTCCCCGCGAAACCAGGTTCAGAACTTCGGTGATTGGTGCACTTGCGTCCTTGGCAAGCGCGCCAGCATCGGGGCCCTCTGTCGTGAGTCACTCTGCGCAATCCGGGTCTGCAGGCTTGCCTGTGCCGCTGAAGCACCGCTGCCAGACACCGAAGTCATCCTGGTCCACGTCGACGTCTTTGTCGAAATCTGGTGGGATGATCTGACCTGTTGGAGTCACGGCACAGCCGGGCGGCAGGGCGGCTAGGTCATAGGGAATCGATGGGCCGGTGGCACAAGCCAAGAACGTTTTTAGATCGTCCCCGTCCACGTCACGATCGCGGTCGAAGTCCGCCGGAGCCAGAATCGGCACCTGCCAGAGGTCGTGCTCGCCCAGCCCGCCCGGGCGATTGGACTGGAAGTAGAGCATGGTCATGTCAGGGGGGAGCCAGGGGGCGAAATCGGCGGAGGGGCTCGGCAAGTTCACCGGGGCGGGCAACTTGACCGCCTGCCGCCAGGGGCTGCCGAGCGTCTCGCGCGTGCTGAACCAGAGATCCGCGTCGCTGGTCCCTGCTCCGCGCACGAACAGCAGCGACAGGCCGTCCGGTGATAGCCACGGATTGAATTCCCAGAGCGAGGTGTTCACCTCCGGGCCCAGTGGGGTCGGAGTACCCCAGGCTGCGGACCGGCTGGCCCGCGTCGTGACGTACACACTTCCGCTGTTGATCAGATTCATATAGTAGAGGGTCAGGTTGTCCTGGGAGAGGCAGGGACACCAAACGCCCCCGCTCAGGATGTGAGGGGGCAGCTTCTGGGGAATGGGCCAGGGATCGGCCACACTGGATCGCATTGAGACCCAGAGAGTGTGAACGTTTGCGCTATCGAGTCGCGTGATGTACAGTTCAAGGCCATCGGAGCTGAGCCAGGGGCTGGATTCGTTCATGCTACTGGTGTTGATTTCGGGGCCCATGCGGACGGGCTCGGCCCAGGGCTCACTTCGTGACGAGCGTGTGGTGATCCACAAATCTCCGGTGGGGCCGCTTCCTGGTCGTGGTGAGCCCCAGTGGCGTGTATCGCCGGAGCCGAAAATCAACGTCAGCTCGTCGTTGCTGAGGTTCAACTGGTATTCACTGCCCGCGGTGTTCACCGGTGCGCCCAGGTTGACCGGCGTGCCGTAGATCGTCGGGTCGGTCCAGTCGGGGGCAACCGCCCGGACTTGACCATTGTTCACGATCGTCAGGGCACACAAGACTGTCTCGGCAACGAGCATACTCCTCATGACAGGCTCCCTATGATCGTCTTCCCGTAGCGGGAATCCCAATGCGAACCACATCCTACATCAGGTCCATTCTGATGCTCGATCAATCCACGCAAGCCGGATCCGGCAGCCCGCCCGGCCCGCTGTAGCATCGCTGGAAAACGCCGAAGTCCTCCTGGTCCACGTCGGTGTCTTTGTCGAAATCGGCGGGGATACGGCCGTTGGCGTCGCGATACAGCGTGCAGCCGGCCAGCAGAGAGGCCGGGGTATACGGCATCGCCGGGCCGGTAACGCAGGCTTGAAAGCGGCCGAAGTCGTCCATATCCACATCGCCGTCGCCGTCGAAGTCACCCGCGGCCAGCCGGCCCCTGATGCCTAAGCTGCGGCCTTCTCCCGCCGCGACGGCCACGAAGCTGCCGCTCAGGTCCCCGCCGACGACCTGCACGCCCCACCCGACGATCGAGCCGCGGTCCTGCGCCACCGCCGGTGCGGTGAAGGCTAACACGAAGGACCCCGCGACAACGGTCAACGCACGTACGATGATGCTGTACTCGCGCGTGACTTGCACCTTGGAGTCTCTCAGAATCTCGCTCCTCAGAAAGCGCGTGACACAACCTCCGCAACCAGAGATGTTCGCAGCCATCGTGCCGCCGGGCGCGGCTAGCGGCAGGCCTGATGAGGCGACGGTGAAGGCATCAGCCGTGATCGCAATCAGAATTGCCCGTGTGTCGGCTCGGGGGGACCACTCCCCGGTTCCTCACTCAGGAAATCACGGCCGCAAACCCCGTGCACACGATTCGGACGAGCTTCGGCCAGCCAGTGAGCCTGGAGTGAGGCCATCATGCCCTCCTCGTTCGCAGAGCCCCCAGGCCTGCAAACACCAGAAGCAGCACCGTAGCGGGCTCAGGAACCTCGGAGACACGGAACCCGCAGTCGAAGTACTCGTACGGCCGGAGGCCATAGTTGTAGACGCTGGTGCGATTCCAAGCGAGCAGGAGGGAGTCGGCGTAGGGGCATTCGTCGAACGATCCGCCCCGCAAGCCGCGAGCCGAGTACGTAGCATCCTGGTACACAATAGACTCGTTCCACTCCCATACGTTCCCGCCCTGGTCGAACGTGCCGTAAGGGCTGTCGGAGTTCTGGAATTCACCCGCGACCGTCGTGTAGTACGGCGAGTCGATCGGGTACGTGTACGGCGCGGTGTAGCAATTGGCGTTGTCACCCGACGCATCAGCCATGTCCTGACCCGGGGCCGTGTTGCTGCTCGTCGGGTAGTCCCAGTAGTTGCCCGTCACGCCGTCGTTCTTGTGATACGCCGCCTTGTACCACTCGTCCTCGCTCGGCACCGCCCACTTCCAGCCGTCGTTGCGCTGGATCGTCCGGCCGTCATCACCGTTGTACCCGTTCAGTGTGTACGCCCCTGTCTCCGTCGTACCCGGGCCCTGATTGCCAGTTGGTTGGCCATTGTGTAGCCAGTTGGCAAACCGGCACGAGTCCCAGTAGCTCACCCAGTTCACCGGGCGATTGACGTGAGACGATGCCACCGTGTACGTGTAAGGGTTACCCACGGTCCCGCCTCCGCTTCGCGTGATCCCGCTTCCGGAGCTGGTGTTCGCCATTTCCGTGTGGTACAGCCCGTACGTGTCAACGCCACCTACCCTGTTCAGATACTCCGTGTACTGCCCCGCCGTCACCTCGTATTTGCCGATGTTGTACGTGTAGCCGACCGAGCCGTAGCCCGTAGTTCCGTCCCACACGACCTCGGTGTCGCCGGCGTTGCCCGGATTGCCCACCCGCACGGTTTCGATGTTAACCGCTCCTGTCGTGCCCGCCGGCCAAGCAATTAGCAGACATGCCATGCATGCGGTGCGGAAAGCTCTCATCACTTTCTCCCTTCGTTGAGACGCAATACGCCTCGGGCGGGAGCGACGGACTCGGCGTCGAACCGGCCCATGCTACCGGCCTAGAAGCGCGGGGTTACGACCACCCGGCCTATCGTGCTCCGGGGTCTGGTAGCCCCGGGCGGCGGTTCCGTGTCTTCCGCAGTATCGATTCCACGGCCGGCGTCGCGGTCCGCATCCCTCCTTTCGTGAAGAATGCGGTGCCGCAAGAAAAGGACGGCAAGGACTTGATGCCTGTCCATTACCCAATACAGGAAAAAGCGGAAAGAGTGTCGCGAAATCTGCCCGCTGCTGCCGGTATTTCTTTGATGTCTTCCCGGAAAGCCGCACCGCGCTTAGAATGGACGTGCTGGGCCAAGGTCGTACGATACGGCTCGTTGGGAGGCATGGGACCTATGGGCTCCTCCTGGCCGGATGGCTCGTCCTCGTCGGCGGCTGGCCGCTCTTTCCCCAGCACGCACTGGAGCGTGGTGCTGGCCGCGGGGGACAGCCCGGCGCCCGACAGCCAGGAGGCGCTCGAACGGCTCTGTCGCAACTACTGGTATCCGCTCTACTGCTACGTTCGCCGGCAAGGACACCGCCCCGACGACGCCCAGGACCTGACCCAGGAGTTCTTTGCCCGTTTCCTGGAGAAGAAGTACCTCGGCCTGGCCGACCCGCAGCGCGGCCGATTCCGTTCATTCTTGCTTGCCTCGTTGAGGCACTTCCTGATCAACGAATGGGACCGGGCCACCGCGGCCAGGCGGGGCGGGGGGCAATGGACCGTCCCCGTCGATGCCGGGCCGGCCGAGGCTCGCTTCCAGGCCGAGCCGGCCGACAACCTCGCGCCCGAAAGAGCCTATGAACAGCGCTGGGCGGTGGCGTTGCTGGAACAGGTCGTGACACGCCTGGAACAGGAGTATGCGGCCGCTGGGAAGTCCGCACAGTTCGAGACGCTCAGGCGGTTCTTGTGGGGTGCGGATGCTTCCAATTCGTATGCGGAGATTGCTGCCCGGCTTGATTCGACTGAAGACGCCGTGAAGTCCGGCGTCCGCCGGCTGCGGACTCGTTATCGCCAGATCCTGGAGAGCGAGATTGCCCAGACGGTGGCCACGCCGGAGGACCTGGAAGACGAGGTCCGCTGGCTGTTCGCGACCTTCGCGTGAACTGGCCAGGAAAACGCTGTCACTTTGGGCCTGTTTTCCTGTATTGCAGTAGGGGGCGGCAACGGACGGAGCTGATGGCCGATGGATCCTGTCCGAACCTGCGGCCGGTGCGGGAGGGACCTGAGCGGGCCGTCGCCGTTGGGCCTGTGCCCGCGGTGCATGATCCGCGATGCCGTCGGCCTGGGCAGGGGCGCTGTCGGTGCTGCCGCACAAAGGGCACGCGCCGGCGGAGGCGCGCAAAAAGCTGACGCCGCGAGCGGCCAGTTCGGCGATTACGAGTTGCTGGAAACCATCGGCCGCGGCGGCATGGGGGTGGTGTACAAGGCCCGGCAGGTGAAACTCGGGCGGACCGTGGCCCTCAAGGTGATCCTGGCCGGGGAGTTCGCCTCTGAGTCGGACGTGCGGCGCTTCCATGCCGAAGCCGAGGCCGCGGCCAATCTGGATCACCCGCACATCGTGCCCATCTACGAGGTCGGCACGCACGAGGGGCGGCGCTACTTCTCGATGAAGCTCATCGAGGGTGGCACGCTGGCCCGGCAGGTCCGGGGTTTTGTTGATGACCACCGGCGGGCCGCCCGACTAATAGCCCAGGTGGCCAGCGCCGTGCACTATGCCCATCAGCATGGCATCCTGCACCGCGACCTTAAACCCGGCAACATCCTGCTGGATGCCGAGGACAATCCGTACGTGACCGACTTCGGCTTGGCCCGGCGTGTGGCCGAGGACAGTAGCCTTACGCTGACCGGCCAGCTTGTGGGCACGCCCAGCTACATGGCCCCGGAGCAAGCCGCCGGCAGTGGCAAGCAACTGTCCATCGCAGCCGATGTATACAGCCTCGGGGCCATCCTGTACGAACTCCTGACCGACCAACCGCCCTTCGTGGCGGATACCCCGCTGGCTACGCTCCAGCAGGTCCGGGACAGCGAGCCCCGCCGCCCCAGCACGATCAACCGGCGGATCAACCGCGACCTGGAGACTATTTGCCTCAAGTGCCTGGAGAAGGACCCGCAGAAGCGTTACGCCTCGGCCGGGGCCCTGGCCGAAGACCTGGAACGCTGGCTGGAGGGCCGGTCCATCCTGGCCCGGCCGGTGGGCCAGACGGCGAAGTTCTGGCGCTGGTGCCGGCGGAAGCCGCTCATTGCGGGCATGGCCGCGGCGCTGGCTCTGGTGTTCGTGGCCGGCCTTTCGGGAGTGGTTTGGCAGTGGCGGCGCGCCGCCGAGGGCGAACTCACAGCACGCCGGAATGCCTATGCGGCGGACATGATCCTGGTTCAACAGGCTCTGGTCGATGGCGACCTGGGACAGGCTCGGTTCCTGCTGGATCGTCATCGCCCTCTGTCGGACGAGGAAGATCTCCGCGGTTGGGAGTGGCGCTATCACTGGCAGCAATGCCAGCGCGACCCCGCGTTTCTTGAAGAGCTGCTGAAACACTCGGATTCGATCAAGCACGTGGCAATCTCGCCTGACCCCAACGGCCGGTGGCTGGCCGTCGGGGGGGTGGACGGATGGGTCGCTCTAATGAATCTGGCCTCGCGCCACCTTCAGACGCTCCAACAGGAGAGTCGCGCAAAGGCCGTAGTAGCCTTCTCGTCGGATAGTCGCCTCCTGGCGTTCACGTGGGACGACGGCCAGAGCAGCGCCGTCAAGCTCTATGACGTGTCCACAGTCAGGGAGACAGCCCGTCTTCCGCACCAGAGGCGCATCACCGCTCTAGTCTTTTCGCCCGAAGGCACCACACTGGCCACACTGACTACGGATCGGGCCGACCGGGCCGATCGGACCGGTCAGGCTGATCAGGTCGTCACCACCTGGAATCTGCTAAACGGTACACAGTCTTCTCACGTTGAGTTCAAACCGCCTGATCGGACCGAGGCTCCTGTAAGGCAGCGGTTTCGGGGGACGCCCCCGCGTGATGCGGAGCATGGCAACCCGGCCGCCATCTCGCCCGACGGCAGCAAGCTGGCCATCGGCGATGACTACGGCCGAATTCACATCGTGTCGCTTGCTGCCGGTGCCAAGCTGTTGGACTTCAAGGCCTACGCCGATCCTGTGTTCGCGCTAGCGTTCTCACCGGACGGTCACATTCTGGCCTCGAGCGCCGGCTACTCTGGTGCGGCGATTCGGCTCTGGGATGCCGCCACTGGTCAGCCCCTCGGCTCTCTTGAAGGGCACGAGCGGTTCATCCACGCTTTGGCCTTCTCGCCGCTCAGCGGCATGCTCGCCTCCGCCAGTGCGGACTATTCGGTCGGACTGTGGGATGTGGCCCTTGAACCCTCCACGACGCAGGCCGCCAACCTCCTGGTCAGCGGGCGAAACTCGCCCAAGACATTAGAAGCGGCCGCACGCGAGTCATTCAGGCCGCTTCGAGGCCACGGCCAGGAGGTTTGGGCTCTTGCGTTCTCGCCGGAAGGCAGTCGCCTGGTCACGGGGTGCAAGGACGGCTCGGTGTGGCTGTAGGACACCGCGTCGAAGGCTCCCCGGCAGGGTGTTACGGTCCTGCGCTCGGCCGGGATTCGATACCTTTTGCCGTACCTGCCTGATGGCAAGTCCGTGGGCGTAGTGACGCTGACCAACTCGGTCAGCCTGTGGGATGCCCAGACCATGATGCCGAAGGAAAACCTCACGGCGATGGGCATGAGAAATCTGTGGCCGGAGGTCTCTCCAGACGGGCGTTTCCTGGCCGTGGGAGGCTTGGACGGCTATCTCAGAGTGTGGGACTTTACCGAGCGGCGCGTGGTAACCTCTCAGCCCGCTTGGCCCGAACCCGATCAGGTCGACCATAGTGCGGATTGGGTATGGCTCAGCAACTTCTCTCGTGACGGGTCCAGACTACTCACGGGGAACATGACCTTTCCTGTGCGGCTGATCGTTGAGTGGGAAGTGCCCGCCTGGAAGCCGCTGGCTCGCTGGGGCATCGAACTGGCCGGGGGTGGAGCACTTTCGCCCGACGGCAAGCTGTTCGCCTGCGGCCGCTATGACGGCAAGGTGATCATCTGGGACATCGAGAACGGCCGGTCTCGCGCCGAGATGGTCCATCAAGGTGAGGTTTGCGCCTTGGCGTTCTCGCCGGATGGCCGACTGCTGGCCACGGGGAGCAACTACGGAACAGTGGTGCTGTGGGACACTCAGGACTGGCAGGCGCTCACGCCTCCCCTCCCCGGCCACCGGCTGGCCATTTACTGCATTGCCTTCTCTCATGACGGCACCCGCCTGGCCACCAGTGGTGGCAGCCGTGAAGAAGCAGTCCTGCTGTGGGACGTGGCCACACGCCGCCAGATCGCTACGCTTCGCGCGGAGGGCACGACCTTCCGAGGCGTGACGTTCTCTCCCGACGACAGCACCATCCTCGTCCAATCGGTTGAGCGCGACCTCTACATCTGGCGTGCCCCCTCCTGGGACAAGATCAAAGCGGTCGAAGCGCCGGAACGGGAGCGGGCAAAGGAGTAAGCGCCCGGAGCACGCGGGTGGGGCCAGGCGAAGTGCAGGTGTATGGAGCGGACGAAAACCCCGGCACGCCGGGCCCGCCCCGAACCCTGGGAGGGCTACAGCCGAGGCGGAACAGCCTCTCCGCCTGGGGACGCCGCGGGCCAAGCCAAGCCGCAGTAAACCGGCGGAATCTCCCCCGACGGATTCCTTTCCCGGTGCCGGGCAAGGGCTCGTGGTAGCTCGTGCTCTGTGAATTCAAGACTGCCAGAATCCCCCGACGTAAGCTGGCACTTCCACCCACTTGCCGTCCTGCTTGCGGAGGACATAAATCCGCCCATAAGCCGCCTGATAGTGCTGGCCTAATGAGAAGTAAACCATCGCCCTATCACCGCGGCGATTCAATCCAACGCGAGAGATAGTGATGATGCCGGCAGACCCCGGATACTTCGCGTAAAACCTCTGCCAACCGTCCTGCTTTTCCCCAGGTTTATCCGAGAAGATGGCCTTCAGCTCTTCTTGCTTGAGCAAAACGACACGCAGGTGTTTCTGCAACTCTGGCCAGACGGGCTCCGACTTGTCATTCTTGGCGCAGAAGTTACGAATGAGCTCGGCGGGAACTTGTTCGGAAGCGTCTGACAGAAGGCTCTGCAGGTATCTGTCGTCGTCGTTCGATTCGCGCCCGTTCATGCCAGGAACGGAAAAAGTGTCCCGGATTACCAGAGGATTGCCGCGCCTGAGATCGCGGTGCTGTGTCAGGAAGGAGACGAGGACCTCCAACTCGGACGCGTAGGGGGCGGTTGCGGGTTGAGGTGTGCTCTCGTGGCGGTCAGCCAACTCGGACGCCTCGGGGGCGCTTGCGGGTTTCGGTGGACCTGTGGACGGCCGTTCTGTGCGACAACCGACAACCACAACCGTGATGGCGAGGAGTGATACACGCATGAGGGTGAGTCCAAGGGCCGCTACAACAACTGTGATTCTCGATACGACGAGCAATCGCGTGCGGGCAGTTCCTTCGCTCATGAGCGTTCCCATGATGGGGGCCTCGACTTTCGTCGAACGGCGCGGTTCCGGCGTCCGCAGTCCCAAACGAGCCCCGTCGTTGAGTAGTGTGCCGGACTCATTTTGGGATGTTTGGCGCGCCTGCCCATTCAGTGTTAGCGGCCGCCAACATCGTCGGGGCCAAGGTCAGGGCCAGCGCGCATAGATAGGTAATTTGGGGGGACTGGCGCGATCGATGTTCATCGGTTATAGCTTCTGCAAGCTGGCCGCATGGAGTGGCGAGGCGTTCTTGCAGAAGGAGCTGATCGATGACGAAGGCCCGGGCCGGTGTTACGGTAGGTTTGAGTTCGATCGTCAAGCACTTCGAGTCGTTGCCGGACCCTCGGCATCACCGCAATCGTCGCCACTTGCTGGTGGAGGTGATCGCCATTTCGGTGTGTGGGGTCATTGTGGGTTGCTCGGGTCCGACGGCCATAGCCCGCTGGGCGAGAGCCAAGAAGGATTGGCTCCAGAGCGTGCTGGCCCTTCCGCAGGGCATTCCGTCGCGGGACTGTATTCGTCGGGTTCTTTCGACCCTGCAACCCGAAGCGTTTCAAACCTGTTTTCAGTCGTGGATGGCGCGCCTGGTCAACGAAGAGGAGGCGGCAGACCGGACGATCGCCATCGACGGCAAGACCTTGCGTCGTTCGCAGGATGCGAATGCCGGCTTGGGCCCGTTGCATCTGGTCAGCGCGTGGGCCAGCGACCACGGCTTGGCCCTGGGGCAGGTGGCGACGGAGGAGAAGTCCAACGAGATCACGGCCATTCCGGCACTCCTCGACCGGATCGACGTGCACGGCGCCGTGGTGACCATCGACGCCATGGGTTGCCAAAAGGAGATCGCGCAGAAGATCGTGGACGGGGGAGGGGATTATGTCCTGGCGGTCAAAGACAATCAGCCGAAGCTATACGAGGCGATCGAGGCGGTGTTCCGCGACGAGCGTCAGAACGAGCTTCGGAAGAGTCCGCATCGGAAACATCAGACGCGCGACAAGGGACATGGACGCCGCGACGAACGCTATTATGTGTTGGCCAAGATCCCCCGCGATTTCCCGTTGAAGAACGCGTGGCCGGGAGCCCGGGCGATCGGGGTGGCGGTTCGCCTCGCGGAGAACCGAGATGGAACCCTGAGCGGAGACACCCGCTATTTCATCTCCAGTCGTTACCTCAGTGGCCCGCGGTTTGCCCAGGCCGTTCGCGGTCATTGGGGCATTGAGAACTGCCTGCATTGGGTTCTCGATGTGACCTTCGACGAGGATCAAAGCCGCACGCGCAATCGCCACATGGCCGACAACCTCTCCTGGCTTCGTCGCTTCGCCATCAGTCTCCTCAAGCGTCACCCCTGCAACCATAGCATCAAGGGAAAGAGCCAGATCGCTGGATGGAACAACGAGTTCCTTCTGGAAGTCCTTACCGCACAAGGGGCTTAATGTGCGCTGACCCTGGGGCCAAGGTCAACCTCGAGCATCCCACTGGGTAGTGCCCGGCGCGACATCTGCCAGATACGTTTGCCATCCGGGCCGCAAATGAAGAGCTCCTCGATTTCCTCAGGGTAGAAATCCTCCACTGTGATCCGGCCTTCCGCGTCGGATGTGGCCAGCGGACCCGAGCAGGCTCCGCAACCACAATCGGCCAGCGAGCACATGAGCGTCACTTGCGAAATGGGCCTGCCTTCTCGCAGGATACGAGCGTGGAGGGAGCGGCGGGCGAAGCGATGGATGCAGAACGTGTTATTCGGGGGTTGCAGAAAGCTGATGAGCGTTGACCGGTAATCGACGCCGATCGGAGAACCCAAATGCCGGATGACGGCGGTCACGCCCAAGGCCGGGAGCATTCGAAAGACACTCCTTTGCTCGTCGAGCACGAGAGCGTACTCGAAATCACCGTCGGGCAGCGTGAGTTGGCCCGCATCATCGCTGACATACTCGCCCAGCGAATCCGCCCCGCTGAGCACCCCGCAATGGTTGGACGCTGACCAGAACATGTAGGCCGACACCCGGACGCCGCCGAGCGGCCGGCCATCGGCGCCCACCAGGCTCACCCGCCGAGGCGTGGGACGGCCAAACGTGATGGTCCGCTCCGCACGCTCCCCTTCGCGGAGTATGGCCGGCCGGCCCTGCCGGAAGCTGATGGTGACCGAGCCCGCGTCGCGCCCCCTGTCCCCGGCACGCGAACCGAGCCAGAGGAACGGCTGGGACCGAATGGGGGCGTACCCCTGTGCCTCGATGTAGAGGTACGCCCTCATGAGATCCGGGAAGCGCCTTGGCCAGCGCGAGCGAAGCCAGGACGGGCTGAGATCCAGATGCAGGTGATCGCCTTGGATGGGGAGCGTCAGCCGGCCGGTATCACCCCAGGCGACCAGGAGCAGCTCGGCTTTGGACACCTGCACCGGCCCGTGCTGGGAATCAACGAACCGGAGCCCCAGCTCGGTGGCGGATGCGGGCTGCGAATCTGCCGGCCGGGTGGCCCCGCAGCAGGCGAGTGCGAGTGCAGCGATTGCATGCACCATGTTGCTCATGATCCAACTTGACCGCGCAGGACATTCACCGAGATTACCTGAAGCATCATACCACGGAGAGTATTCCGGAGCATAACGGAGTCGTGGCAGCACCGAAAACGCCACCGGCAACGATGCCTCGGGTACGATCACTCTGTGCAGTCCGGGTCCGCGGGCTGGCCCGGCCCGCTGTAGCAGCGCTGGAAGACACCGAAGTCGTTTTGGTCCACGTCGCGGTCGCCGTCGAAATCGGCGGCGATGAAACCTTCCCCGTCGGGAATGAGCGCACAGCCTGAGGCGTAGGGCAAGGTCGGTCCGTTGGCACAAGCCTCGAAAACCCAGAAGTCTGTCATGTCCACGTGGCAGTCCCGGTTGAAGTCCGCCTTCGCGACCTCGACACCACCGGGCTCGCACTCGTCCGGGATCAGATTCCCGTTGCAGTCGCGGCTGGTGCCGTCGGCGATGTCCTCGTCGTCAGGCTTACCGTTGCGGTTGCAGTCCGCCGGATGCGCCAGCAGCCAGTTGACCGCCAGCCGCCGCAGGAGTTCGTAATCGGACGTTGTCCACTTGGGGTCCACCCCCGGATGGCCGGCGCCCAGGACGGCCCACAGTTCGACGACGCCGGTAGTGGCACACCCCTCGGCCCAACGGGTGATGACCGTCTCCTCACCCGGCAGGGCCGCAACCAGGTCCAGCCGGCCTAAGCTGGCATCGCACGGGTCGTCCGCCGTGTCGGCGCAACCGGGCCGAGCCCCTTCGCAGGTCGGGGCGCATCCGTTGGACTCGGCCCAGAACCACAGGTTGTACGGCGTCGTCGCTAACCAGGGCAACTGATAGATGAGCGTGTCCATCGTACCATGGATGTGCAGGACGTGGACCGGATCGCCTGGCCTGCACTCCGTCTCCCTGATTCTGCCAGTGAAGACCGCAATCGCCGTAATCACGTCGGCGTACCGGCAGGCCATGGAATAGGCCATCATCCCGCCGCTGGAGATCCCGTAAATGAAGACCCGGTTGGGATTCACGCTGTATTGCGCTGCGATGGCCTCGATGAGCGCGCGCAGGTAGGCCGGGTCGTCCGGCGGCCGTATTTCCGGGTAGCACCATCTCAAGCCGCTGCCTGAGGGACACCCGCCGTCCGGGTGCGCGTAGAGAAAGCCCTTCTCGTCAACCATGCTGGCAATCCCGGCCAATTCCTCCCCCCGCCCGCCCGCGCCGTGCAGGGCGAGCAGCAGGGGGGCGGGATGCAGCGGGTCGTACCCGTCGGGCACGTAGAGCTTGACGGGTCCGCGGCCGGCCCGGGTAACCTCGTCAACGGCCGGATCGACGTAGGCGATGCTATGGCCTTGGCCCACTACGGCCGCTCCAAGCACGACGGCCGCCACAGCTGCTGTATTTGGTAACCTCGACATGATCATCTCCTTTGCGAAGCCCGATGGCCCCCTCTGCGTCTTCATGACGGAGCTTGAGCGGAACACGTAGCAGGTCAATTCGCGCACTGCGGATCTGAGCGTTTGCCCGCTCCGCTATAGCAGCGCTGGAAGACGCCGAAGTCGTCCTGGTCCACGTCGGCGTCGCGGCAGGAGTGCCATCGTGCCAAGCAGCATCAGGCCCATACAAGTCGGCTCCGGCACAAGAACCGCGATGCCGTCGGTGTACAGCCGTGAGGTTTCCCACTGAAACTCGCTGACCAACTGGAATCGGCCGATAGGTTCCACCCCAGACCAGTCAAACACCTGGAAGGTGCGGCCCATCAACCCCGCTGGGTCCGCGCCCGGACCCAGTAGTAGTTGGAGATCGCCACTGAGGGATACGGGGATCTCCTCCTCGAAGCCGATCGTGGAGCCCCAGAACTCATCCTTAAGTACGATTTGTAGCACACTGTCATCGGCGAAGGCGGCGCCACCGGAGACGCGAATGCGGGTGGGCATATACCAACCGCCGTCGTAATCGCGGATGGTGAGAACTTCAGTTGAAGCCAAGTCCAGGCCGAGAATGGCCCCGTCTGGCCAGATGGTATTGCGGGTGATGTTTTGGTCAGGATCGATGGTGGCCAACTGGGCGCCGCGCAAGTCTGCGCCGGTCAGGTCGGTGTTGGTCAATGTGGCCTGTTCAAGGCCAGCAGATGTGAGGTTCTGGCCGGCCAGGTTCCAACCGGTCAGGTCGTTGCCGGCGAAGTTGACGCCACGAAGGTCGCGGGCCTGATAGCTGGCCGTACCATAGAGTTGCGTAGCGGTCAGGCCCGTGCCTTCACCGTCCCAGCCCCTGGAAAAATCGGCACCTGTAATGTGGGCGTCCTCAAAGACGGCGTTGGTCAGGGTGGCTCTCCCGAATCCTGCTCCTGTGAGGTTCTGGCCGGCCAGGTTCCAACCGGTCAGGTCGTTGCCGGCGAAGTTGATGCTGTGAAGGTCGCGGGCCTGATAACTGGCCGTGCCATAGAGTTGCACAGCGGTCAGGCCCGTACTCTGGCCCTCCCAATCCCTTGAGAAGTCTGCACCTGCGATTTGGGCGTTCCCGAAGGCGGCGTTAGTCAAGATCGCCGCGTGGAAGGATACCCCGACAGCGTTGGCGCCGCCTAGGGTGACGTTCGTCAAGGTGGCTGAATCGAAGCTGGCGCCGGTGAGGTCCGTGCCGGCCAGCGTTGCGTTCGTGAGCGTGGCCGAATCGAGAACCGCACCAGCGAGAATCGAAGTCGCCAGCGTGGTGTTGGCCAAGTTCGCTCTTGAAAAACTCGCGCCCGCGAGATTCTGATTGGCAAGGCTGCATCCATCCAGATCGTTTCCACCCAGTCCTATCCCGCGCAGATCGCGGTTCCTGTAATTCGCAGTGCTGTAGAGCTGGGCAGGCGTCAGGCCGGTGCCTTGACCGTCCAAGGTTCTGGAGAAATCGGCGCCCGTGATATCGGCCTCAGTCAGGTTCGTGCCCTCAAGAAACGAACCGGTGAGGTTCTGGCCAGCCATGTTCCAGCCGGTTAGGTCGTTTGCCGAGAGGTTGATGCCATGGAGATCGTGGCTCTTGTAGCTGGCGGTACTGTAAAGCTGTGCGGCGGTGAAGCCCTTGCTCGTGGTTCCCTGGAGGTTCGCCTGGGTCACCTGGGCATCGGTGAGGTTGGCGTCCGTCAGGGTGGCTTCGCGGAGGTTTGCACCGTTGAAGCGCGCGTTAGTGAGATCCAGGTTGGTGGCGTCCCAGCCGGCCAGGTCGTTTCGGGAAAGTCCGATCCCACGCAGGTCGTGGTTCTTGTAGCTCGCCGTGCTGGAAAGCTGAGCGGTGGTCAGGCCCGTGCCCCGGCCATCCATGCTTCTGGAGAAGTCGGCGCCCACTATCTGGGAATCCTCGAAGGTGGCGCTTGTCGTGTTCGCACCTGAGAAACTCGCGCCGGTGAGGTTCTGGCCAGCCATGTTCCAGCCGATCAGGTCGTTTGCCGAGAGGTTGATGCCATGGAGATCGTGGCTCTTGTAGCTGGCGGTGCTGTAAAGCTGCTGAGCGTTGAGGCCCGTGCCTTGGCCATTCAAACCCCTGGAGAAACTGGCCTCCGCCACTCGGGCGTCCGCAAAACTGGCGCCCGTGAGGGTGGCCCCGGAGAAATCCGCTCCGGCAAGGTCTTGTTGCTGCAGGATCCAGCCGGTCAGGTCGTTATCGCCAAGACCGATGCCGTGCAGATCGCGGCTCTTGTAGCTGGCGGTGCTGTAGAGTTGAGCAGCGGTGAAGCCCTTGCTCGTAGTTCCCTGAAGGTTCGCCTGTGTCACCTGGGCATCGGTGAGGATGGCGTTTGTGAGATTGGCCTTGCTGAGGTTCGCGTTAGTGAGGTCGGCGTCCGTCAGCTCGGCTTTCCCAAGGTAGGCGCCGCTCAAGTTCACGTTGGCGAGGCTGGTGCCGAGAAACCGGGCCGACTTGGCAAATGCTCCGCTGAGGTCCGAGCCGGTGAAGTTGACGCCCGTCAGATTTGCAGAGGTGAATTGGGCGCCCGCCAGGTTCTGGTCGGCAAGATCCCAACTGGTCAGATTGGCGTAGTCGAACTTGAGCCCACGTAGATCACGCTGCTTGTAGCTGGCCGTGCTGTAAAGTTGGTCGGCTGTCAGCGTGTCGAAACGGGCTCCTTTGATTCGGGCATCCGTGAAATCAGCGCCATTCAGGATCGCGCCCTGAAAACTTGCACCTGTGAGATCCTGATTCGAGAAGTCCCAGCCAGCGAGGTAGTTAAGACTGAGTTTAATACCATGCAGATTCTGCGTCTTGTAGCTGGCCGTGCTGTAGATCTGCGCGGCGGTGAGACCGGTTGTGTCCACGAACTGCGCGTTTGTGACTTGGGCGTCCGTGAAATCCGCATTGGTTACGACCGCCAATAGGAAACTGGCGCCCGTGAGGTTCTGCTGCGCAAAGTTCCAGCCGGCTACTTGGTTTAGCCCGAAATCGATGCCGTGCAGGTCTCTCGTCTTGTAGCTGGCAGTACTGTAAAGCTGAGCAGCGGTGAGGCCTGCGAACGGCTCAGGCGAGCCCCAGTAAAAATTGGCCCCCGTGATCCAGGCATCCGTAAAGTCGGCGTTGGCCAGGCTTGAATGGCCAAAATGGGCACTTGTGAGGTTCTGATTCGCGAAGTTCCAGCCGCTCAAGTCGTTGTGGTGCAGCCCGATTCCTGACAAGTCCTTTGCCTTGTAACTCGCGGTGCTGTAGAGCTGGGCAGCCGTAAAGCCGCTCAGGGTGGCGGCCTCGAATTCCGCTCCCGCGACCAGGGCATCCGTGAAGTCGGCCCTAGTGAGGACGGCGTGGCTGAGGCACGCAGAACTGAGGTTGGCGCCGGCCAACGTCGCGTCAGTCAGGTTTGTACTGACAAGGGAGGCATCGAATAGGTTCGCGCCGATCAAGTAGGCCAGCGTTAGATCGCGATAATCGAGGGATGCGCGCGGCACGGCCGAGACACCGGCGCCGCCAGGGCACAGGGTAGATGACTGCTGCTTGCCCTGGCTCGGGTCGAGGGGGTCCACCCATTCCCATTGGAAGATGTCCGCGCGGAGTGAGGGGGCCGCGCAGGCGAGGACAAGCGCCATAACCGTTGTGATTTTCGACCACATCGACATGGTTCTCTCTCCAGCCAGCAGACCGTTTCAAAAATGACATGCAACAGCTTCACGAATCGTGATGCTCAGAGACCGGTCCCGAGCGGGTGAGCCAAGCCAGCACCGGCTTCAGGAGGGGACGGTGAAGGGATCAGCCTTGATCGCGATCAGAGTTGCCCGTGCACCGGCCGGCAGGTCCTGCCCGGCCACGCACTGCATCTAATGTACAGAATCGATACCTCGAGGTCCACAACCGCTTCCACGCGCAGGTCTCGGACTTCAGGGCAAACCCGGCGGAGACCCTTCCCGCAGGGAATTTCACGCCTATCCGCGCGGGACAGGGTTCCCGCCGTGCGGACTGCCACGGGGTCTCCGCAGCAACGAAGCTGTCGTATCGCTCTCCAGCCCTCTCCCGAGGCAGGTGACGCTGCCAGCCCAGAGCGCCTCCTCGCTCAACGTCTACATTCATGCGGCCAGGATCGCGGCATGGCACTGTCCGATGGCGCCTTCGAACCAGTCCGTGCTACCGGTCTGGAGATGCCGGGGCGGGTGCCATCCGGCCTGTCGCCTTCCGGGGTCTGGTAGCCCCGTGCCGCCGCTGAACGAATGCCCGCTCCCTCAACTACATACAAGAAACAAACTCGAAAGCGCCCCAGAATCTGGTCAGATTGCTGGAAAAGCTGACTGTGGGTAGCATGGGGACCTGTCAAAGACGCAGTCACCCGCCGCGCGGGCAGGATGCACACCCATGAGCCCTTCCTGGCTGGACGGCTCATCTTCGTCGGGGGGCTTTCCCAGCACGCACTGGAGCGTCGTGCTGGCGGCCGGGGACCCTGCCGCTCCACACGCCCGCGAGGCTCTGGCCGAACTCTGCCGCAAGTACTGGTATCCGCTCTACTTCTACGTGCGAAAACAGGGCCACCGGCCCGAGGATGCCCAGGACCTGACCCAGGAGTTCTTCGCCCGATTCCTGGAGAGGCAGTACGTAGCCCTGGCTGACCCGCAGCGGGGCCGGTTTCGATCGTTTCTGCTCGCCTGCCTGAAGCACTTCCTGATCAACGAATGGAAGCGCACCGGCGCGGCCAGGCTTGCCGGCGGGCCCGGCGTGGTCTGCGTCACTGTGGACGCCGAGGAACGTTACCGCGCCGAGCCGGTGGACGATCTGACGCCTGAGCGGGCCTACGAACAGCGTTGGGCGCTGGCCCTGCTCGAACAGGTGCTGACTCGCCTGGGCCAGGAGTACGCCGCTGCCGGTGAAGGCCGTGCCGGTCGGCACCGTCGACGTTCGCCGATGCCCCGCCAGCGTACCAATGCAGGCGTGGGAGGCCGTCACTTTCGGTCGTTGAGGTGAATCAAGAAGCCATTCCCGAGTCCACGAGGCTCCTCGCAAGAGGCCCATCTCGCCTGGCCAACCGACAACACCCCGGCTTCTCGCCCGGTCTGATCGTTGCATGCAGGCGTCCATGGATGAACACCCTCGCCATCAGCAATTCAGTGTCCTCGGTATCGATCCACTCCACTGAGACTACCGCCATGGACGTTGGAGGCTCGAAAGGATCATCACTGACGAATGCTGCGCAGTTGGCGAAAGGTGCCTTCGATCGCTCGGTCCACTCGGGCTCTACAGGAGTCATGCAGCGGTTATAGAGCCAAACGTCGCCAATGTGGTTGCCGTAGCGAAGAAGGTATGCATAGCCAGTGCGACCATCGTCATCAAAGACGAGCGAGTGAGCACCGTCCCGGCAATGGAATTCAGCCAGCAGATCACTCACGGTGCATCACCGGTCTCCCTTCATTTCTTCCACCGACCGGAATCCCACTCATTCTCCCAGATCTTGCGTCGTTCCTTGTTCCATTTATCCCGGTCGATTTCTGACGGATCCTGCCCCGTGTTCTGATGGTTCTCCCCATAGTTGCCCGTACCGCGATGGTCCGTCCGCGTCATCTCGTCTACCGGACCGTCAGGTGCCTGATCCCGATGATGGAGTTCAACGGGGTGACCATCATTGCCGATCGGGGCATTACCTCTTTTGACGGGCGGCGCCTGCAACTCAGCGTTCGGTATCTTCTTCCCTACCGGTACAGAAGCTCCAACACCATCTATCTTGCTTACAACGGTCTTGGCTGCTTTCCCGCCGCCAGTCACGAAGGGTAGCGCCGCCCCAACGGCGTCTCCAGCTATGCCAAGCGCCGCCTCGCCGCAGTCCTTACCGGCTTCCTTGCATTGGCCATATGATACTCCGGGCCTGTCCAGGATGAAATCGACTTGGGTCTTAACGCCCTGAGCCCAATCGTAGACGTTGCTCGCCAAGCTGCAAACGTCGGCAATCGTGTCCCACCACAGACCGTACGGGTCGTGGTAGTCCAGCGGCTGGCCCCCCACGTACTCATACAACCCCACCCCGTCCACATACCCGAGCGGATCGCGCTGCAGCCAGCGGCCCAGGGCGGGTGAGTAGCTTCGGGCCCAGAAGTGGTACAGCCGCACCGCAGGGTCGTACCGTTGGCCGGTCCAGGCGAACGGGTTGCCGTAGGCCGACACCGGCCGGGCGGTACCGTCCGGGGCAGAGATGTACGTCCGGCCGTAGGGGTCGTACTCGTACTTTTCGACCAGATCGCCGTTCGCGTCCGCCAACCCGGTCACGCTACCCAGGGCCCCGTGCAGGTAGCACAGCACCTCGGCCGTACCTGTTCCGTAGGCCCCGGCCGCCGTGTAGTCGATCATGACTTCCTGGTCGGGGAACCGCTTGCCCCAGATGAACTCCCGGGCCAGGGTGCTGGTCTGCCCGCCGCCGCTGCCGGTGACCGTGTATTCCTGGATGACCTTCAGGCCGTTGTAGATGTGCCGGGTCCGCACCGGCGTCGTTGAGATCATTCCAGTCGTCGGGTCCACATAGTCCAGCGTCTCGATCCGACGGCCGCGGGTGTCGTACCCCTCAGTAGGGCGGCAAGAGCCGACGTACCCCGTGGGCCAGCACGACCGCCAGGAACACCAGGTTGCGCGGGAGCAAGCCTGGCCAGAACAAAGGTAGCGGGCCCTCACTCCTGCTCGTGTTCCTCAGATCATTCAGCCTTTGGGCGAGAAGTGATATCCACCGCACACTTCGTGGCCAGTCCACTAAATGAGCAAGCCACTCGGGGGGAATGGCGGTTGGCCCCAGCGACCCCCCAAGCAGGCCGCCTGTGATCGCGCCGGTCGTGTCCGTGTCTCCACCTAGTCTGACGACCGCCTCCACACCCTCACGATAGCTCTGACAATATCGCAACCAGCTAAACAGGCACACCGGCACGGTGTGCATGATGTATCCACTCACGCCAGCCGACAGCCCCATCGTGCTGGCAAATCCATCGGCCGTCTGCCCCTGCCGCAGCGAGGCTCTGATCAACTCGATGGCATCCCTTAAGCGATCGTCCGTAACGGCAGCGCACGCTTCATCTAGGAATGCCGTAACGTCGGGTCCGGTGGATCGGGTCCTACCTGCATGACGAGCAGCGAGGGCGATCAACAAGGCCCCCTGCTCGGCGAGCGGATGGATGTGCGTGATTCGTGTGCAACGATTGACCAGACATCTGAGCAGGTCGTCGTCATCGCCGGCGACCAGTCCCAGGAGCCCCGCGCGCATAGCAGGCCCGTTGCCGGCCGAGTCGATGCCGCTGGTACGCCAGGAAAACCCGATCCACAGGCGGAGGATCGCCTTGAGTGTGGCCAGGCCCGCGCCAGCAGGAAGTCCCACAAGCCAACCGCGAAGGCGCCAGGCCAGCGACCGAGCGAATCGATCCGGATCCGCGCCGGATGCAAGGAGTGCCTGGGCGACCATGCAGGCGTGCTCTGTGTCGTCACTGATCATTCCTCGGCCAAGGATAAGCCCTTGTCCGAGCGGTCCGTCGCCGAATAGCCGCTGGGCACGCCGTCCAGACAGGCCTTCGCGAGGCAAGCCGATTGAGTCGCCGACGGCCGTTCCAAGAATGAAACCGGCGATACTGTCACGATCGATCATCCAGATCGCTCTCGAAAGAAACCGTCATTGGCCACAATATGCATCGGCGAAGGCGTCGGTACAGCTACGGCTGCTGGCCCGCATCCCTTGACCCCTTCCTCCCATATATGATCCAGCCAGCAACAAAACCCACCAAGAGGAGATGGGCATACGATAGCCCGATTGCGGCGAAGCCGACGATGAGGATGTTGCGAGCGGACAGAATCCCTTGTTCTGCCAGGATGCATGCTAGCCCCGCGGCAAGAAGAAGCGGAATGACTTCCACCAGTTCGAAGATCGACCATCCGTGTCTCTTCCCTCGGGCTCGGATCATGGCATAAGGTAAACCCAGATTCCAGATTACCTTGAGCAGCACAAGCCCAAGAAGCGACCACATCATCACGAATCCAAGCACCCGAAACACGCTAGTTGCCCCGCTCGCGGTCATCGACTATTCGCTGCCCAATGATCCCTTTCCATTTCTCCCACCCCGGCGGCCAACGCAACCAGTCATCTGGAATCGGCCCAGTCGTAGCGTTCGTGAACGGGAATTGCACACCCGGACGCCTGTGAATCCACGGAAAACTCCCAGGGCCAGCGCACATTAAACTCCTGTCCCGGTAATGACTTCCATGAGAAACTGGTTGTTCCAGCCCGCGATGCGGCTCTTGCATCTGATGCTGTCCTTCGACGTGTGACGTTTCAGG
>Ga0209202_1000485_pt1 | contig 33102 bp, 45 predicted proteins | sample AD_UKC032_MetaG_FD_184416 | JGI IMG/M metagenome (GOLD analysis project Ga0209202, IMG submission 184416) | Active sludge microbial communities of municipal wastewater-treating anaerobic digesters from USA - AD_UKC032_MetaG (SPAdes) (version 2) | ecosystem: Engineered > Bioreactor > Anaerobic >... | reverse complement strand
ATTGCAATAGTTTCGCACACACCTGGTTCGACGGCCATTTCTCTCCTTTTAGAGTTGATGAATCTGATTCAAATATAATTGTGGACGCGGTGGTTTCTCTCCGTAATATCTTAGTACTCGAGAAACGGTTCCATAGTTATAGTGCCACATTGTAGCAATTTCCTGTACCGAGATTCCAGACTGGTAAAGCCTAACCCACTCTAAATCTCGGTACTTATGGTAAGCGGCTTTATAGGGTCTTGTCATTTTTTGGTACGGTGTTTAATACTGTCTATCAAGTAGTAAATAATCACCGCCGAAAACCAGATGAAGAGCACGGCGCATATAATGGCCCATACTCCGCCAAGAATATTAAATAATGGTGAACTGAACTGCATTTCCATTTTAGGCTCCTTTTAATCTAAAACTTCGATATTTGAATGACCAACACTTAATTTAGTTCCATTATCAAAGCAAACCAGAACCCTATCAGAGTTAACATCTGTAATAACTCCAACTCCGAGTGTCATTTCTCTGTCAAATACGCGCGCATGTTTTCCAGTGAGAATATAATGAATAGTCTTTGAATTATCATCCTCCGGAGGGCATGGCTGACTTATGAGATTATCTTCTTCCTCTTCATAAAGACAGATTGCAATAAGCGCGTAATTGGCCAAGTCAATTAGTGTATCATGGAGTGATTCCCCAACCTGCTCATTACGAGGATCTTTTGACAAATTACAGGCGCGAGCATATTTATCGCCCATACGTACTAAGCATCCGTTGAAAGCAGATACTCCAATAGCTTCGGACATCCGGAAATTTGCCCACGGATCCATAGAGCCTTCTCCAGCATACCCAGCATTTTTACGTTTGTGGATATCTTCCATTTCTGTTAGTAAATTCATAAATTTAGCTGATACCATGATTTTCTCCTTTTAGAAATATGATTGATTCATAGCTCGGCGATTTGCGCCTTACTATACACCGATAGTTTTGAGGAACAACAATATATCACTCATTTTAGTCGGACACTATGAATCGGATATTGGAAATGTATTCCTAACCCTTTATACAAAATGAAAGGCCATAAAAATCGCTTCTTCTTACTTCGTGCTGGTCACATACTTTATCTATCTGTTGATCAAGCGTCAAAGAGGAATCTCGAAGAACAATATCGAGAAGTTCCTTTCCGTGAATCCGGAATACTACCAAAACAAAAATTTGAACACTTTCAGGCATATTACTCCTTTTAGTTTTTCAATTCTAGTAAATACTCAAGCCCTTCGCGGTGAGTTTCAAATATAACATCCGCAGCCTCCATAACAAAAGCATGGCGGTGAATATTATCCGCTTGCATGGCTACTACAGTGTGCTTTCTCAAAATATGTCCCCAGGCTAATTCCATACAAGAGCCTATTGAAACGATTTCAGCCATAGTCAGATTACAATACAGAATATCACATTGCTGAACCATCCAGCAATCACGCTCTATAATAGCATGATTTGTTGACATTGGCTTATGTGTATATCCCTCCGCCTTAAACTTTGGCTCATTCCGAAAATATCCCTTTGCTATCATTGGATGAATTACCTCAAAGCCGAGTTCGCGAAGAAAACTAGCTGTAAGAGTAAAGTAATCAATAACACTTTCTCCAGTTTGCCCGGAGATGGATCCAGCTAAATATATCTTCATTCATCATCTTCCTTATTGACTTTATTTCTACCAATTAGTGCATCCAGAAAATCGAATGCCTCTTTAACGGTAACATAATAAAATGGAACAGAAGCCCGTAGCATTGCTGCATACTTATCCTCTTTCTCATCAATTAGGATAAAGGGAATACCAAGTCCATCTGCATAGCCGACTTCATATGCTAAACCCAAACCCGAAGGATTTCCTCTTTCAAAATAACAGACAACCAGATCGGATTGTCGAATACCAAGCTTATCAGCAAATGTGTATTCCCGAGCTAATGCCAAGCCATGCTCTCTTGGATCGACGAATTCAACGGTAGGATATCTTTTAATAAAGGCATCTTGCCAGTCGGTTCTCATTCCACCAGCCAAATAGATTTTCATTTTTCTCCTAGCTAATATATCTACTATGCATTATTGTATTGGTTTTGGTTCGATCAATTTGTTTTACATCAACAAAATCAACCTCTCGATATAATCCGCAATAGGTTTTAATTAACTCACGAACCTCTTCATTAATCATTTTAGTTGCATCGATAAGATTTGATGCAATAACAAAAATGGTATGAATACCATAGACATCTGGCTCTAAGACATTAGCATAGTATATTTCGAATTCTGTTGTCATGATTTTATCCTTTTAGTTGTTCTTAATGTAAATATACTTCTTTTAGCATGTTAAGTGCTAACTGAATTTCAGCAAACGCGCGAGAATTTTTACCATAGATATTATAGATTTGACTTTTACTATGACTTAATTTTGAGTCAAAATATAGGACCTTTCCTACACTTGGAACATCTAAATCATAGTCCAGATTAATAAGGTTCAAGGATCTTATAAACTCTGGGTCATCTACTGGAATTGTATCCGTTAAAATATAGTCAGTTGCCTTGACCGGCCCAATCCCATCAACGCCTGGAATGTTATCTGATTTGTCTCCAGCCATTGCTTTATACAAAGGAAATTTATCCGGATGAAATTTGTAGTCATCAATAAAATTCTCTCTTGTATAAAATACACCTTGCTGATTGTAAATATAGCACCGTTTAAAGCGCAGAAGCTGATATAAATCTTTATCATTCGAGAATACAACTATGTCGGTTTTTTGTTTTCGCTTTCGATTGAAACTATCTAAAGGAGAATAATCATCTATTGCTACGAGTCCGACAATACCCGCAATAACATCATCAGCTTCTGCGCCAGCCCGAGATAAAATCCCCGTACCCATATCTCTGAGTACAGGGACCATAATCTTTCTGAAATTTCTGAATATATCACTTTTAACAGGAATCCGGTTACTTTTATAGGTTTTATCGCGTTTAGTTCTGTCTAACTTCTCGCGACTCTCCCCGGCAAATATAACCTCCATTCGTACACCAGGTACTTTTGAACGTTGGATACATAGTCGGAGAGAGTCTATAAACCGCAATATCGGTAACCAAGGTCGTTCTTCCCATCCTTTAATACTACTAAAATATGATCTGTATAGAATGTTACTGTAATCTACCAATAATAAAATCTTTTGCAATTCATCACCTTGGGCTAATTGCGGTCTAACCGGTGATAGCTTCATAAAAGCCTCGTTTCTATTCAATCCCATCTAAGATTACACCGTCCACATTAAAGTCCAAAAGGAATGAACCCCCATCACGATAGGCCATATAGCCAGGCATCTTTCTAATTATGGCATCAACTTCCGGGCCGAAAGAAACATTATTATCTCCATCGCCTTGCCATAGCCATCCAACCATTTGCCCAGCCTTTGTACGGGGGAATCCTAATTCATCATAGACATCATTCAAGAACAAATATCCGCGGGCCCTAAGGTGCTCATTTGCCCAAGCATTCTTTAGAATAAGGTTACTTGCATTGTACTCTGCACTTGGAGACCACTGTGAGCTACCAGTATAATTACCATTGGTATCATATATCTGCTCTTCAAATACTCGAGCATACATACTTGGGCCAGTTCCCGGCTTTAAAACCTGAACCTGTTTCTTGATCTTTTTTGTTTTTCCAGCATCATCGGTTACTTCTTCGACAACCGTTTCATATTCAGTACCATATCGAAAATGAAAATCTTTTTCAGGTCCAAATTCCTCAACGACCCGGCCCCGATATTCGTTGAAAGCTTTCTCAACCAAAGAATATGCGGCAGCGATTGCGAGATTACGCTTTTTAAGAATCAGACTTGATCCGACCAAACAAGCAAGCGATAAAGTACTAATAGCAACCGAAGGCCCATATAGACGCACAAATGATTTGGCAGTCATAAAATATGCCAAAACCTTATCCTGAACAATATCCTGTGAAGTGTAACTTTCGGGTTCTAATGCTTCCGCTTCATGGATTGAATTCATTAGTTCTTTGTGATCATCAAGAATCTTTCCGGCTTTCAAAGTTGCCTTACAGGCCATAACAGTCGCCACAACAACTCCGGTAACACCAACGACAGTTAAAATTTCCGGGGAATGTTGGTTAAGTACAAACATTCCTTTATGTGCGAACCTTCCAAGTTTACTGCTCATACAAGCTAATTTACTTCCAGCTTTACAAACTACACCGTTGCTCATTTTTTACTCCTTTTAAATATTGAAAATATATAAGGCATGAATAGCCTCATTATAGTATTCGTAATTACTGCGAATCATTTTTCGCATTTTCTTTTGGATCTTCTTTTTGGGTCCGATCTTTTTGAAATTTCCAAAGCATTTTTCGATCTGCTTCATTCTCAATTTTCTTTGCAAGTTCTTCGTCATCAAGCTTTTTGAGATTGTTTTTTATAATAATTTTATTTCCCATATATCAATCCTCATTCATGTTGCATTTTTGTATAACAGTTTACTGATTGGCCACGTCCCATAAGTTTAATTCCAAGGAACTTGTCAAAATATAAACGCCAATCGTATTGTGATGACCGTCCGTATTTTAAGAGAACATTTCCATAGAATAGAATTTCGCATTTAAGGCCGCGCCAATACTTCTTATCATTTAATTCTTCCATGAAATAATTCGTATATATAATAATACGGGGCCTAGTGTTTGGAGCAAAATGTTTTCTGAAGGTAAATATGAATGCTCTAAGTTCATCGACATGATCCATTGCATCCGATCCGGTTATAACAATACCGTGATTTTCTGGATGCTCGGAATATACTTTAATAATTTCATCATCTGAAAGCCTTTTTCCATGGCTTGTATCAGAATCCATGGTCAATACCATTACCGGTTTTGCAAAATATCTTTTTGACGAATCAACTGGATATAGTAAAAACATTTGATCTCCTTTAGAAATCTTTGAATAATGATGGCTGAAGTGGCTCTTCAGAAGTGTTTTCCGACTTAGAAATATCTTCTTCTTTTCTCTTCTGCATTGAATACCAAACTGCAATTATCTGAGAATCGGTCATCTGATCAACTTTCTTTTTCCACGCCTTTCCTGGATACTTAGAATATAACCGAGTTTTCATTTGATTAAGGGTTGGCATCAATTCCTCCCATATCTTCTTTCAATAAATATTCCGGTAATTGCTCCTAGCAGATAAACGACAATTATCAAGAGCGCAGTATCGATACTTAGCATTTTATTCTCCTGTTTGATTAAGTTCCTTCATCAGCGCGTCATGCAGGGTGATCGGTAATTTTCTCATCATGTACTGTGGCCCTTTTATCCAACTCTTCTTTCTGCGTCTCGATAACAATATTCAGACGTTCAAACTCTTTCGCGAAATTCCAATTCGCCTGTTTGATTTGGTCACCTTCATCCCTCAAGTCCTCAATCTGTTTTGTCAGACGGTTAAAACTTCCAGCCTCATAGCCCAATATCCACACATCATAGTCCGGCTCATAATCCGGCTGATCGTTCCAACGATCCAGCTTTCCTTCTTGCCCTGCTTTCAAACCAGCGTTGAATTGAGTGATCTCGTCGTTGTATTCCAACAATATTGTCTCCAATTCATCATTCAGGCGGGCGAGTTCGGCTTCAAGTTTCATTCTTGCTATTTCGCCATTGTAGGCGTGTGTACTGGCTTCTGCTAAATCAACGTTGAGGGCTGGAATTTTTTTCTCAAGTCTTTCAATTCTGGTGGCGGCTAAAAGCGCCGCAGTAGCCAAATCATTGTTCTCTGTTAGCACACCTAATACTCCACACAGGCGAACAAGAGCAGATTTATCAACAACAGATTTTTCAACACCTTTACAATAATCATAATTAGTATTCTGATTAGTCATAATTTTCTTCCTCCTGTTTATATTGTTCATCGGTACTCATTCCAACTCCTTTTAGAATATGATTAGTACTTTCAAGAGTCATCCCTATCAGCGGTTTTACGGTTCATAGGTCGCTAAGCGTCCGTCACCAACCTTAGACGAATAAGGGGGTCATTGACCTGCTGATTAGGCTACGCATTATAGGTGGGTCGTCACTCCGCTGCGTACTTCCCTCTAACCAGGGATGAGTCTTGAAAGTACTCTTGGCTCAAATTATTAAATCTCTCGTGGCCGAGGGAGTCTAATACAATATCCATCTCGAACACGATCAACATACCCATCGGCCACATTGATCCATCCGTACTTATTATCTGTAAAGTTACTTTCAATTCCAAGCAGATCGTAATAGTCGCCGACAGATGCTACGCCATAATCCTCAATAAGGTCGACCATATGACTTAGAACATCTTCCGCCTCACCGCGAGTTTCCAAAATAATGTCATCAAAGTCATGCCTACTTCTTGCAGATCTTGATATTGATCGTCGATCATCAGAGAAGTCATCCCTCCGGGCCATTCGATTGTAAGGCACATATGATCTATCTCGATCTCTAAACATTCTACTACGGCTAGAACTTTTTCTTTCCCCAAATAAAAGCATTTCAATTCCACCGCCAACCATATCACTTAGCGTTGATTTCATAGCGGGAATTAAAACATCATGGAGAATATAATCACCAACACTTCTTGTATCGTCCCCAAAGAATGTCTCTGATAGTTTTTGGCCAAAACTTCTCTGCTTTTTAATTACTTTACCACTAACAACTGGTGTAATATTTTTTTCTTTAACTGCGCTTATATCTTTTTTTTTATTCGAATTGCTAGGAAATTCTAAATCATCATCTCGAATCAATTTATGCTCTCCCATATTTCAGTTCCTTTCAGTTTTTTAAAAATAGGCATACTAAGCGAAATATCACCGTGTTTATTCTTCGTTCTGCCGAAAGCATCTATTTCAATTAATTTGCCAATTGGCGAGTGTATAGCAAAATATAGTCTCTCTTCATTTGTGAAGCCAGACCCAACCCTTACGGGAACCGTACAGCCAGGTACACTACAAATAAGAGAGGCAATACCTCCTTCAATTTTTGTTCCATCGGAACCAAGTTCCATATCAATAACTTTTCCAAGAAACTCTTCAAAGCGTTTAATTTTTACTAATTCTTTACTTCTTCCGGAAAGATATGGTGCATCTAGATTATTGAGCATCAAACCCTCTCCATCGCGCGCTATAATAGTACTCATTAAATGGTTCAATGTTTTACTATCATTTCCGTCCAAAACACCATAGTATGGAACCGCAAAGATGGGAGAATATAGTGGAACTTTTGAAAATACTTTAGTTAGTAGTTGGTGACGCTCAGATCCTTTTGTTAAATCTCCATTCGGTTTAAACATATCAAAGCATATAGCGACCAGCTCTTTTTTATTCTCTGAATATTGCTGCGATGCTTTTCCAGTCGTTTCAGCTCGTAAAAGAAAACTATCTACATTTGCAATGTATAGTTCTAAGTCAACAAGCTCAGTATCGTAGATTATTCCTCTGGGGAAATTATCTCTTTCTAAATATGAGGTAATGTGTGTAAGCCATGGATCTGCTTTTCCAGTACGGCTATAACAAGTTACAATCCCTCTATTATCTTTATAGAAGAAGCGACGAACTCCGTCAATTTTTTCAGTAATACGCCATAATTTCCCAGAAAGAATACTAGCTGGATCATAATCTTTTAAATTTATTCCTAATGCAGGACTGAGTTGCATGCTCATCGCCTCCTTTCTTTAAAAAATAAAAGAGTCTAAGTTTTAATAGCTTCTTAGACTCCTTTATTTTTGAATGTTTCTTTCTATGTTTTGATGATCTGGAGGACTTCTTTTGTGATCATGTCCACCAAAGTTGCCTGGTCCAGAGTTCTAGCCCAGCGGAGCCACTTCGCGTATTCATAAGCGCCTACAGCTTTCATACCCGCAATAGTTGCGAGCACAATAGCCGAAGCGCCAAAAGCTACGGTCAGCAGTTCTTTTGGGTTCTCCCTGACAAATCCAATAACACTGGTTTTCTTGTCGTTCATATCCATTTTACATCTCCTTTTAGAAAGATTAGTTTCATTATAGCCCTTGTTATTTTTGCGAAATTAAAAGAGCCTAAGTTTTTAATAGCTTCTTAGACTCTTTTAATCGATCTTAAAAATCTTTATGCGAGATTTTCACCAACGGTTTCGATCAGTTCTGGCGCTTCTTCCATCATCTTGGAAAATTGTCCATTTCGAACCGCTACAGCCAATAGGCCAATGCCTACCGCCGTAACAGCCGTAATAATAACAACTTTCTTCGGATTTGTTTGAATCGTGTTCCATACTTTATCAATATACTGTTTCATTTCATTTCTCCTTTTAAATAGTTTTTAATTTCATTATAGCCCTTGTTTTTCTTGCGAATTAGTCCTTACGAATATATAGTACTTTTCGGTAGATTCTTTTCGAATAATATCCTCGTGTTCCTCGGTTGTATTAGCTTTCCAGATCTCAGCTTCACTATAGCTGGCAAAATATTTCTTTTCAAATTGTTTCATGATAATCGTTCCAAGTTTTAGACCACCACCGCTATTCATGGAAGCCATATCATCCGACCATCCCGATAACATCGGCTTCTACTTCGGATACAATAACATGGAAGTGTTTATCAATATAGCCAAATATGCTTTCGTCTATTGCATCAACTATTAATACGGTTCCTGCTATAATTAACAGTTTTCGCATAACAGCCGGGCTTTTTGGAAGTAAGGCTTCGGAAACTTTCTTTCCGCCAATGATCATCACCCCAAGGGCAGCCAATTTTATTACAGTTTTTAATTGTTCTAACCTTTTCATTATATTCTCCTTTTGAAAAATAAAAGTCTGAGTTTTTAATTCAGACTTCTCAGACCTTTATTTCTTTGATCCTTTTTCTTTTTGAATAGAAGTGCGAATGCGATCGATTCCTATTTTTACAGAATCCATCATGTCGCCAGTAATTTCGCGGACTTCTCGTGCAGTTATTGCGCCAACCGCCATTGTAATTCCCAGCGTTCCCACCTTCACCATAAGCTTTTGCGCTTCTGGCTGAGTGAGAACTTTTGTGAAAATCAATGCGGCGACCTTTTCTGCCCCCAAGCCTGCTGCAATACTAATTCCAGTAGATACTAATGTAGTAATCATTTTATTCTTTTCTCCTTTTAGAAAGATTAGTTTCATTATAGGCCTTGTTATTCTTGCGAATCTTATGCCTAACTAGCTTCTTTCTTTTTTACTGGCTTTCCATTTTTATAGAATATAGCAGTAGGAGACTCTTTAGGTTCAAGAGCGGATATCCGTTTTTCAAGAATTTCTATTTTATTCTTAAGATCAGTCAATTGCTTGGAAATTTTATCTGATTTTTCTGTAACTGGGTGAGTATGGGATCCATCAGCAATTAAATGGTCTAAGTACTCGATTTGTCCTAAAAGGGCCAATATAGCATCATTGACTGTTGGCGGTAAATCGAGATCATTGGAAGAGCACTTTCCTTTCCAATAATCGTGCAATTTCTGAGTCCATTTAATCATTTTTCTGATTTTCGGAGCTTGCCTTTTTGTCCATTGCAGCCTCCATCCTCTCTGCTTCACCTTTTTTATTTGCTTTTTTTCGGAGATCCTTATAAGCATCTCGAATATCTTTCTTTTTCTTCAAACGATCAATTTTGGACATTACTATTCTCCTTTCTCGGCTTCTGCTTTTTCAGCGTTGAAACATCCTGTGTCACTGAAGCATCAGATACTGAAGGTTTCGCTGCCCGAATTGACATAGCCATATTCTTGCCAAATTCAATAACTCTTTCATTTGTTTCACCAACTAGACTATTTTCAATCCACTTGGCGGCATATTCGAGAGTATGAATGTCGAGTTTGTTATTATCTGACGAGGTTTTAGCATTATGCTCCACGACAAGTTCTTTATAAACCGCGTTTTTGAACGCTTCCCAGTTTGTCTGTTCACCGTTTCGGTTCGCTATCATCCAGGCACTTCGCAATAGAGAATTAGCGTTTTCGTTATATACCTGCTTATTTTCTGGTGTCTCGTTCTTTACTACCTTACTGATTTCGACATCCAAATAAGTACCGTCGTAAATTCCGTGTGTGGATTCAGTAAGTCTGCGCATCATTTCAAAACACTTGATAGGCAAGCCATACTTGCCGGCAGCAGCGGTGGGCTCATCCTGATACGTGCAGGCGTGAATAATTCCAGCAACGGTGTCTTGCACATTCTTCGCAAACACCTCACGAACCCACCAGATGAACCTCTCCTGCTGGGATGTCTTGAAGCGTAGCGCGTTAAGTTCAAGACGGAGTTTGCGGTTTTTATCTTCCAACTCTAACTTGCCTTTTATTTGTTCTTCACAGGCGTCTCTCAAGATTTTTTCTGTTTGGCTATGTGTTGGCTCTTTGTGCTCAACTATCATTTCAATATGATGCTTTAGTCGTTTGCGGTCTTCTGGTTTCATTTTATTATTTCCTTTTATAGATTTATGGAAAAAGAAAAGGAGAAGAGTCTGTTAGACTCTTCCTTTTATTACAAAGCCTAGGGCTTTGGTCGAAATTATATCAAGCTTTTCGTAATATAGTATCAAGACGATTCCCAATAAATTTGCGCCAACGATTAGTAAAGTATCTGGTGATACCTTCCAATCTGTTTTTAACATATCGGAAAGCACATCATATCTTTTCTTTCGTGACTCAAATTCAGAGGGATCATTCTCAAGTAACATTTCGTTTGCCACTTTGTTTAATTCAACCTTAAGCCTTTGCTTTGCTTCTTTGGTTAATTTTCCCATTTTCTTCTCCTTTTAATATAATAGTTTCATTATATGGTATGTTTTTATTGCGAATACTTGGGATAAACCTCATAGTTTAGTACAAGGCATGGTCGCTCTTCTTTTGTTAGTTGACTCGAAAATTTAATTTCAAATAAGCCCTTATCGATATCAAAGCCCAAGTTATTTCCAAGTTCTGTTGAATCTAAGCCAATTTCATAAAAGAAATCATTAAGCGGAATAAACATATCGGTTAGAAGGTTTCGATTTAATTCATTAACAATTTTTCTAATTTTTTCAATATCAGAAGTAAAATATCGTCCGGTTAAGCTATCATAGCATAATACATCTCCAGAACCGGTTACGATAATATTGGTTGTTGGATTCGCCAAAACTTTATCATGATCAACTTCATCCCGAATTTTGCGCTCTTTATTTTCTCCAATAATATCAATAACCTTTTCTCTATATTCTTTAAGGGATGTTTGCGCAAGAGAATATAAACCTGCCAATGCAGCAGTTCGGCGTTGGTTAATGCTATTTACAGTTACAATTGATCCAATGGTAACCAATCCGCTAATTGCTGCTGGAATATAACACTTCCAGGTTGCCTTAATGATTTCTTTTTTAGTTTGGCATTTGCGCTCTGCGATTATGCGCATTGCCTTTGGGGTTGCTTCAACTGCAAAAAATACTGTGGTAATTACACCCGTTATAGCAACGCCCGTTAAAATATAAGGACTGTTTCGATCTAGAAATCTTCCTATTTGATTAAATGTTTTGTGAGTCATTTTATCTCCTTTAAAATTGTTAAAAACAAAAAGATCTAAGCTTTACAATCCTCTTAGATCTTTTTGTTTTCGCTATTTTCCAATGCCTTTTATCGTTGTGAACAGTAATGTTGCGAGCATCCACCATGCCTTAATTACCCATAGCGTCGATGATACTAGTAGTATCAAAAACGCAATTCCAATTACGACATATAATGCAATTAACATCTTCTTATCCTCCGTTTAAGTTTTTAATTTAAATAGTTTCATTATATGCTATGTTTTTTTTGCGAAATTAAAAGAGTCTAAGTTTTAATAGCTTCTTAGACTCTTTTATTCTTGCAAAAATAGATTACTTTTTATTAACCAACCTAACCATGTCAAAACTCTGATAGATCAGATCCAAACCTTGCAACTGCAGTTCGCGCATAAACTTCCTTTGATTATTGAGCCGAATTTGATATGTATAGGTCATACCATAATCGTCAATTCTATTTTCAGTAACTTTCGTTACATCACATATATTGACATATTTTGATAGTATAATCTCAAACATTTCGAAATTCTGCTTTCCAATCTTACTGGAAGTGTCAACGTAAACCACATTACAAACCTTCGGATTTCCTTCTACAATTTTTTCAAATAGTTCAGTGATTTTCATTTTTAATCTCCTTTTCATTATAGGATGCGTTTTTTTCGCGAATTTTGAAAAATTTTATGATGTAAGAAATTTACGCGACGAAAAAAAATATGAAAGGTATCAGGGAGTGTCGAGCTCCTTCTTTTTAAAATACTGCGGGGGACATCATAACGTCACCAACACTCGTATCACTACAGTATTCCTTTCATTATATGGTATGTAATTCTTGCGAGGAAATATGAAGAGAGTCGGGCTGTAAAATTCAGCGCACCTAACTCTCTTCATTATACCGATTACAAATTACATTTCCATCATGAACCAAATTTTACCATTATCAAATGAGGGTGTTGACGGTGTATCTTGAGTGTTCCATCCAAGTGATATATAATGGTAACCGGGCGTAAATATAGCCGGAACGGATGCACCAATGTTTAGTTGATCTGTTTGGGCTGAGCCCCATCCGCATTCAACCAAAGCCCCACCAAAGTTTGTACCACCATCATATAACAAATATAACGCGGCATAAGAGGTCGCGGTCCCTGTTATATTGCCACTAATTCCGCCAAGGATTTGACTTCCTGTGGGATTTCCAATGACAAATCGGGTTGTTCCTTCATTATAATTGTCTCCTTGCCCGGCCGTCGCGGCAAGTCCTTCAGACAAACCGCGTTTCAAGCTCCGATTATACATATTCCAAACAAATCGCCGTGCACTTGAATCCTCGCATTGTCCGGTTGTGGCAGTGGTTCTTATGGTTCCCAGATATCGTCTTGTTGGGTCTCCACTTTTTACCAAAATTCCGTCCTGATAAGCTAAGGCAGTGGCTCGTGTGGTATCATTAGTCCATACTGTAGACTCCAGAGTTGGAGTTCCAGAATTATCATACATCCAAATATCGTAATTTTTATCTGCTACATATCCAGATAAGCTTAGGGAAAGTTCAGCAAATGTTTTAAATTTCCATGCCCCAGCGACATATAGAAGAATCACATTTCCATTATATGGTGTATAATATAAGGTTGTTTTTGCAGTTTTATCATCAAAAGTAATAGGCACTCCCGATGCAAGGGTTAATCTTCCCGTTGGAACTGCAAATATATATGGAAGCAATAATTTTAGTTCACTAACCGCACCACTACCCAGTTTATCTTCAGTAACCGCATTATTTGCAAGTTTAAGTGAAGTAATCTGAGAATCTCCTATATGAACCGTGTCAATTGCCCCAGGATAAATATGTTCGGAATTTATAGCATTATCTGCAATTTTTGTACCATCTACGGCATCTGCACCGATCTTATTAGCTGTAACTGATCCAGATCCAAGCTTATCTGCTACTACCGCTCCTGTCCCAATCTTATTTACTGTGACAGCTCCGTTAGATATACCGCCCTCTGGTATTTGTGCACCATCTCCACCAGAATGATCGTGAGTATTCCCATTTGCAACAACAGAACCATCAGAATGAAGTCCATTCAGATGCTCTAAATATTGATGAATTTCCACTATATCATCGGAATTCAGGACACGAGCTATTGGTGTTCCGGCCGACCATGAATATGCAGGTGACCCTCGAATCACTGTAATTTCATTATTTCCATCATAACTAGAAACAGTTACGGTCTCAGTATTAGATTGGTCCAAACCAAGGGTTAAACGTGTAACGCCATCAGTTTCAAAAATAGAACTGTCGGCTAAAGCCAATGTAGTAACGCTATCATTGACTCCCGTCGCTAAAGTGGATTGTGGCGAATCTTTTTGCGGAACATGTAAAGTTGGTATTGTCATATTCTTCCTTTCTTTTAAGTAAATCTTTTAGTAATTAATCCGATATTTACAGCACCCTGCCCAATTGTAATCTTGCCACTATTAGGCGCTCCACTAAGATCCTGTTTGTTAATTTCTTGCACAATTAGAATATCATCTAGTCCATCGTCTGTTATGATCCGGACGGCATCTCCGATTTTCAAATTTGCGCCTTCATTTATCGCTTCGATAGTCGTTTCATATGTAATTAATGGCTTATCCAGCTGAGCAAGTAAGGCAACGCCATAATTATACAATTGTTTAGGCTTTGTAAATCTATCGTCATTAATGATCATACCTATTGTTCCGTATGTACTAATACCAGTTGAAGATACCAAAAATTCATCTCCATTATTAACGCTAGAGATATTAACTTTTGCACCATTTACCTCTGCTCCATAAAGCCATAATTTTGTGCAAAGGCTACGTGTATCTTTCTTTTTTGTAATCTTAAATATATTCTTTTTATAGCGGACATCTGTTACTGGAACTGTAGTAGAAACCTTTTTTAAATTCATCTCCCAGGGGAAATTTTGGGTATTGAATGTCCAATAATGCTTTTCATTAAGCATTTCAGTAACTGAAGTTATGCAACTTAGCAAATTCATATCTTCGAATTCATACTCAAGTACCTTAGTATAGTCACATTCATTCAAAACCCATAACTCTTCCTCCTGCAAGGCTAATAGGCTTGTTATTATTTCCCCGATTGTATTGGTTTCGTATAAGCTATAGCCAACGAGATTACTTTCTATTAGGGTTGCCATTACATGCTCTAATGTATATGTAATATAGTCGGTATTATCCCCCGTTTCTTCAATAATCTCTATTATCCGAAATAGTCCGACATATTTATCATTTCCACCGCCATCAATATCCCAAAGTTCAACAAAGTTTAATAGATCACAATATTGCTTTTTTTCATCAATAGACGGCAATCTAAATGATCCGGTCCATGTGGCATTTGTTTGCTGCATATAGGATATATTATTAGCATTTTCCAAAAATGCTAATCTTTTCCTAGTTATTCGATCATAGATAGCTATAGGTTTCATAATTATTTTATACCCTTATAACCATCTGTTTTGCCATATAAGACTTATATCCAATTCGTTACCACTTGGATCGACCGAAGGATTCGGATAATTATTATATTCGGGATAAAAAAGCAAATCATTCGAGCCAGGTCCAAGTTCAAAGAAAGTACTCTCTGCAGTAATTGCAGAGACATCATATACACCATTCAGAAGGACCGTTAATAAATCCGTATCAATAATAATTTCTTCTCCTGGGGCTAATGTGATATCTTCAAGATAAATATAAGAAACATCCGTATTTCCAAAGCGGCTAACTTCTAATTTTGAGGTTGCAATAATGGAAATCAGTAGCGGAGTGATTAATTCAAGATTTAAATCTTCTTCTGAATCTACTCCAGCAATTCCCCCAAAATTATCAGTTATCACTATTTCAAGATCATAAGTAATCTCAACATCTACCGTTACATTTCCATATGAAGAAATAATAAAATCGGAAGAAGGTGCCATTTCTGGTTTATCGAATGAGTTTTTGTCGAACGAAATATGATCAAACATTACGGCCCTCCTAGCAATATATTAGCTTTCATACACGGTCAAACCACCAATAGGAACGGAGGGCTTGACTCCTTGGCCAAGAGTATACGTTGAGCCAAGAGCTCCATAATAAATCAAAGTTCCGCCACTAGCTGCAGTTAAAATTGCAACATGGGCAAATGAACCAGAAGCACTCGGAACAGTTGCGAATTCAATTAAATTCGTATTTTTAACCTCAGCGTTGGCACCATTAATTGCCGGATCACCAAGTGTAATTTCTTGACGAGCATAGCCAGAGTAACTTACTTCCGTTCCAGTATTTCCAGCTCCTGGACTGGTTACATATAAAGCTAAATATACGGAAGCAGTTCCCACGGGTGGTGTAGTAACTGTTACAGCTTTTAAGTTGTCAGCTAACGTTTGGAGTTTAACATCATTACTTTTAGGCATATTATTATCCTTTCTAATTTTCTACATTTTCAAGATATCTATGAACAATCTTAAGGCCGGTGATTGTTTCCGTCTCAGAATTATTCTTTATTGTAATCCGAACAGGAGTTTTAACCGTACCACCGGCCATTAGGGTAATTTGGTTCAGTGGATCAAAAGCATCAATTACATAATTTTCTTCAGTCGCTGTCTCATATGCAAATGGATGGTTGATTGTAAATTCGATTTGAAATTGAGAAAATTCAAGCATGGTTACAACCGACGGCGGCGTACTTATATATGCATTGTAATGCAAGGTTGGTTCATAATCAAATGTTAGTTCGCCAATTCCATCTAGCCATCCAGCAATTTTACGTACCTGTTCTCGAATATCAACTCCGTATTGCTTAGCATATGAGCATATCATTGATTGAGTTCGTGCTTCATAACCACCATCTTGTTGAATAATCGCTCGAGATCGTCCTGGAATAGGAACGATTGTTCTCCTCTTAAGAGGAGATAATACTATATTGCTGGGCGTTTCTCGAACTCCATATACAGAACTATGAATGCCCTTAAATGTAAATCCTCCAAGCATAATTGTATTACCTCCTCATTTTTAATTAGAATATGCGGGACGAATTCCCCGAGAACGCATAGCATTTTCTTGCTTTCGATACAATTCCGTTGCAAGTTTATCAATATCAGCGTCCGAGCGAATTGTCACCCCATTAAGATTGAACGAATTATTAACGATTTGAGTCGTTCCTCCCAAGGAATCACTTCCATTTTGATTTGAGCGAGAAATGTATTTGTCGTCCCTAACCTTAGCACTAGCAAGATTATAACTTTGACCAGATGAGAGTAATCTATTGAGGTTGTTTGCATTGCTTTTAATTCCACTTAGATCTAGAACTGGTGTAATTACGGGAGATGAATTAATTTCTGAATCAACAGCATCTGAAATTCTACTCATTGTCGAACGAAGGGCATTAATTGAACTTTCGCCAACTTCCTTCGCTGCAGCAACAACACCATTAGCTTTATTCTTCAAACCTCTGATTAATCCAAGATCCAGGTATTCGCCAAGCGTTTCTGTTTCTTTTGATGGCGATGCAATTCCAAGAACTTTTTTAATTGCCGCCAAAACTGTATCACCCAAATCTTTAACCGCTTGAACTACCAAATCAACTCCGCTTGTCACTCCATTTACTAGTCCAGTAATGACATTTTTTGCAATGGATTCACCTTCGCCAATATTAAAGTATTCTTTTACTCCATCAATAAAAGCTGTACATAAGCTTCCTACAGCCTCGAGAAGCAGTGGTGTGTTCTCTCTAATCGAATCGGCAAGCCCGTTAATGAAGGTAAGTACGGCGGTAAAGGCAGCATCAATAATTCGAACCTGCTCATCAGCAATCCCTGTAAGAAAAGCAATGATTAAATCCGCTCCAGCAGTTAATAAATCTGGAAGTTTTTCGGTTATTGCATCAAGGATGTTAATCAACATCTGAAAAATTGTTTCAATAATTGGGCCAATATTATCTGAAATACCTTTAAGAAAACCAAGAATTAATTGCATTCCTGCTTCGGCAATTGCTGGAATTTGTGTAACAACAAGTGCAAGAAATTCAGTAATTAATTTACCAAGTGCAGTCATAATTTCTGGAGCAGCTTCGCCAATAACCACGGCCAAAGCAACTAATCCTTCCCCAACCTTCTTTAGAAGAAGCGGAATTAATGAAATCATGGCCGTCATAGCTAATACTAAAATTGAAATTGCACCAGCTCCAGCAACAGCAATTAACCCAAGTCCAGTACCAAATAATAGCATTCCCGCACCTGCAGCAAGCATAGCAATACCCAATAGGGCGATTGCCGCGGCTGCACCAAGAATAACGGGAAGAATCGGTCCAAGAACTAAGCCTGCAATACCAAGAACTGCAAATATGCCCGCAATTGCTAGCAAGCCTTGGGCTATTGTCTTCATGGGTAAAGATCCAAGCGTAATTATCGCTGGAACAAACATGGTAATAGCGCCTGCCAGAATAATCATTGCAGCTGCACCAAAAATAACTTTTGGATTGGCTAATGTAAGCATTCCAATTGCCAAAATTCCCATAATTGCTGCTAATCCACCTAATCCAACCAGTAATTTCTCTGGCTTGAATTGGGCGAGAATAGCAACAACACCGACAAGCTGTAATAGCGCGAGAGCTATCATACTCATAGAAATCCCAGCAGCAAGCATGGAACCAGCTTTTCCACCCATATTTCCCATAACGACGGAAAAGAGCAACATTTCCCCCATTAAGATTGAAATAGCAACAATTCCTTGTTTTAATTCCTCGGGTTTCATTGTTCCAAATATCCGAGCAGCAAGAGCAAGAACAGTTATAGCTGTAGCCATACCAAAAAGATTAATACTTGCTACTTTTGGATTTTTCATTTTACCTAGTATAACATTAGCTAATACTAATTCTCCAATAATAGCGCTTAAAGCATAGATACTATTTGCTTCAACACCCTTTAGCAAATATAAAGCTCCAGTAAGAATCAAAATCGAATTAGCCATTGCCATCATTTGGACTGAACCTTTAAGGCCACCACCACTCTTAGACAGAACAAGCATGGCTCCACTTAAATTTCCAAATAATGCAGTAATTAGTCCAATTCCGACTAGCATCTTTTTTTCGTCCAAGAAAGTTAGGATAGCCAAAGAGGCAACTAAGATGGCAATTGCACCGGCGATTGTTAGTAACTGTTTAGAATTAAGATTATTCTGGTATGCCTTTAAAGTTCCTTGAAGTTGACTCATAACTCCAGTAACGCCAAAGAAATTTTTAATGTTTGCCGAAACCCCGACAATATTATTAACAAACTTTTCTCCAAGGCCGGTAAAACTTTTGAAAAACTTAATTATAGAAATACCGATTCCTCCAGTAATAAATACTTTCAAAATATCAGTAAAGCCTTCAAATCCAAGTGTATTCCACGCCTGGCCAAGAAAATCTTTTAATCCTTTGAATGCCTTTTTTATTGATTTTAGAAAATCTGTTATTTCTTGAGCTGAAGGAGCATTAACCATTTTTAAAATCTTGTCAAACGACTCAGTTACACCACTTGTATCGACGCTCTTAAAGCTACCAAAAAAGTCTTTTATTTTATTTAGTAGGAATTCAATTCCCTTTACAATACCGCCATATATTTTTACAAATATACTTCCACTTTCAACAATTGATCCTAGTGCACCCGATATGGCTTCTGAAATCTTCTTAAATACCTCGCCATCTTTTGCTGCTTTATTAAGATTTGTAAAGAAGTCAGCGAGTTTAGCAAGAAAACCCAAAATTCCTCCATTTTTTCCAGTTGGAATAACAGAAAGAATAAGTTTAATCCCATCAACCAAACCAGTAAAAACGCTAGTTAAAATTTTCCATGCTAGGAATACCGCACTAAAAACTCCTTTAAATATCTTTTTAAGGCTTGAAAGTGTTGCCAAACTTGGCTTTAATGACTTCATTAACTTTTCAAATCCTATACTTATACGCATTAAAGTTGTTACGGTAATAGGAGGAAATACATTTTTGAAAGTCTCTTTTACTAATCCGAATATCAGACTTAAACTTTTCCAAGCACTAGATAACCCATCAAGAATCTTTATGCGCCCCCCGAAAGCCTTCCACGTTTTAAGGAGATCATTTCTAGCATCATTGCTTCTTTGTATCATTCCACCAACAGTATCCGAGACAGCAGTCCACAGTTTTGTAGCTTCATCATAATCACCAAAGAAATGTTCGAAGGTCATGGCCCATCCGGAGCCAAGAGCTTCTTTTGTTGTATCCATTAATTGGTGAAAGGTTCTTACTTTTGTTGCGGCTTCCGTTGCTTTTGCACCAATATCTGTGGTTGCATCTGCATATCTTGCTAACGTTGATGTTAGTGTCTCGGTATTCATCCATTGATCTTGCAGCGAATCATTAAAGTCTTTTGTTGCACTAATAATTCTACCAGAGCTAAGCACCTTATACATTCCATCTGCTTGTTTTTCCAAAGTTCCTGCTGCAACAGCAGACTCTAGAAGTTGATTTTTGAACTCAACAGTTGCCATGTTAGCATTTTCAATAGATTTCCAGTCAATTAGCTTAACATATCCAGCTGATAATGCTTGAGCAAAGTTATACATTGCTCGAGCTGCTTCTTCAGAATTCGCTCCGGATAAGGCCGCGGCATTAGCAATACCTTTAATTGCCTGAACTGCTGTTTCCAAGTCTACGCCAGCATTAGTAAATTTACCAATATTTTTAGTCATATCCGAGAAACTATAAATGGTTTGGTCAGAATATGCATTTAACTTTTCAAGTTCCGAGTTAACCATTTCCAATGTAACTGGCAAACCTTCTTTAGTTCTACCGCCAGCAAGCATAACTTTAATGGAATTTATCTTAAGTTCATATTCACTAAACCCAGCCATGATCTGATCTACGCCCATGGATTTTACAAGCTGTTGGCCTGCAGTAACGGCTTGGGCGCCAATGTTCAGTAATGCCCCAACTCCAATTGTTCCCAATAAGGAGAATTTTCCACCAATTCCATTAACAATACTCCCTAACGACGATAATGGAGCAGAATTACTAGCCATATTTGTTAAGGATTTATCAAAATCTTTTAATGATGCTTGAGAATCTTTGATTCCTTTTTCAAATCCTTTATTTTCAAATCCCATCTCAACAATTCGATTATCAACTTTACTCATAGATTCTGAACCTCCTTCCAAATATCATCGCTAATCCGGTCAAATATAGGCTTTATGGCGGGATTTATATAATCTGTCCCCTGCACATAACCACCTCCGCGTGTTCCATGCCCATATTGTATCAATATAGCGACGGGGGTTCCAGTAGATGTAAGATTTGAATTATTCCAAGATATACCCCAATTATGTACCTGATATGTCCATCCGCTAGCAGTCTCACCAGTATTTTTTGGTGTATAATTTCGAAGAGCTTCAACGCCTTGCTGTCCGTATTTATCAAATATTAAACCAATTTGTTTCGGCAATGTTTTTGACCCATTAAAAAACTTTTCTGTTTTTTTAAAATCGCCTTTTAACGTAAATCTAATCATTGAAGCCCTCCTTTCATAAAATATAATTATGCATTAATCTATAATCTCACAATAGATTAAAGGAATCCAAGCCTGCTCTTTTGAATCAATCCTTCCCCATCTGGACTCTTCGGAACCGGCTTCCTCTACAATTTTAAGTTTCTCATTATGCTTAATAACACCCAAAACTGGATAATCTTCCCCGGGCCCACCAAAATACTTAAGCATTTTAGGAACAACTCGGACCATATATGAACTTTTAGTAACTGGTTCTTCTTGATCTTCTTTCTCCGAAGTCGATTCCTCAAGGTCTACCCCATCGTCCTCAAAATCGTCGAAATCTACTTCATCATCCAGCTCATCCAACTCATTAAAATCTATTTCGTCGTCCACTTCATTATCCAAATCCAGTTTATGCAGTTTTAACATATTTTTACTCATCCTGATTTATCCTTTCGTATTTAATTGTTTTTTACGTGCAGCATTGATCGCTGCATTTCGACTAAGTACAGCACTTTTTGACATTTTTTTACTCGGGGAATTTTTGATACTGCATACCCGAATAAGGGTCAAAAGTCTATTTAAATGCCATTTTTGACATTCAAATGGAATATTAAGAGAAATCATCCAGTAATAAATGAGCTCTGATGTAACTATCTCCGAGCTTCTTGATGAATTATGTATCTCTGAAAAAGTAGTAGCTGTCATCTTATGTTCAATATAATTATTAATAGTTTTTAAATGTTCATCAGAAATAGTATAATAAAAATCGTCCAAAACATTTTTAGTAATTGTCATGCATCGAATATAATCTCTTAACTCTTCGTCGGTTTTTAATTCTTTGCCTAAAAATGGCTTGCACCATTTGGACTCCCATTTTGATAAAGAGACAAGAGAGTGCTCTAATTCGATTGTTTTCCCTTTTATATAAACAAACTCGGATTTTTCCTCATTATAATATTCGGTATCATCTGTCGTTATTGTTAGCACTTCTTGCCTCTTTATTTTAATTTTTTATTTAGTCGCTAATAACTGATTGATAAACTCAATCAACTCGTCTTGATTCGTGATCATTTGTTCGACAAAAGCATCATAGACAGCTGAATTTTTAAAGTCTGTAAGAACCTTGTCGTCCCTTACAAATCGAAGTCCATCACTACTTCTAATACCATAAGACAGATCTACCAACCGATCTAAAAGTCTTGCAACCATCCGAATGGCTTCGGCAACTAGCTGACTGTTTTTATTAAAAGGATCGGACTGATCAAGATCTTCTTCCTTAAGATCTTCTAGAAATTTACCACGTTCCTGCAAATCGAGACCAATTTTCATAATCTCGTTATAAGCCCCGTCCGAAGATGTTAAAACAGATGCTTTTGAGACATGAAAATACAAATCTTCAGTGCGCTCGACGTCATTAAAATCCTTGAACTTAACTGTCTTTTTTAACATTATAAAACTCCTTTTCAGATTTGAGTGGGATGACAAACTGTCAGAGCCCACTCAAGAATTAGGTACTAAATACTTTACGGTACGGCAAGTGCGGTAATAATTTCATCCGGGTTAGGAAGAGTTGGATCAGTCAAATATGTTCCAAAGAGCGTATCTTCCAGTGCGGCCAACTTGGTTGCGTCTGCCTTAGTACTATCGATAACCAGCATAGCTGCGGGCAAGAAACCAGTAATTTCTACTGGGCTAGTCGTAATTTCCCAGCTGAAAGTAATAGCTTCTGGGGAATCATTAATTGTTGAATATGATTTCTCAGAAGGCGCGGCCAATGCTCCATAAATAATATGCAATTTGTAACCAAGAGCATTACCGGCAACATCATTTCCAACAAGGGTCTTATATACAAGACCAAATTTCTTACGAGTTTGCTGGCCAATGAAAAGGCCATCAGAAGATTCATAAGATCCATCACATTCTGCAAATTCATCGGGATATGTATAGGCTTCGATGGTAGCGCCAAATTCTTCAGCACTAACAAGAGTCAAATACTTGATATTATCTGCATAAAGTGGCGTTGGTTCGGCACCCGATGGCTTTTCTGCAATAGAAATAAGGCCATTCCAAGCGACCCCATCTCCATATTCTCCGGTCTGTGGGTTAACAACATATAATACGCCATGGTTAATACCAGTTTCATAAAAACGTTCGCCAATATCATCCCAAACTAGTTCTGCCATAATTAAACTCCTTAATTTTTATAGAATAATGTAAATACGTAATGATTTAAATTATCTGAAATAAAATGCCGATCAAACTCACAATAATCTAAACCCATAATTTTATCCACAATTTCCGAATCTGGATTTGAGTCAATCAGGGTTACAGAATATGCCTTATGCTTCGCATATTTTACTGAACCCGCATAACGTACATTAATATCATCCAGTTCATAGATAATACAGGGATAGGTAAGTCTAATTGATGAAGGTGGCTGAAAATATACATTATGTGGAGTTATTAAATCCAACAAAATTTGATGTAATTCAAGTCTATCACCCATTATAAACTTCCCCAAGTGTTAAAATTAGACGGGGTCGTTGGATTTCAATATTATTTACTTTCCAACGAATCCCCATCCACGAAACATAACGTATTGTAGAAAGATTCTCATATGCAAATATATCTGCAATTATGGAAATCCGATTTGAAATAACAACATCGTCATTTTTATGTTCGGTTGGCTCCCACTTTCGAATATTCTGAAGAATATCCCCTCGATAAGAACGCTCTACAGCTACGTCATCCCATATGCCTGGAGATATTTCTTGCTGAGTAATATAACCAATTGGTCCATAAAATTTACTCATAAATATCTCCTTATTTAAAATTAGGCGCTAGGATACACAGGTTCCGGTTTCTCAATCCAAATAGCCAAAGCAGAATGCGGAACTGTCAAAGCACCAGAAACGCGGGTTTCGATCAAATACTTGTATTGATTGAAGTCGATGTCGAAGTCATCCATCATTTGGATCCCTCCGCCCTTATCAGCACCAATCGAATAATCATTCATGTTAACCAGAACACCAGCCAATTCACTATAATCAAGCTCATCGGTATCGGGATTAACAATTCCGCTCATTACAGGAACTTCCACAATATCTGCAACGCGCAGAGCCGCGGCCAGATCAGCTACGGTATTGTGGATCCGGCGCCCAAGACTATCCTTCAAAAGAAGCATATCGCTGAGAATATCGGAGGTAGTAAAGAAGGTCGGAATACCATTTCCACGATAATCTGCGCGAGCGCGAATAATCGCATCAATAAGCTCAGCTGTCGTAGGCTCGGTGTTCGTACCAGTAGCCGCAACGTTAACCGGGACAGTATAGAGAGAATCATCAAGAGCGATAGGGCGAATCTTACTTTCAGAAATCTTATCATCACTCGCACCGGAACGACCATCACTTACAAGAATTGCACGAGCAAGTTCTTCTTCCAGCATCATACGCATTTCATTGCGAAGCCACATAACTACATCGAAGTCAGTAATATCAATCAGATCATCGCGATCAATTTTCTGTTTCTTATAAACAGTCTGAGGATCGGTGGTGCGTTTCAGCAAAGCAAAGACTTCTTCAACCTTCTCTTCACCCTTAATATAACCCAAAGCACGAGCAGATTCAGGAGTCAGGTCAGCAACGAGAGTCTTAATGCGAGCAAAGGGAATATGCTTAGCGGCATCAAAGACCTTTTTTACCCATTCAGTCTTACGGGCAACAATCTGAGGAGTATTTGAAGTCGCCTTATGATCGGGGAACAAATATCCGATATCAGTAATTGAATGTTGAATTGCCTTATCTTCATCAGTTCCCTGATAAGACATATAGGCTTCGGCAAGCGTATCAAAACCGTGCGCCAAGAATGCATTTTTCAATGAAGACTGCGAACGACGAGCATCATCCAAGATCTCGCGAAGTTCGGTCTGAGTCAAAGCGGCATGTTTCATAGTATTATCACCTTCCTTAGTTGAATTGTCAAAAACGTTTTTTTTCATATTTGAATCTCCTTTATTGTCTGATTGTTTGATTTCATCTTCATTTTCATCTACCTCTTCTTCCTCAGTTTCACCTGCGGATTGAAGAGCCTCTGCAATCATTGCATATACAACGGTTTTTTGTTTCTCATTAAGAGTTTCAAAAACATCAGCTACAGTTTCTTCTTTTTCTTCATGCTTGATTTCTTCCTTAACTTCTTCTGTATGGAAAAGTTCAAGATCCAAGTTGGCAGAAATAATAGCTTCAGTTTCATCTTCTGTTACTGACCCATCACCATGTTGAAAAGCAAGGTTATCAATATAAGCCCCAGCATTTGCACCAGCAATAACCAGGCTCACTTCACGGATTAAACCGTGCACAACATTCTTACCCTTTTCAATTAGCGAATTTGCATAAATCGAAAGAGCTTTGATATCGCCATGCTTAATCGCTTCTTTTGCGTCTTTTGCAGCTGAGGATTCATTAAATGAGCAGTAAGCATAAACACCATCGGCTCTATTCTCAAGCAAGGCATGTCCCAAAATATTACCAGGCTCATTATGCAAATGCTGCCATACCAATGGAACTACCTGCCCATCATTCTCTTGAAATGCATCTGGAAGAATGGTTCTTCCATCACTACACTTCAAGCCGACTTTAGTAGCATAGCCACTAAAATCATACTTAATATCTTTTTTCATAGTATCTCCTTCTATTTTGATTTGTACATATCAAACTGTGACTTTGGCTCTTCGGTCTCTGAATTTTCGGGTTCTTCTTCCGGCTCCTTTCTTGGTTTAAGTGGCTGTTGATCTAGAGGCATATTCTTATTTCTAAGTTCATCGGCACCAGGATCATCTGCAGGCTTTATGCCAAGAATTGCACGAATTTCATTAGCTGTTAGAATTTCATTTCGTGTAAAGCCATCTGCCATTTCAGCCATTTCATTGGCCGGAACCAAACGAAGAACGTCCTTGAAGCCCATGATAGTTTGCCCTTGAGTTCTTGCTGTTTTTGTCAAAAACTTTCTGCGCATTTCTTCTGTAATAGAAGTTACAATGGGTTCAACGGTTCTATTAAAATAGTTTAGCATTGTCTTTTCATTTGCTTTACCCGAAAACACATCTTCTGAAATTCCAAGTTGGTTATATAGCATTCCGGTTAAATACGTAATTTGGCCAAGTAAATTATTCTCCGAAGGCCTATTTAATTGGGTGATATGTTCAGTTCCGTCAGTATAAGCAATACCATACTTACTTCCACTTAATTGCCTTTCAATAGCAAAACGTCGTTCTTCGGCCTGTTTTTGACGAGCTTCGGTTTTTATAATGTAGGGTAACTGTATAATTAGGTCGAGCTTTCCACTACCACTTTGCTCATCAATTGCATCTAATAAAACTAATTTTCGAATCAATCGGCGCAAAGTACCATTAGGTTCATTCATAATCGCATACAGCGGATTTTCAACAATTGCAACAAGAGACTTTGGAAGAACAACTTCTTCTCGGATACCAACTAGGTCATTATACAAATCAATTCTAACATAATCTGGATACCAGGCAATAATCCGTCCAGTTCTTAAAGATAATATATCATAAGAGCCAGAAAATATTGGGGAATTAGTAGTTTCTACTGGGACTATTGCAACAACGCCCTCATCAAACATGCTTAATACCGCATCCTGAATAAGTGCACGTCCAGTTTGATCTTTATTTGCTTCAACTGTTAAACAATTTTGTAAACCACTGTCGATCGCATCTAAATATCGTTTATTACCATCCATTCGAACATGATTTATATCAAAGGAAGAAACGTCAAGGGCAATTCGATTATAAATTGCAGTAATAATTGATCGTTCATTTCCACTAGTTAATCGAGTGCGAACAGGACTTGTACTCGAGGCATAGCCATAATCTTGGTATGTATATGCTTCTTTATCCTGCGATCTAAATGCACTCCATGCACTTTTCAAACGCGATCCGAATGAATCTGCCATAGACTATCCTCCTTTTTCCTTAAAGTTTTAATACTGGATCTAATTAGGTTACACATGATTTCATTCTAATCTCCTTTAAGTCCAGCAGATTTTAAGGCTTCCTTTACAATAGCAGCTCCGACAGCACCGGCGGCAGCACCAAATGCACCAGACATAAATTTCCCCATTTGATTAGTAACCAATACCCTACCTGGTACGACATCATCAGCAACCAGTTGAGTTAACTTTTTTTCCATTTCTAAGCGCTTAATAGTTTTTGCCAATTCATCATCGGACATAAGGCGCTTTGTTCTTAGCATTTTTGCCCGACTTTTTCGAATTGCTTTATTTGCTTCGAAATCTTTTCGGATTCCCCACCTTTGACCAATAACTCCATAATGTTTTAATTCAGATTCTTCGTCCATAAAAGAAAGTTCTTCATCACTTACTTCAGCAAAATCCTCCGGAAGGTTGATACTTTTTACAAATCCGTCATCATCGCGTTCAATAACAACTTTCCATGATTTTTTTGAAATATTAGCATGTTTTAACTCAGATTCATCTTCATCCATAAAAGAAAGTTCTTCATCACTTACTTCAGCAAAATCCTCCGGAAGGTCCATGCTTTTTACAAATCCATCATCATCGCGTTTAATAACAACATTCCATTTTTTAGGCATAGTACCTCCTGTTAATCATCGGCGGTTATTTCAAAATCGGGAAGCCAATCATCAAGGCCTTGTACTGATTTGATTTTGTACTTAGTCCCGGCTAAATTATCTGCTGCTACTTCATTAAGCATTTTTTCCATGCGTTTGGTTAACATGTCTGAATATACTTTTCCCATTTCTACATTTTTAGCTCTACCCTCTTTACTAGTCAAGCCTCGTTTAAGTCCCGCCAGGGCTGTTTCTTTAGGATATTTTGCTTTAAATTCAGCTTCGTGGGCTGCTAATTCTGCATCCGATCTTTTACCAAAATCTGATGTAATCTTTTTTCTTAAAATCCTTGTTTCCTTTTTCACAATTTCTTTTGGATCGGCTGCTTTTGCTTTTGCTGCATTTATTGCTTTGGTTCCATAATAACGGCCAAGAAGCGTTTCAATACCAACCTTTTTAAGAGCAGACATTCCTTTCGTTGCATCTTGCCAATTCTTTTCATCTTCTTTAGTAAACAAAATTTTATTAGCCAAACGCTTTAGACCGCCACCTTTACTTCCACCTGAAGATAATTCGGCCGATCCATTTCTAACTCCCCAACGCATCCCCATAACACCGAAATGAGCTAATTCGTTTTCCGAAATATCTTCATGTTGTAATTTAGCATTAAGTCTCCTTAACTCAATAGAAGATTCGCTCGGAATAACTTCTTCAACTTTCTTACTTTTTACAATAACTTTATTTGCCATATTATCTCCTATTCAAATGCTTCCTTATTTAATTTATATGCAACATATGCATCAAGCATAGCCGCAACCGAGTCGATTTTTTCAGCATATCGTTTCTTTAATAACTTTCTATTACCATTTGTATCTTCCATAGTTATACAATTACCCATAGTAAATGAAAATAATTCTTGATCAAATATAAGCATTCTTTCTTCGCTTAACGTCTTCAATTCTCCAAGTGGAACTGACTCCGTTTTTGCTCCTTGAATTACTTTCTCTAGCCCGTAAGGACTATTCTCTTTTTCCCATCTCTCAACAAATTCACGGGCATTATATGGATCAAATCCAAGACAACGAACATCATACTGAACATCAGTAATGTATCGATCAAGATCGTCATAGACGTCCATCATATCCAAAACTGCCCCATCAAGGACCATTAATGAACCTTCTTCAATAAACTGGTCATACTTAATTCTCATAGCTCCAGGCAATTTCATAAGTGTTAAATTTGAAATGTAACATCTTGTCTTAACTCCAAATTCTCCTCTTGGCAAAGGAAAGAGAAATGTAAAAGCGCAGAAGTCATCACCTTGGGACAAATCTGCACCAAGAGCACAAGGCAAAGACCAAAAGTCACGCTTCCGATGCGTAAGTGTTTCCTCATAAGTAAAGAAGTATGTATAACCTTCCATAGGAATACCAAAGCGTTTTGCTAGAATATCATTACGCGTCGCAGGAGCTTTTTCGGCTCTTTCCACATCTAATTGATAGGCTTCATATGTTACGGTCTTTCCAATATTTGGGTTTGCCTTTAACCACATCTCTGGCTTTGATACTTCTTCAATATCGTCCAAACGATAATACCAGATAGATACATGATAATTTACATAATCACCTTTTAGAATGTCCATTAGTTCCATTTTGATAGTATCGCCACTACTATTACGAACAGTGCCTTCGGAACTAACAGCAACAATTAAGTAGTCATCAAGCTTACTTGCACCTTGCTCTACCGCACCAACAATGTCTTCTCTAATGTCTCCAGAAAGCCATTCATCGATAGTCGTTATCTTAGGACGCAGACCCTGAAGTTTATCAATAGCCATTGGGCGAATTTCTAATAAAGAACCAGTTAAAAAGTTTTCGATACCCTTTTTAGTTGAAGCGAGTTTTACCCTATTAGCTCTACTGCCTGTTGTGTTTTGAATTGATCCTTCTGTTAAAAAACTAAACAGTGGACCACGAGATCGAGTAATCGCAGTTCGAATTGGAGAAAGAACTTCTTCACTTTGTTTCATAGTTGGGGCGGTTGTTATCTGATGTGTTGTTGCTGTATCAACATTTAAAAAGTAATTTTGTATACAACTTGCATACATTGACTTAGCAGCGCCGCGTGCAATGATCAAATACTGCTTATTAACTAATCTTTTTTTAATCATGCGAGTTACATAGTGTCCACTCTTACCCTCTGGGTCTGGTTCATAAACGGATCTTTCTATGAAATAATACCATCCGAATATTTGTTCTGCCCATAATTTAAAGGTATCCAATAAATGTAAATCGGCCCCATCTGTTAGTGTTAATTCGGTTTCACAAAAATCTATAAAACCTTCAACCGCGTCAATGTCATAATAAATCGATGGATTTTCAATAAGTTCATCGATTCTATTCATTTCCATTGCGATTTCTTTACAAACAGGTATCTGACCTTGCAACACGGAATCCCTAAATTGCTTATAATACTTCGGAGTAGCCGTGTTTGATAAACTCATTATCCTCCTTCTAGGCTTTTTCGACTACATTGCTATTCAAAATTGCCTGTAATCCAAATTCTTTATCCCATATAAATGCCTGAGCTTGCCTAGTACTTCCAAGAAATCCATTCTCTCCGTGCCAGGCATCACTTGCAGTTATTGCACTTATTCTGCGGAATATAACCCCATTATCTGTTGTTGCCCAAGTTTTTTCTGTATGAAGATGGCCCAGATGAAACTCCCGAAATATAGATTTACCCCAAAGTTCTGGAACTTCGACCTGCATAATTCCATCTAATCGCTTTCCTTCTTTATCCCCATGAGAATAGCCAATAAGATTTTTTCCAAACAGAATATACTTTCGTGGTTTGGCGGATAAGTCAACAGTAATATTTGATGATTTTAGATATCGTTGATATAAACCAACGATTGCTGCATAACTAAGCATCCGATCATGATTACCTGGAACCCAAACTATCTTTACTGGAGCAATTTTCGCAAGTTCCTCAATTGCCCAAGCTAATAAATCAATACCCTTTCTAAACATTTTTTGCCAACGAGTATCAGTATCTAATTGGGTACCGTCCGTGGTGGTTACTCGAGGGGTATCGAAATGAAAGAAATCTTGACCAACTGGAAATAAAATTTCCTGAATTGGGCTGAATAGTAAAGCTTTTGCCATTAAATTTAATATTGTTTTTCGCCATAATTTTTCTGCGATTTTTAGATCATAATCTTGGCCAGTTTCCTCCAACCATGATAGTTTACCTAAATGAAAATCCATCATTGGCAACTCAAATAGAAATCCCTCATCTGAAGAAATATCTTTATACTCTTGTTTTGATGGCTTAACTGGTTTTAATGCTTTAAATGCATCTAAGATTTGGGGAAATGTTAACTTATTCCCTAGCGGTTTCACGGTTAATACAACCGAATATTTGCGATTCCTTACTGTTTGTGGTACAGATGTTTTTTTAAGACCAAACTCACCTTCTTCGGAATTAATTATCTTTAATGTTACATCCCAGCCACCATCAGTTATTTTACATGTGACAACTTCCCATAAGAACGGATCAAAGCCCATCTTTTCCATAATCTTTACTGGGCTAGCTGCTTCTTCTTCTGTTAAATGAATTTCTGTTTTTATCGTTTTACTATTGTCTTGATTGAAACTAATTTCTTTGTACTCATCAGGAATAGAATTATTACTGCTTGCTAATTTTTTCACTGTATTAATGTGTAACTTAATACCTGCTAAATATGACGCTGCATTTCTATAAGTAAGTTTCTTGCCGTAAAGTCTATAAAGCTTTTCTTGAGCATTACCAGAACCCTCAAGAACTTCTGCTATTAAGTTGGTCGTCAATAAAATCTCCTTAAATACTTATATAAGATAATAGCTTACCCTAAGATTATTAGGGCAAGCTATATTTAAACTAATACAATTTATACCTTATACGACTCAATGCGCTGTTTATGCAAGCTAATTAGAAGGTCGGATAGGTTTTTACTATTCATTTTATTACCAATAAATAATCTTTTCCATTCAACTTGCTCCTCTCGAGAAGCTTTGTTAATAAGATCTTCTAGATTTCCATCATCAAAGTCAATGGGGTATGCCATATAATCACCATACTTATCCCAGTTTTTTAATTTAAAATTTTCATTAAAATTGTTTGGTCTAATAGGCATATGTTGAATCATACCAATTGTTGGTTTACCTCTTGCAACAGCAAGATACATATAAGTACCTTCGGCAATTACTAAATCTGCATTATCAATATCTTGATATGAGCCATCGGGCTTACCATAAATGAATTGTGCCTTTGAGGTATAATGCAGCCCAATTGAACTTGGAGGATTTAAGTGCCTTATTGTAATCTGATACTTACTAGGTAATTTTAATAAAGCTTCATAAACTCTTGAATTGGCATCTAGAGCCTCCTCACGAAGTTTATTATCCTTTACTGATCCATGAATTGGAGCAAATAAGATTTTTTTAATTTCATTCTTCTTTATAAATTCCTTTATCTCACAGTAACTCCATCCGATCACATAATGACTTTGATTTGGCTGGGTTATCTCTTGAATATACTTATGGCCTTCTCCAATTACAAGATCGGCAAATGTAAATTTATCAGAACGATAGTCATCACTATCAGTCCACCAAGCACCTGTTGTACCATGTGGATAAGTAATGATTGTGGCTCCCTCTTCAAAATATTTTTTTACAATCGGGCGTCCATCATCTGGATGTGACCTATTAAGATCGTGATCAAATAAAGCTATTTGAACTCTTCGCTTTCTCGGTAGCCAACCTTCTTTTTTTAATGCATAATCAATTTCAGTGCCTTTATGCTGATGTTGACTAATAAAATATCTCATCTCAATAACCAGATAAACTCCCAAGTAACATTTAGCCCTTTATACCGTTCAACAATTTCAAACCCAGCTTCGAGAAGCAATTCTTGCCAGCGCTCTGATGGAAAATGCCATTCAATCTGCCGACTCCCAACAGTAAGGCGCCTATATGATTCTGGGCCTTTTGAATAAACCAAATTATGCGGCACTTCAAAATAACAATATCCACTATCGCTTACTAAAGACTTCAAATACTTAAGGAATTTAGGAAGTTCCTCAACATGCTCGGCTACACCCAAACACATAACCAATTCAAACTTCTTAATATCCTCAAAGTACTCTTCTGTCGTAAAAATTCCATCTGGAACTCTTTGCTGAGCTAGCCTAATTCCTTCTAATGACGGATCAATCCCATACAATTTAGCAGTTTTATTAGATCTTCTGTAATTTTCCAGTGCCACACCATTCCCGCATCCAATGTCGATCACTTCCTTTGGATTTGGAATGTGCTGCTTTAGAATTTCAATCATGAAGCTGCTTCTATCCGGATTAT
>Ga0209202_1000483_pt1 | contig 33154 bp, 27 predicted proteins | sample AD_UKC032_MetaG_FD_184416 | JGI IMG/M metagenome (GOLD analysis project Ga0209202, IMG submission 184416) | Active sludge microbial communities of municipal wastewater-treating anaerobic digesters from USA - AD_UKC032_MetaG (SPAdes) (version 2) | ecosystem: Engineered > Bioreactor > Anaerobic >... | reverse complement strand
CAAGCTGGCCCAGAACCCGGTCGGCAACCTGATCAGCGTGCCGTTCCAGAACAATACAAATCTGAACGTCGGGCCGGACAATCGCTCGCAGAACATTCTCAACATCCAGCCGGTCATTCCCGTTTCGGTCAGTGACGAGTGGAACATCATCACCCGCACCATCGTTCCGGTCATCTCGCAGCCGCTCCCGGATGGCGATCGCACCAACGGCATCGGCGACACAGTATTCACAGCCTTCCTGTCGCCGGCCAAGCCCGGCAGCATCATCTGGGGTGCAGGGCCGGTGGTGCAGGTGCCGACCAACAGCAATTCGGACCTTGGCAACCGCAATTGGGGTCTCGGCCCGTCGTTCGTCGCGCTGCATCTGGAACATGGCGATCCCTGGGTCTATGGCGCCCTGGTCAACAATGTCTGGTCAGTGTCCAGCAACCAGCAAGGCGGCTCCTACAACAACGGCCTGATCCAGCCTTTCATCAACTACAACTTCGGCGGTGGTCTCTACATCACCAGCGCGCCACTCATCACCGCCAACTGGAAGGCCGAGAGCAGCCAGCGGTGGACGGTGCCGGTCGGTGGCGGCGTCGGCAAGATATTCCACCTCGGCAAGCTGCCGGTGAATACGCAGTTGTCGGCCTACTACAACGTGGTTACCCCGGATGACGGGCCCGATTGGCAGATCCGCGCCCAGGTGCAGTTCATGTTCCCGAAGTAGGCTGTGTATCGACAGTCGGATAGGCGGCAAACTGGATTTCTCCGAATCAAGCAAGACAAGAAAAGGACCATCATGAACAACAAGAAGCCCCTCGCGTTTGCCTTGCGTGGTTTCGGTATCTTCCTGATTGCCGGGGCGACTGCCCTGTTCGCCGGCTGCCAGACCTACGATGCGGCGCTGGGCAGTGGAACGAGCGTGACCGCGACCGATTCGGCACGCCTGACCCGCAGCGGCTTCCTGAGCGATTACGTGCGCCTGAAACCGGTCGCCGCGCTCGACGGCATCGAATGCTGGCGCGATCCGCGTCTCGATGCGAAGCAATTCGACAAGGTCATGGTTTCGCGCATCGTCGTCTCGCTGGCACCGCCCAAGGCTGGAAAAGAGGGCGAGCCGAAGACGATCGACCCGAACGACCTCAAGACGCTGACCGACTACTTCCACGACTCACTGGTCAAGGCCTTGAAGCCGCAGATGCAGGTGGTCGACAAGGCAGGACCGGGCGTCGTGGTGATCCGAATCGCGCTGACCGACCTGGTACCGACGACGGTGACCGATAGCCTGGCCGGCACGCTCATTCCCTACGCCTTCATCGCCGAAGCGGGCTCCGGCGTGGCTACCGGGCGCCCGGCGGGTTCGACCCCCTACCTGGGTGAAACCGGGATGGAAATGCAGTTCCGCGACGGTGCCAACGGGCAGATCATCGCCGAGTGCCGCGATACTGAGATCGGCCGCAAGTATGCCGGCGACGTCAATGGCACCGCGCTCGGCGCAGCCCAGACCTGGGCGAACGGCTACATGAGTTCCTTCCAGGCGTGGCAATACGCGAAGCTGGCCTTCGACAAGTGGTCGCTGCTCGTCGCCAGGCGCTTTGCGGAGTTGCGCGGGGATGCCATGAAGTAACTCGCATTGATATGTAGACCCTCTGTGTCCAGAGCTCAAAAGATGGAGGAGAACAAACATGTGGTGGATCAGCTATCGGGGGGGGGAAGGCCGTCACGACCTCGAGAATATTGGTGTCTTCAATGATGACGGCAATGTGATCGATGGTGTGGTGATCACATTTATCGATATCAGCGTGGCGAAGAAACTTGAAGCGGAACTGCGGGCGGCCAAGGGGGCTGGCTTGTAGACCGAATCGATCCGATGTGGAACGTCAATAAGTCGTTTCTAGCGGCGGAAAAAGACAGATGAGATCGGATCGTGCTCAATTGGTTTCAGTCAAGGCAACACCCCAACAAATGGCAGGTCAAGACTTCAGAGCGGACTTTCTCGGGCTTCAGGCCCACCGTCCGCTCTGGCCGACTAGTTCTCGGTCACCCTCTGCGTTGTACGACCGCTCCGCTCAAAAACCTGCCGCAGGGCCACCGAAATGATCAATGTCTCTTGTGGGTCGGGTCCGGCTGTAGCCTGAACCAACAAGCGGTCATTGACAGCCAGCAGTGGCTGACCGGCAGGTAACCGGCACATTGCCGCCTGATTGTGGCCAGAGATCCAAGGTCCGCAGTGGCCGATATCCTGCCTCATGCCAGCGGTAACAGGCAATTGGTCGGCCATTACAGCCTTAGGGCACACCCGTTTGAACGGCTGCAGTAGCGCACTAAGCTGATTGCAAAGTCTCTTCAAGTCCGGGGCAATTCAACTTCCACGAGACGTGCCGATCTGACCCAGGCTCATAATCGCGCGGAAATTCCGGTTGGCCACCCACGTACTCCCAGTACTGGCGGATGGCACCAACGTTGGCCTTGACAGATCGACCAGTCGATGGGCAAAAGGCGAGGAAGCCGTAGCCAACCGCCCCCTCCCGCACGCACCATCTATTGAAAAGTGGAGCACAGGAGCAGGCTGCCGAGCCGCCCACTAGGGAAGTTCGTCGCCCTGCTTCGCCTTCTCGCGCGAGAAAACAGCGGTGTAAACGTCAGGTGCCTCCTCCGCCAACTTGTCGAGCTTCGCACGAACCGCGGCCAACTCCGTGGACTTGATCTGAGCCTGGATATGAAGTGTTTCCAGTTCGCGTCGAACCGATCCAAACTTGGCCCCAAAAATCCTGTGCTTCTCCGACCGCTCCGAGAACTTGAAGAAGGTCTGGAGACTCGAAAGTACTGTCGCGACGAGGCTGCACAACCCCACAATCAGCTTGGCGTAGAGAGGAACCGTTTGAGAAAGAATCGATGCGAACGCTGAGGCACCCACGATCGCGGTGATGACGATGACCGGAACGCCGAAGACCCGCCCATAGCGCCCCAAGCGCTTGGCGGCATCGTAGTGAAAAAACTGCGACTCGCGCGCGCGTCGCAACCAGGCGAGCACAAGCTCTGCGTCATTCGTTGGAGGGGTATAGCGTGTGGATTCAGAGGGCGCCATGGTTATCTATTCATAGGAAACGCCAAGATCCGCGCACACGAGCTGCAGTCCGGGCAAAAGAGATTCATCAGGCCACGAGCGCTTCGTTTCGTTGAAGTGATTTTCGACGAGCCAATATGTGAGCACGCAACCTGCGCTACTGAACAACTTATCACTAAGCCGATCCAACATTCGCGACCGAACGACGGGCGCATCTACCACCGCACCGACGTCGCTCAGCTTCACATTTTCTAGGAGATGTTGAAATCTATCGAAAATAACCGGACACACGAGATCGCCCGAGGAGTCATTTTTCTGAGTGGCTTGGCCATATACACTCGCAAGATATTCCAGCCATCTATTTCGGTCGGCAGCAACCTCCTCCAACTGCTTCGCCGTTTCGCAAAATATCGAATCAGTTGTTTCCATCAGGGCCATCGACCTGGCTACCAGACGTTTAGCGCTTGGAGGGATGGAGCGAAAGTTCTTGTAAATCTTATCGTGACACAGCTCGGCATACGCATGCTGCATCATCGTGCGAACTTGGATTTCGCACGTCACGTCATCGGTAAGAAGATGCCCGCCAATGGTAGTGCCGCGACTCCCCTTGATTAGTAGATGAATCGACTGGTAGTCAAAGACTACAGGATCATCGTCAACATCATCCTCGAAGTGCCGCACCCTGGCGGTACTCCATCCAGAATACCCCTTGATGACATTCTCAATAATCTGCAAATCCGTGCGGAGAAGCACTACAAATCTAGCACCTGCGAGATCATGCATTTCCTTTGCCGACTCTAGAACACTCCAGCGCTCAAATTTCTTCAGGGCGGATTCTTCAGTTTTCAGCCTGTACCGCGGATCGATTTTAAAGAAGCCTTCAAAGCGCTTCCGTCCAATTTCAGCCTTGACCATCTCAGAAATCAACTTTACGGATTCACGTGCCCATAGCTCAAGTAGAGGAGCGTTAGCACGCATCTCTGCAAGAAATTGGTCGCGCGAAATCTTCACTCTTGGCTCTCTACTGTTCCACTGATTTTCACGATGGTCGTGCCATCAGCTGGCGCCTCGATCGAGACAAGTGAGATTTTGTCGGCGGGCGTACTGATCATGACTCCGCTGGTGAAAACGATTTTCTGCCGGCGCTTCAGCCTCGACTTAATGTATTCAGTATCTTTGATGATGGCGTGTGTGCTGATGTTAGCCTTGGCCATAAACGCAAGGTACTTACTTTGCATCGCGGGCTCCAAATGTTCGTCGGAAAATCCCTTGACGCTGATGGTCTGCTTATTACTTCGCAGTTCAGTACGCAGTGCTTCACCAAGCGCAATCTTTGTCGAACTCGAGATAGGTTGCGCTTGTAGAAATTCGTTAGTTTTGTCGAAAAACTCTCTCGTTCGATGACGATCCGAAGCAGCAACGTCGGCGCCCAGAAATTCTGAGTAGAAGTAGAACGCTGCACTTCGCGTCTCCGTTCCCGTCATCAGGTGATCGAACAGATGAACTGCGAAATGCTCCGGTACTGTCTTGGTGCCAAGCTTGCTCGTTTTCTGAACGAATCCGATTTTGTAAAGCTTTTGGCTATCCGCAAAGAAAATATCGGTCAAGTAATCGACGATTGTTTTTCCCTTGCTCGAGGTTTCGGTCAGTCCGTCCTGTAATTCCGATTTTACGACCGCGGAGAACGGCATCTGGCTTTTTGAGGTGTGGCCGGAGATAACAATCAGCTTGCTCGCAGACAAATTCTTGGATTGTTGAGCCCTAGTAAGATCGCGCGCAACGATGGCAGAACTTGCGATGAATTGGGCATCGTCCCCTTCCATCAAATCCACTGAATTGGCGAAAAAACTCTGCGGCCCGGTGTTATGGAATTGAGCCTGAATGCCGTGCGAGTGATGCCCGAGAGCCTTACTGATTCGCTTTGCGAACATGTCTAGACCGGGCTTAGCGAGGGTTACGAGCGAGGTAGCGCAGATCGGCGCCACGAAGCCCTTATCCTCCGCCCGCGGCGGAATGTGGTGAACAATAATGCGTTCGATTGAAAGAAAGGTGAGGTCAATCATCGGGTGCTTTCTCCTCGAAGCGGACAAAATTGCATGTACATACATGCATTTTTCATTATTCTATAACGTTGTGCGAGGATAATACTTCGCCGAACAGCAAGCCGTATTCTGCTAAGTCTGATTAGCCACCTATTCCTGCCGCTCAGATGGCAAGGGTTGGACGGCAGCAAAGGCCGAGGTGCCGCCTATTGCCGCTGGCATGAGGCAGAATTTCGGCCAAAGCAGTCCTTCCTCGATGTGAGTTTCTATGGCTGCTATACACAAAATTCCGGACACGCCCAAATCAGGGAGTTTGTGGCTTTCCCTCAGTTAGCCGGCGTGCCGGTCGGCAGGTCCAACAGGAGTGCCTCGTCTCGTCCCTTCACCCGCGCCACGGCGGCGACGGCAAGCAGGGTGTCGAAGTGCTCCGGGTTGAAGTCCCAAGGCTGATTGAACGACAGGCCGTCCTTCAGGTGGACGCGCACCATGGGCTGGTCGCCGTCGGGCGCCTCGGTTCGAGAGACGGAGCCAGTACCATATTCGGCAATCTGTCGTGCCAGTTCCGCGGCAGTCTCAGAATTTGTTTTCATTTGGTTTCAATTGTCACTTTTGAATCCGATTGGATTGTGCGTTCGCATTTTAGATCGCTTTCGGTATCCGCTGTCTTGTTGGACGTCGTCAAAATGCGCAGGTGTCATATACAAAACGCGGGCCCGTCTGTAGAATCGTTTGTCATTGACACAAGAGCAAAAGGATCGCCGTGGCGGCAATCGGGTTTCCCGCAAAACTCGGACAGGCCCAGAGGGAGAGGCTTGCGCACATAGACTTCCGTCTCTGGTTCCTCGGCGAGGTTTCCAGGGCGGACATCTGCGCGCGGTTCGGCGTCGCCCCGGCCGGAGCCACGCGCGACCTCGCCCTGTATCGCGAGGCGGCCCCGGGCAACATCGCCTTCGACGGCCGGACCAAGACCTACCGGATCGGGGCTTCCTTCTCGCCCCTGTTCGACCACCCCATCGACCGCGTCCTCTCGTCGCTCGCCCTAGGCTTCGGGGACGGAATCGGCGGCGGGGAGGGGCCCATGGTTCCCTGCGAGTTTCCCTCGCCCATCAACCGCCCCGCGACGGACACGCTCGCCCGGGTGACCAGGGCCGTCGCATCCGGGTCCGTTCTCCGCGTCGCCTATTTCTCCGCGTCCGGCGGGGAGTCGCTGCGGGAAATAGTCCCTTTTGCCCTGGCCGATAACGGGCTCCGATGGCACGTCCGGGCCTTCGACAGGAAAAGCGCCTCCTTCCGTGACTTCGTCCTCACGCGGGTGCTCTCGGCGGAGGTCGTGCCCGGGGAGGTACCGGGCCAAGGCGAGGGCCCAGGAGACGACGCCCAGTGGACCCGGGTTGTGGACCTCGAACTGGTCGCCCACCCCGACTCGGAACGACCGGAACTGGCCGCACTCGACTATCCGATGGCGGACGGCGTTCTCAGGGTTCGGGCTCGCGCGGCCTTGGCGGGCTACGTCATGAGGCGCTGGAACGTCGACTGCTCCCCCGACCACCGCCTGCGGGGTCCGGAACACGCCCTCTGGCTTCGGGACCCGCTTTCGCTCTACGGCGTGGAAAGCGCGGCAATCGCCCCCGGATACGTTCCTCCGGCAGGGGAAGGCGGCGCACGTGGATAGGCCGGTTAAGCCGATGAACCCCCTCATGCGCATGGCCGTCCTCGCAGGGGTCGAGACCGCCGTCCGCCTCCACATCCGCAGGGGAGACAACCTTGACGCCCGCGACGGCAGCGGGGCGACCCCGCTGATGCTCGCCGCAGGTCGAAAGAAGAAAGGAGTCGTGGCCCTACTGCTGTCCGCCGGCGCCGATCCTTCCCTCGCCGACCCCTCGGGCCTCGACGCCCTCGGCCATGCCGAGCGTTCTGGTTCCGCCGAGTGCTCGGATCTCATTCGCGCCGCCCTGGCTTCAATTTCCGCAGGCATCCGGCAGGCCGAGCCGGAAACCGTGCCCGCCGAACCTGAATGCCGTTCACCCGCTCCACCCGTGGACTCCCAAGGCGACATAGGGACGAGCGGCGACCCCGTTCCCGAGGCAACCGGCGAGAGCGTCGATTTCCGCTTGCAGACGGGTGAAATCTCTTCCCCGCCTGAGCCCCCGGACGCGGACACGATTGAAGAACGACCCGAACTCGTGATCCTGCCGGCGCGCTCCGCCCCGGAGTGCGGACTGATGGGTACTGTGGAGTCGACCGGATTCGACGAGTCGGACGACGGGCATTGTTTCGGCGGATGGGAGCCCGAGAAGGAGAGCGTCGCTCCGGAAGGCGACGACGCCGTCGCAGACGAGATTCGTGCGGTGCACGAGGCCATAGGCCGGCACAAGGTCGTCGACACCGACGAGGACTGGGGAGACATCGAGGCGTTCCTGCCCGAACGCGCTCTTCCCTTGGCCCGCGAGGACGGCGAGGGACCCGGCGTCCGCAGCCTTCTCCTTCGAGCGCTACGCGAGGGCTCCGTGCCGGAATCGCTCCTCGTCGAGGTCTGCCGCGAGGCGGACGGCTCGCGGAACTCGGAGGCGGAAAGGCTTCTTTCTTTTGTGCTGGGCGATCTCGGCGCCTCGATTGACGAGCGGGACGAAAGCGGCGGCGCGCCTCACCAGCCTGACGAAACCTTCGCGGAGGAGCCCGTCCTCTCCGAGGCAATGGAGCACGCCGAGGAACTCGCGTCCGGCAGAAACGATCCCCTTCGGCTCTATCTGCGCGGGTTCAAGGGGGCTCTGCTCACGGCCGACGAGGAACTCTCCCTCGGCAGGGCCATGGAAGAGGCGGGCGAGGATGCCCTCGACGCACTGGCCGAATGGCCTGCCGGCGTAGCCGCCGTCATCGACGCCGGCCGAAAGGTGGCCAGCGGCGAGGCGGACGTCGAGTCGTTCAGCTCGGGACCCGAGCCGTCTGACGACGGCGACCACGCACCCTCGGTTCCGGATGGCGAACCGGAGGAGGACGCGGTCGAACTCGACGGGGACGCCACGGCGTTCGTTGAGGCCGTGGGCGAGGTCGAGGCATCCGTCGCGAAAAAGGGGAGGCTCCGGCAAGCGCTGGCCGCCGCCAACCTGTCGCGGGGATTCCTTCTCGAACTCGCCAAGACGGCCGGCGGCCAAGGGGCCGGGGCCGACTTCGCCGCAGCCGTGACGCGGCAGGCAGCCGCGCGGGAGAGGATGATCCTTTCCAACCTCCGGCTCGCCTTCTCCCTCGCGAAGAAATACATGCGTTCCGGCGAACCCTTGGAGGACCTCGTCCAAGAGGGGAACATCGGCCTGATGAAGGCGGTCGAGCGCTACGACTGGCGCAAGGGCTTCCGCTTCTCCACATACGCCACTTGGTGGATTCGCCAGCAGATTTCAAGGGCCATCGCCGACAAGTCGAGGACCATTCGGATTCCGGTCCACATGCACGATACCGTCCGCCGGACCGAGCGCGAGCGGGACGAGTTCGAGGCCCGCGCGGGACGCCCCGAGACCATCGAGGAAACCTCGCGACGGATGGGGCTTCCCGTGTGGAAGGCCCGACGGATTATCGAACTCTCCGAAGGCGCGTCCTCGCTGGACGAGCCGGACGAGGCGACGGGGCTGCCGTTCGGCGAGGGCCTTCCCGGCCCCGCCTCCGAAGACCCCTGCCTGCACGCCGAGGCGGCTTCTCTGCGCTCGACGCTTCTTGGGATGGTCGAGGAATTGAAGGAGCGTGAGGGGGAGGTCGTCACCCTGCGCTTCGGGCTCGGAGACGAGGACCCCATGACCTTGGAGGAGGTCGGGCAGCGGTTCGAGGTGACTCGGGAGCGGATTCGCCAAATCGAGGCCAAGGCCCTGCGCAGGCTCTCCCACGCGACCCGCAAGGACGTCCTCGCCGTCTACATGGGCGAGGGGCGCGAAAAGAAGGGGGCGAAGACCTCGCCTGCCGACTCCTCGGACGAACCCGACACGGAGGACGCGGCATGAGGGGCACGGGTTCGGCACGCCGCACACAAGGAATGTACTCAGAATGACGGGCAAGACTCGCTACGCCCCGCCCAGAGCGGGAGCGATGTTGGAGGCCCTTCGCGGCCTCGGCTACTCGACGGCCTCCGCCCTCGCGGACGTGATAGACAACGGCGTCTCCGCAGGAGCGTCCGAGGTCCGCGTCTCGTTCGACTGGGAGGGGACGGCCAGCAGGATCTACGTTCTGGACGACGGAAGGGGGATGACCGACGCCGAACTCGAAACCGCCATGACGCTCGGCGCGAAGAGCCCGCTGGACGAGAGGGCGGCCGACGACCTCGGACGCTTCGGCATGGGGCTCAAGACCGCCTCCTTCTCGCAGTGCCGACGGCTGACCGTGGCCTCTAAGCGCGAAGGCGGGGCGACCTCATGCCTGCGCTGGGACCTCGACATGCTGGCATCGTCCGACGGCGGCTGGAACATGCACGAGGGGCCGGCTGACGGCTCCGAGGCGTTTCTCGAACCCCTTTCCCTCTTGCGCTCGGGGACCCTCGTGCTTTGGGAGAGGCTCGACCGGATCGTGACGCCCGGCTACGACGTCGGCCACTTCGGCGATCTCTCCGACGACGTCGAGGCGCGCCTCGGCATGGTCTTCCACCGCCTTCTTGAGGGTAACGCCCCGGACTTCAGGCTTTTCCTGAACGGAAAGCCGGTCAGGCCATGGGACCCGTTCATGACGGGGCACCCGGCCAAGCCTTGGCACTCCCCCGTCGCCAGGACGGCCACCCCGTCCGGCGCAATCGAGGTCCAGTGCCACGTCCTCCCCCACAAGGACCGCCTCTCCGACGACGAGTTCAAGCGGGCCGGCGGCCCCGAGGGGTGGACGTCGCAGCAGGGCTTCTACGTCTACCGCAACCGTCGCCTGCTTCTCGCCGGCGGGTGGCTCGGCCTGGGACAGGGCAGGGCCTGGAACCGCGAGGAGTCGCACCGCCTCGCCCGCATCCGCTTGGACATTCCCAACACCGCCGACGCCGAGTGGAAAATCGACGTCAAGAAGTCCACCGCCAGGCCGCCCGTGCTCGTCAAGGCGTGGCTGACCAAGCTCGCCGAGGACACGAGGGAAAGGGCCCGTAGGGTTTTCGCCTTCCGCGGGGCGCCAGCCCCGGGTCCCGGCGGAGCACGGGTCGAGCAGGCGTGGCGGGTCGAGCGGCTGAGGGACGGGGTCCGCTACAGAATCGACGAGTCGCATCCCGCCGTCGCGGCCGTCATCGACGCCGCTGGTCCGCGCTCCGATCTGGTGAGGGCCATGCTGCGCGTCGTCGAGGAGACGGTGCCCGTCCAGCGAATCTGGCTGGACACCGCCGAGAACAAGGACACGCCGAAGACCGGGTTCACAGGCGAGCCTCCCGAAGCCCCCGAGGGCGTGCAGCGGGTGCTGCTCACTCTCTACCGCGACATGACGGGCAGGAGGGGCATGAGCCCCGAGGCAGCCGTCCGCGCCCTGTCGGCGACGGACCCTTTCCAAAACTATCCGGCGCTCGTCTCCTCCCTGCCGGGAGCGGACGGGGCCACCGAGGGGAGCAGCAAGTGACGGAAGACGAAGGCAAGACATTCCAGAGGGTCCTGAGCGTCGCCCAGACCCTCCTTCAGGCCGACAAGGAGACCGGCACGGTCACGCCGGCCCTCATCCTCGAGCAGGTCGAGGTGGCGGCCATGGTCGTCGCCCGCGGGGCGGAAATCGACAAGCAGGCCGCCGTCGCGGAACTCATCCGGCGGTTCAGCCTCTGGATCGGGAAGGACTCGACCCTCGCGGACAACGAGGGGCACAAGGCATGGCTCACTGCCGCCCGCCGCAAGGACTGGCCCTATTGGCAGCGCTACCAGTCGATGCTCGAGACGAAGATGTCCGTGAAGGCCGTCGACGCGCTCGACGAGTCGACCGACCACATCCTCGGGCTCCTCGAAGACCCCAAGCGCGAGGGAAGGTGGGACCGCCGGGGCCTCGTCGTCGGCCACGTCCAGTCGGGCAAGACGGGCAACTACACGGGGCTCGTCTGCAAGGCCGCCGACGCCGGCTACAAAATCGTCATCGTCCTGGCCGGGCTCCACAACAACCTGCGCTCGCAGACCCAGATTCGGCTCGAAGAGGGCTTCCTCGGATACGAGACCTCCGCCAAGGGCGACTCCGTCAGGGTCATCGGGGTCGGCGAGTTCGACAGCGACACCGAAATCAGGCCCAATTGCGCGACCAACCGCTCCAACAACGGGGACTTCAACACCAAGGTCGCCCAGCACTACGCCATCTCCCCGGAGCAGCGGCCCTGGCTCTTCATCGTGAAGAAGAACAAGACCGTCCTCGAGCGCCTGCTCAAATGGATTCGCAACCACGTCGCTGACTCCAAGGACGCCGACGGCCGCCCGCTGGTCACCAACCTGCCGCTCCTCCTCATCGACGACGAGGCCGACCACGCCTCGGTCGACACAGGCGAGCAGCTTTTCAACCCGGACGGGACGCCCGACGACGAGCACCAGCCCAAGGCGATCAACAGCCGCATCCGCAAAATCCTCCACGCGTTCGCCAAAAAGGCCTACGTCGGATACACGGCCACCCCGTTCGCCAACATCTTCATCCACCGGCGCGGGGCGACGAGCGAAGAGGGGCCGGACCTGTTCCCGCAATCCTTCATCGTCAACCTGGCCGCCCCGTCCAACTACGTCGGGCCCGCGAGGGTCTTCGGCTTGCGCTCCCAGGACGGACGCGCGGGCGGTCTGCCCTTGGTCAGGGAGGTCGACGACCACGTCGACTCCACCGGCAAGGAGGGCTGGATGCCCGCGAAGCACAAGATCGACCACGTCCCCCTCTGGCAGGGGAACGACGCGGTTCCTCCGTCGCTGCGCGACGCCGTCGGCTCCTTCGTCCTCGCCTGCGCGGCCAGGACGCTCAGGGGGCAGGGACGGCAGCACTCGTCCATGCTGGTCCACGTCACGCGCTTCAACTCCGTCCAGGAGGACGTCCGCCGGCAGGTGGAGGATTTGGTGAAGCGCTTCAGGCAGAGGGTCGAGCGCGGATTCGAGCGCGACGAGCTTCTCGACGAGTGGCGCGGCCTCTGGGAGTCCGATTTCGCCCCCACCTCCGAGGCCCTCGCCAAGGCTCTGCCGGGATCGGAGTCTGACTGCGCGTTGCCGGCCTGGGACGACGTCGTGGCCGTCCTTCCGGAGACTCTCCGGGACATCGACGTCAGGGCCATCAACGGGACGGCGAAGGACGCACTGGACTACTCCGAGAACGAGGAGACCGGCCTGAAGGTGATTGCCATCGGCGGAGACAAGCTCGCCCGGGGCCTCACCTTGGAGGGGCTTTGCGTCAGCTACTTCGTCCGCACCTCGAAGATGTACGACACATTGATGCAGATGGGCAGGTGGTTCGGATACCGTCCGGGATACATCGACCTGTGCAGGCTCTACACGAGCGGGGACCTCGTCGAGTGGTTCGGCCACATCGCCGACGCCGCCGAGGAGTTGCGGCAGGAGTTCGACACCATGGCCGCCGTCGGCGCCACGCCCGAAAACTACGGCATGAAGGTCCAGTCCCATCCTGTCCTCATGGTGACCTCGCCGCTCAAAATGCGCTCGGCGAAGAGCCTGCAACTCTCGTTCAGCGGGGACGTGCTTGAAACCGTCGCCTTCCACCGCGACCCTGGCATTCTCGCCAAGAACCTGGCCGCCGCTGAGAGGCTGCTCGACGCCGCGGGCGCTCCCGCGGAGGACGGTTCGGTCGTCCGCAGGCGCGGAACCTCCACCCAGGAGTGGAAGGGCTATCTCTGGAACGGCGTGCCGGCCGAGCTGGTCGCCGACTTCTTCTCCTCCTACCTCACCCACCCGGCGGCGCGGAAGGTCAACAGCGCACTCCTGTTCGACTTCGTCAGGGCCATGGCGGCCAACGGCGAACTGACCTCCTGGACGGTCGTCCTCATGGGCGGCGGGGAGGGGGAGTCGCACGAGTTCTGCGGCCGCCATCTCGTCGAAAAGATGATTCGACGCAAGCCCAAGGAGGGTGGCGGGCACTATTCCATCGGCCGCCTCCTGTCCCCGCGGGACGAGGCAATCGACCTCGACGAGGCGGCGTGGGCCGCGGCCATGGACGTCACGCTTGCCGCGTGGACCAAGGACCCCGCCCGCCAGTCGGAGCCGGAAAAGCCGGAAGCTCCCAAAATCCCGGGCGGGCCGGCCATCCGGAACGTTCGCGGCTTCGGGGCGCAGGGCGTCCCCGCGGCGCCCGAACGCGGGCTTCTCCTGATCTACCCGCTGGACCCCGCGTTCGCCGGGATGCCGGCGGGTTCGCCGCCGGTCACCGCCTTCGGCGTGAGCTTCCCCGGGAGCAGGTCCAACACGACCGTCAAATACGAGGTCGACCATCTCCTCTGGGAGCGCGAATACGGAGCGGCGGATTTATGGCTGCCGTGAACACCCGGGTCGTCGCGTCCAGGCGTTTCGGGAACGCCCTTGTCGAGGTGGCTCTCGGCGACGTCACCGGGCAGGATGGCTTCGACGCCGTCGTGCACCCCACGAACGCCAAGATGGCGCTCGACGGCAAGGTCGGCGCCGCGATTCGCGCCAAGGCGGACACTGCGGCGCTGGCGGAGGCATGCCTAAAACTGCCCTCGTTGGAAATGTGTTCGGCGGCCCTCACGCCCGTGCTCGGACTTTGCGTCCCGAACCTAATCCACTGCAGGGGGCCGAGGCATTCCGAACCGGAGGCTTCGGACCGCCTGCGGGACGCCTACTGCAACGCCATTGAACTGGCCGAAGAGTCGGGGTTCGAATCGGTCGCGCTTCCGGCGTTGTCGGCGGGTTCCAAAGGGTTCACCGCAAAGCTGTCCGGCCGTTTGGCCATGGAGGCGGTCAGGGACCTGAGCCCGGCCTATTCCAATCTAAAAAGAATCCGTTTCGTGCTTGCCGACGAACAGTCAGCCTCCGCGTTCGCCGAGGCTCTGGCGGCCCGGCCTCCCGTTTCCGAAGGCCGGGTCCGAATCGAGTTGCCTAACGAATATTCGGCGGCTGATTTTCAAGCGATGCGCCGCGGCGATTTCGGGGATCAGGACACCAAATGGTTTTTCTACCATGAGGAACCTTGGTTGCTGATTTATCGCGGAAACCGCCGGTACGGTTCCGGGTTCTCCTTCTCCCTGTGCCTGCCGGACGAGAGCGCGGGTTCCGGAAGGGTTGCGGAGGCTTGGGCCGAGGCGTGGATTCTCGACCAGTTCGGATGGGGCCGGGAAGGCGGAAAGGAGCGCCCCGGAGTCTTCGTCTCCGAACTTCTGGACGACAGGTTTGGCCTCCGTCGGCCTGCCCCCTGGAAAGAAACCGTTTCCGGCCTGAGGTTTTGGGTCGAACGCGGGAAGGTGGTTTTCGGCCGTTGCGAGGGAGAAACGGAGCTTTCCCCCGGGGAGGCTGAACGGCTCGGGCTTCGTCTCATCGAGATGTCCCGCGGGCAGGGAAGGTCGGAGGGTTCATGACGGGCGACGTTCGCATGGTTTGGGCGGGTCCGTCCAATATGGGTTTGGGAGGTTGGCATGGCAAGGCCGATTGACGAGTTCGTGGCCGCTTGGGCCGCGCTGTCGGGAAAGGATCCGGGCGAGGGGGGCTGGCGGGGTATTCCCGTGACGCCGGCCGGAAGCTGCCGCCTGTTGGCAGGCAGACGGTTCCCGGGAAACGAGGAGGCCCTTCTTGCGCGGTTCCCGTCCGCTCGGCTCGGACCTTCCGAGCACCTTCCCGAGGGAAGGGGCTTCGAAATCGTGAGGGCAGACCCTGACGGCGACGGAAAGACCTGGCTCGCCTTGTCGCGGCGCGAATCCGGAAGCACTGACCTTTTCGCCGAGATGGTCGGCGACGTGGCAGGGGCGATGGACGCCGCCGTCCCCGAGGGGGAGGAGAGGGTTCTCAAAGCCATGCTCCGAAGGGTCCGCATGTGGCAGGCGTTCATGGGCAAGGGCGCGAGACCGCTCGGCCCCGAGGCAGAGGTGGGGCTCGCAGGCGAAATCTCCTTCCTTTCGGCGCTCCTCGACGCGGGAGTCGACGCGGAGATCGCCCTCGAGTCGTGGGTGGGGCCGGACGACGCCCCCCAGGACTTCGCGCTGGGCGACGGGGCCGTCGAGGTGAAGGCCACCGTCTCCACGGCGGGCTTCCCCGCCAAAATCGGTTCACTCGAACAATTGGACGACTCCTTCCTCTCGCCCCTTTTCCTCGCGGGGATTCGCTTCGCGGTGGCCGAATCCGGCACGACCCTCCCTGAACGCGTGGCCGAGCTCGAGAAAAGGCTCGCCGCGGATCCCGGGGCTGTCTCGGCATTTCGAGAAAGGACCTTCGCCGCGGGCTACGCCGAATCCCACGCCGACAAATACACGCGTCGCTTCCTCGACAAGGAGTCCCATGTCCACGCAGTGACGGACGGGTTCCCGAGGCTCGTCCGCGGCAACGTTCCCGAGGGGGTCTTGAAGGCCCTCTATGAGATTGACCTTGGCCGCGCCGCCGCCCACAGGACGGATTTGACGGCGGCCCTGAAAAAACTTGGAGTTATTTGATGACCCTTTTTGACTTTCTTCTCGAAACCCAGGCCGAAGTCAGGGCCCAGATGAGCGACGGGTCTCCCTACGCCGAACTCGTCTTCGCCGAGGTCGTCATGCAGCACCTCGCGGACGTGGGCATGACCTTCGACCCCGTCGTGTGCCACTACCAAGCGGAGGTCGGCCGGGGCCGCGCGAAACTGCGCATCACCGGGTACGCCGTCTCGGAGGAGACGGATCAGCTTGACCTGTTCGTGAGCCTCTACGACGGGGCGGAGGAGCTTGTCCCGATTCCAGACTCGGAGACGACGACCGCCGTTGAGCAGTGCCTGCGCTTTCTCACGCTCTGCGCCTCGGGGAAGATGGCCGAGGAAATCGACCAGTCGCACGACGCGCACCTCCTGGCCCTCAACATCCAAAGCATCTACAACGACCTGGAGCAGATCCGGGTGTTCGTCCTCACCGACAGGGTGGCCAAGTCCAAGAGCTTCAAGACGAGGGAAATCGGCGGAAAGAGCGTCAAGCTCGAGGTCATGGACATCGAGCGGCTGTTCCGCCACCGTTCCGAGGGCAAGCCGAGGGACGAACTCGTCGTCGACTTCAACGAGGTGTCCGGCTCCCCTCTGCCGTGCGTGTTCGTCCCCGGCGACACGGGCGACTACGACTACGCGCTCACCGCCATCCCCGGCGAGGCACTCCGGTTCATCTATGAGAAGTTCGGCCCAAGGCTTCTTGAGGCGAACGTCCGCTCGTTCCTGAGCGTGAAGGCCAAGGGCGTCAACGCCGGCATCCAAAACACCCTCCGGAACGCCCCGGAGCGTTTCATGGCCTACAACAACGGCATCGTCCTCGTCGCCGACGAGATGCGCCTCGACAGGGCCGCGGACGGCTCGCCCGGAATCGTCTGGCTTCGCGGCATGCAGATTGTGAACGGCGGGCAGACCACCGCCTCGATATTCTTCGCCAAGAAGAAGTTCGGCGATACCGATCTGAGCCGGGTCCGGGTCCCGGCCAAAATCATCGTCATGAAGGAGGAGGACCCCGCCAAGGAGGAGGCCCTTGTATCCGACATCTCGCGCTTCGCGAACTCCCAGAACGCCGTCCGCCAGTCCGACCTCTCGGCCAACAAGCCCTTCCACGTCGAAATCGAGCGCCTGTCCCTCTCCGTCTATTGCCCTGACGGTTCCGGCCGCTGGTTCTACGAACGCGCCGCGGGCAGCTACAACACCCTTCTTTCCCGCGAGGGCACGACGCCCGCCAAGCTGCGCGCGTTGAAGGAGTCTGTCCCCAATGCCCGGAAAATCACCAAGACCGAACTCGCGAAATACGTCTTGGCCTGGGAAGCCCAGCCCGACGTTGTAGGCCTCGGCACCCAAAAGTGCTTCGACCGCTTCATGTCCGGGCTGGCCTCCGCAGAGGCCGAGGGCCGCGCCGTCGCCACCGACGTCGCCTATTTCAAGGACCTCGTCGCCAAGGCGCTGATATTCAAGGCCGTGCACAAAACCGCCCGTCCGCTGGTTTCCGCTTTCCTCGCCAACGTCGCGGCCTACACGGTCGCCGTGGTTTCCCGCACATACGGGAGCGCCTTCGATTTGGAGCGCGTGTGGGGCAGGCAGGGCCTCTCCCCGCAGTTCGTCCAGCAGGTCGAGGTTTGGGCCAGGGAGGTCGCCGAACGCCTCCACCAGACCTCCAACGGGAAGATGATTTCCGAATGGGCCAAGCGTCCCGAGTGCAAGGAGGCCATGTTCGCACGGCCGTTCTCGGCGCCGCTGTTCGACGTTCCGGAGGCCCGCCGGAGCGCCGCTTGACCGACGTCGTCGACGCGAAGACGCGCAGCCGGATGATGTCCGGCATCCGCGGACGGGACACGAAGCCGGAGATGATCGTCCGGAGGGTCCTTTTCAAGGCCGGGTTTCGGTTCCGCCTGCACAGGAGGGACCTGCCCGGCGTCCCCGACGTCGTGCTTCCCGGGCGGCGGCTGGCCATCTTCGTCCACGGCTGCTTTTGGCACATGCACGCGGGCTGCCCCCATGCCAAGCTTCCTTCCACCCGCCCAGAGTTCTGGCAGGCCAAGCTCTCCGCCAACGTCGAGCGGGACGGACGCGCGAAAGACTCCCTTTTGTCGGCGGGTTGGCGAGTTCTGGTGGTATGGGAGTGCTTGACGCGCTCGCCTCATGCTCGGGAAGCCCTCCCCGAACTTCTTGCCCGCTGGATCGAGGGCCCCGATGTCAGCGGAGAGCTTGGTTTTTCTTCTACGAGTTCAATGCCTGAAAAATGGGGTTCATTTCTTCACAAGGGAGTCCTACCTTTCCGCACGGATGGTGTGCGTGCGAAAATTGGCGACATGAATACGCGCGACGCATTGACGAAGAGTTGTTTCAATAAAAAAGTGACAGTTGACACCGAAGGACGAACGTTCGCCATAAATGGCTTGCACTTGTCTCCGGAAGACTTGGCAGGATTGACTGGCGCTCCTGACGGCAGCCATGTCGTTGTCAGGGAAGGCGCCAACGGGATTTCGCTAAAGGCGGACAATCTATCTTTTTTCGAATTCCCCGCCGAATACACACTTACGCCTGTTGTCGATTCCGGCGACACTCTGCTGCTCGACGAAACCCTGATGCTAAAAACGTCAGAAGACGTCCCCGAAGGAATAGGGCTGCGAATATTTGCCACGCAAGCCTATACCGCGGTACGGCTTGGCATCGCGGCCATCGCTCTTCAAGCCGCCGGCAGTCGGAAATCTCGCATTTTTAACGGCTACTACACTTGGCCACGCTATGGTTTTGATGCACCGCTGGAAGGTAAGGATTTACAGCGTATTCCGAAGGAACTCGGAACTCCAGTCAGCGTGGCTGATCTGATGGAGACGGAGTCTGGGAGGACATGGTGGAGGGAAAACGGCCACGAGAACTACATGGAGTTTGATTTGACTCCCGGGAGCCGTTCGTGGCAGACTCTAATTGCAGTGATGAAGGAAAAAGGAGTGAAGCTATGACCGTTGTTGCCAAAAAAGCCTCCGCCCGCCCAAGCGGGAAGGTCGTCGACGTGGTATCGCTTCCTGGATTGTCCCGGACGCAAATTAGGACGCGTTTGGCCGACAAAGCCAAGGTGGGGCGTGTTGCAGAGATGAGCTTCCGCGCCGCCGGCATCAAGCAAGGGCAAACGTAACCCCTGCTTAATCTCACCATCGACAACCCCGCTGCGGCGGGGTTTTTGTTGTGATTTTCACATCTGTTCGACATCGAATCAGCGGCCGATACTGCTGGCGCGTCCTGACGGTGAGGGGGCGGGATTCATGTCACGCTTCCGGAAACCCTGCGCGGCTGGATTGAGGGTTCTGAATCCAGCGGAGAGATTTGTCCTCTCCCCATCCATCCGTGATCCAATGTTTCTTTTTTGAAAGGCAAAACATGAGTTGCCAGAATGATTGCAAGCGCATCTTGAATGCTTTGGGAATGCCCTCCTTCACGCCGCAAATCGAAAGCGTCATTGATTTTTATTGCGGCCTTGGTTTTCTTCCGGAAGAAATCGCCGCTGAAATCAACGCCGCCCTCAGTCTCCCTACGGTTTTGGAAAAGCTCAAAGATGCAGGAATCACCGTCGACTCGTATTTGCGAGAGAGCGTCTTGGCGCAACTGAGAAAAGGAGTGGGTGTGGAAACCATAGTCGAGCAGTATGCTCGGAAAAAATCCCCAAGACCTTGAAGCGGAGGGTTTTACAGTAGGCGCCTTTCCCTGCTTGAACCGGCGTCGGCATGCCGCTCCAAGGATCTGGATTCCCGGAGGGCGGCAAGGAATGCCGCCACCCCGTGCATTCCCGCTCCTAGGGCGTGCTCCTCCGCGGAACGCCCCTGTTCGTCCATGAGCCCCACCTCCGCCCCGCCGTCGACGAGCAGGCGGACGATGTCCATGCTGCCAAGTCCCGCCGCCTGCATGAGCCAAGTCATGTTCCCAAACCGTCGAACGGGGGAAATGGAGTCGGGTGGCATTCCAAGCCCCAAAAGAAATCGGGAAATCTCCACGCGGTCGAGGCGGGTCGAGATTACCGCCAGGGTTTCCGCAGCCTCGTGGAAAATGCGTCGGATGTCGTCGGGGTGGAAGTCGTCCGGCCCCCAATCCCACAAAAGGGGCTCGCCGATCCAGTTGAACGCATAGCCTCGACTCTTCTCCGCCCGGCCCCCCGTCTCCGGCCACCGCCTCGCGGCGCGAAGGCTCGGCCCCGTCGAGGGGACCGGCCCCAAGGCGGCCATGCTCCGGCATTCGGGATGCGCGTAGCGCTGGGCGGGCTCGTTTGAACATTCCATGGGCCCATCAAAGCGCGTTCAACCAAAAAGTAAATCGGAGCCTATGGGTGAGATTTCGCGCGACGATAGGCCGCGATGAGGTCTGACACGAGAACCGCAATCTTCCGGGCCAGCAGGGGCGGCACGGCGTTGCCTATTTGCGCGTATTGCTGGGTCCTGTTTCCCTCGAAAAAGTAGTTGTCGGGGAAGGTTTGCAGCCGGGCGGCCTCGCGGACCGTGAGGCTTCGGCACTGGGACGGGTCGTGGTGGATGTAGTAGTGGCCGTCCTTGGCGATGTGGGCCACGACCGTCGTGGAAGGGTGCCCGCCCATCTGGACCTTGAAGCGGTCGGCGAAGGGAACCGACTCGGACGACACGTTGACGTGGGCCGGCAGAAGCTCGGGCGGAAAGTTCTTTATCTTGGGCGAGCACCCGTATTCCTTGGCGAAGCTGGACGCGAACAGGTATCGGTGAAGATCCGAACGCATGTGGCTCCTCGACTCGTGTTGCAGGACGCCCCCAATCCGCCGGTCGAGATACCAGTCGCGAACCTTGGGCGGAAGCTCGTCCGGGCCGGTCCAGCGCATGAACGCCCCTCCGTTCCCCGACAGCCGCTCGGCGCTCTTGGCGGCGCCCCTCATCCTCTCGACCAGGGCGTTTTGGTCCTCCCTGTATTGCGGGGAGAGGGCTTCGGCGGCCTCGCCGAGGGCGGACAGCCACGCCTCGCGGGTGTCGGGCTCCTTGGACAGGCGGCTTCGCACGGCGGGCAGCCCCGAGAGGGCCTGGGCCACCGTGAACTCCTTCTGGCACGGGGTCAAAAGGAACCTTTCGGGATGGGTGCCTAGGAGCGGGGTGGCGGACGCCACGTCCTCGCGGACCCCGAAAAGGATGACCCGGTGGCGGGCTTGCGGGATTCCGAAGCGCTCCGCCTCGATGACGAAGTCGTGCGGGTCAAGCTTCTCCGCGGCGCCTGGGACCACGAAGGAGTGCAGGCGGTAGGAGTGCCCGCCGCCCGGGTTCGATATGTCCGCAAGAATCCTCTCGAAGATTCCGGAGCCGCCGTGGGTCGACGACAGGATTCCCTTGACGTTCTCCATGACGAATACCGTCGGCTGGAAAACCTGGATGATTCGAAGGTATTCCTTGTAGAGGAAGTGCTTCTCGTCGCTTTCGAACTCCTCCTGGCTTTCCTTGGTACGCCGGGAGCGTCCCGCGAGGGAATAGGCCTGGCAGGGAGGCCCGCCAATCAGAACCCATTCGTCGGAGCCTTCCAGCGCCTCGCCTATCCACGCGTCAATCTCCTCGTGGGGTGTCTTTCCAAGTTCGGCGTTCTTCGCCTCGAGAGAGGCCGCAACCGCCTCGGGCGGGACGGAAGGGTCTTTGAACAGGTCCTCCCTTGAAATCTCGCCGCGCGCGTAGCGGTAGTAGGCGTCGGGGACCTGGTCTTTGGGGAAGGCCCTGAACAGGGCTCGGAGGGAAAGGGTCCGGTGGGCGACGGGGTCCTTTTCGATGGAGACGCGCAGTTGGAACCGGCGTGATCCTGGCTCCGTTCCGCCTATGGATGAAAACCCTTCGCCAAGGCCCCCGGGACCCGCGAAGAGGTCAATCACCGGTATCGTCTGCTGCTGAGCCATTGGTTTTGTTTTTCTTATCCGCACTTCAAAACGAAAAAGGCGCCGTAACGCGCCAGATGGAAACGCCGACCCGCAAGGGGACCTTATTCAATCCCTCGAATGTTACCGGCTGTTCGTATGACGGGCAAGAAAACGGCAGGGCGAAAGGCTCTTCTGCCTTCGATGTCGCGGGCTTTCCCCGTTTGGGGTGGAAGGCTAGCTGCGAACCTGCCGGCGCTGGCACTTCAAAGCTTTTCTTTGACAAGCCAGCTCGTCGCAAGGTGAAAGCTAAATCGCCCCAACTTTCCTAGACATTTCTGCATGGCTGGTAAGGACTGCAAAGCAGTCGCTTAAGCAATTCAGTCCAGAAGGCTGCTTTGGCCGAACTTCTGCCTCATGCCAGCGGCAACAGTCGGCACCTCGGTCTTTGCCGCCGTTGGCTGAGCGCTCAATATCGGTCAGCAGTCTGACAGTAAGCTGCCAATCACCCCGAAATCTATAAAGATGACTTGAGGCAATTGGGAGCCATTATGCCCCGCAGCACTTCTTGTACTTTATCCCTGAACCGCAACGGCAAAGCTCATTCCGTCCCTGTTTTTCCAAATTGGGGCGTTGGGGCGGGAGAGAAAGAGCAAGTTTGAGGAACTCATGTTGCATCATCTTGGCGAATCGGTCGTCCACACAAAGTTTTATGTATATTTCCGCCTGCTCATGCCCCCCTTCAGCAGCAGCTTCTAAGAGCTTAAGGCCTCGCTCCTTGTCTTCTTTTAATTCTTTGCCTTCATATAGCCAGCTGCCAAGTAGGTATTCGCTGTGATGGCAATCTCTGGCGATGCCATCTTGAAGGCACTGCTCGGCCCTTTCCGGGGAATAGAGGGGAGAGTCCTTTTCGATGTAAAGAAATGCCAGCCCGGCGTGAGCAGTAATGTCTCCTTTAGACAAGGCTATGTTAAACATTGCTAAGGCATCTTCGAATTGCCCCTTCTGACGCAGATGATCACCGTACTGCGCACAGGCGGGGGGAAATCTCCGCTCTGCTGCAACTTCCAATGCCTTTACACCCAAGCGATGACTCTCCTCACCCTCATTCTTGTCAAAAGTAAGTTGAGCGTATCGATATAAAGCCTCGGTATTCGCACACTGAAACAGGCAAGCCTCGTCCCCACCCATTAAATCGATGTCGGAGAGGTTAAACCTATCAACTCCCGCACTGATCTCACAAGCCGCCCAGTAAAGCTCAGCAGCCATGCGGAGAGTCGTTGTCCTATGTGCTGCCTCACTGTTGCCAATAATTAGAACCGTCCCGCTTATCGGGGTCATCGATTGCGCCTCAAGAATCAGGCCTGCAGCCATTTTGGCCTCAAAGTCCATGGTCGTGACCGCCTTCCAGAGCGTTTGCTGGCTGGTGAAATCGCCGACTTCGACAGTGGTAATGGCTGGAAGCTGCTCACCTCGATTGAGCAGCAGAAACACGCTCTCGAATATCCCTACCAGGGTCTTCCGAGCATCAACCGCGCTTTGCAGATCACCTGTCCCACGACTTTCCTTGCTGCTTGAAGCCTCTGTGCCTTCAGTGCTGGTTTCTTGCTGTTGTCCGGAGTGGACCACTGCGTTTCCAGCTTTACGAATGGCATGAAGATCAGAGCGCAGGCCACGATCAATGACCTGGCTCTCGTACAGTTCGTTGATTACTTCGTAGAGAGCAACTTGGCCGATGTCTACTCGGAAGCGCTTGGCCAGCATCGAGGTCAAATGTTCGACCACAATCCGGAACTGCGTTTTTGCATAGTCCGGGTAGGCAGACATTACGTCCAAGGCGCGACGGTAGTTTTCTCCTGCCTCTGGAACAAGACTGATGCAGAGCTCAACATCAGTCATTTCTCTTCTGATATTCAATCCACTCATCCTTTAGGGTACGAAATGGGCCTGAATCGCCCAAGCTTTACTAGACATGCTACAGCTGGTTGAAAAACTGTTTTTCGAACTCTACCGGAGAAACGCCATTTGCATAGCCGTGCGGATGTTCAGGATTATTGAATCGCTGCACCTCGGATAGCCATTAAGGCTGGCTGCTTTGCTATCCTGTAAAACAGCGTGCAAAACTTTCCAGATTTCTGGGGTGATCAGCGTCCAAAAGTTGCCCCCTGGGTTGTGTAACCTTCCGGCGTTTTTGTCGGGGAATCTGGGGGGTTATCCATGGAAATCATAGCCGAAATCCGGCGTCGTCATTTGGTCAGCGGCGAGAGCATCAGCTCGATTGCGCGTGACCTGAAGCTGTCCCGCCCGACGTGCGCAAGCACTTGCGAACCGAGAGCGAAGCGGTCTATCTTCGTGAGCATCAGCCGGCGCCGAAGCTGGGCGCTTTCAGGTCTGTTCTGGAAGGCTGGCTGACCACAGAGCGTCAGCTCAAAATTCTGGTGACAGCCATCATCAACCATCAAAGTCGAACGTCGCCAACTTACGCAGCCAGCCACTGAACGAACTGATCACGCGCCTTGCTGCTATATGTGGAGCTTTGTTTCTCAATAAGGCAGTCTGGCCCCGCTGGTCCATCCATTGCAACCTGCTGATGATCTACGCACCTCATGCGCCCAACGATCGCTGCCATCCTTGCTGGAAACAAATCGAGCGGCTCGTCAAATCGTCCAAGTTTCCATTGTTCCTGCCCGAACATTCGACCACACGGATACACGTCACGCTGCATGTAAATGATGTTGTAATAACCAGCTCCGCATGTGCTTCCAAACATCGTGCAAACTCTGTCCGGTTTTCCATCTAATGCGCGCGAATATGCTTCGAGGTTGCCAATCTCTATGTGATCGAGTTCTCGCTCTCGTTTTATCTCGGCAATCCGCTGGAGTGCCCAATAGAATTCTTCCGTACTTACAGCGGCATCTGGGGGTACATCTACCAGACGGCCAAAGATAATCTTGTCAAACCCCTGCTCTTCGATAAAGTCGAAGTAGGTGTCAAGATTGAGTACAACGTCACGCCCCAGGGTAGTGTTGATTGCAATTGGGATACCTCCTGCTCGAAGCGCATCAATCCCGCGCATAACATCTGCATGCGACCCCTTCCCATTGTGGCGTAGCCGTGTGCGGTCATGGAGAGATGCGGGGCCATCCAGCGAGATGCTTGGCGACAAGTTGAGGGACTTCATCTCCGAAACGATTTTCGCGTCGAGTAGCAGGCCATTTGTCACTGTGTAAAAACGTAGGCGATGATTAGGGCTCTCCCGATTCAAACGCACAATTGCATCGCGGATCGCCGCCCAAGACACAAGAGGCTCTCCACTCCCGACAAAGTTCACCTTAATTCGTTTGTCGATCTCGGGTCGCTGACCATAGCAGTCGACGTTTGACAATATTGTAAATATTTCATCAGTCGAGAGCGCGTCGGGCTGTGGTAACCGATCAGGTTCAAGGAAAAAGTAGCAGTAGCTGCATCTGAGGTTGCAGATCGAATTAACTGACAAACATACACGCTCAATGCCGCTCATTGGTCGCCCCCATTTGCCGATGGAAAAGTACCCAACAGGCGATTGCCGGTGTCCGATGCACCGTTTCCAACATATTGATTATTTGAGATACGCGCGAAGAAAAAGTGTACTTCCGGGTACTCTGCAGCGAGGCGCTCAGCTGTCGGAACGGGACTCACCAACGAAAGCACCGCCACAATTTTCGCGCCGCGTAATTTCAGTTGCTTCAATACAGGTTCGATGGACGCACCTGTATTAACTACAGCATCAATGAGGATAAATGTTCGTCCAGCAGCAGCTGGCATAGAAGAAAAATCAGCCTCCGAGAGTCCCCCATTTCGATTTGGCACTACGTGGAAAACGGGCGCATTCGGCAGGACCTCCCGAACCCCCTCGGTGACATATAAGCCAGAACGCATGAGGCAGAGAAGAATACTATCCCCTTCATTGGCAAGCTTCCAACCTTGGCGAACCCCCTGTGGGTGAGCAATATCACAAGGCTCAATCGGAAGTTTGTCGACCAGTTCGGCCGCAAGGAACCGTCCAAGCGCGACGTGTGTCCGCGAAAGCTCCCAGGGGTTCAGATCAGCCCGACGAGACTGCGTTGAGACCAAGCGTATGAAATGACGTTGCGAGAAGTGATTTACGGGCATAAAGGGGCCTCTGCTATTTTGGCGTCGTATCCATGGGCAATAGCCGCTACAGCAGGAAAGTCGAGTTTCGGGATGCCATTATGAGGAACGCCTCGGGGAACCACTTGCCAGACAAAGGGATGGTGAGCTAAGTGAGGCAACAAGTCGGCGTTCCGATGTTGATTCACAACGACAACAGCTTGGTGTGCTAGCTGAAGCATTTCGGAGTCGACGTCGGAGTCTCCAACTCCAATAACGGTTGCCCCTGCAGCTAGGAAAAGGCGGCAAACGTCCCCCTTCTCTCTGCGCCCAAATACATAAGGGTCGCGCGGATCGATACCGCCAATGATCTCAATGTCTTCAAGGTGGTGCTTTTCAAGAACGTGGTACCAAATGCGAGGAATACCGGCAGTCACGATAAAAACTGCCGCATTGGCACTCGCCTGCCGCAGAAAATCGATTGCCCCTTCGTGGAGAACTGCCTCCCTCGCAATAAGGGGGCACCAGTGGGCGAAGGCTCCCTCTCCAAGATTCAGGTGTGCCTCAGCGTGAAACCGGAACGATCCGAAGCAATATCCATCCTGCTGAAAACGTCGCTTGATATCCATTGGATCGAGACCGGCTCGGCGAAGAAAACTCCGGCTGGTGTCGTCCAGCGACAGCGTGCGATCACCATCCACGAGAAATACTCGGCGACCACGCGCGGCTTGCGCCAACGGGCCGATCAAAGTTGTGATCCGCGCTGCATTTTCCTTAGCAGTTAAAGGCAGTCCAAGTGTCATCGCAGGATGTTCTCTAAAGCCAAAGCTGTTGTCGAATCGCCAGAACCAGGAAGCTCATGCAGGACCATCCCCCTGTCGTGGGCAATCCGTAGGCTTGTCTCGCGCTCCCCTGCTAATTCTTCCTCAATCAAAGCGAAATCCAGAGCCCGACGTTTACTGAGATCATTCCAGCGGCGCATAAGCACAATGTCTGCCGGGGCCTCCAGGATTATCAGTTCGCGAAAGAATCTACAGTCACTCTCGGTGAATACAGCCGAGACGCGCCCAGTACTCTCGTCAAGGAGTGAAGTGTGCCCATCGCACAGAATATGTTTTCCATTCGCTGCTTGCCGATTCTCCATCCATTCGACAGCGGCCTCACGATAAGCAAGCTTAACGTCAGGCGGTAGGTGATCGAATCGAACGAAATCACTTCCTGCCAACTCGCGCAGAATTGCGGATCCGACGACGAATTCGACGTGAGGCAGTCGTTCAATGACGGAGCGGATGAGGGTCGTCTTCCCCACACCACGAACGCCGACGAGACACGCGCGCCGCAAGGAAATTTCAGGATAAATCATCGGAGGGTAGTAGGAGTGCCTTGATATGTTGAGGACGATAATTATCCCACTACGATAACCCGATGAATCCTGGATTCTGCCTCTTCAGAGACTATCGCTGGGTAGAAGACGACTGCTCACGCCCTATCAAGTCTGGAAGGCAGCTAACCACCTCAATGCGGTCCGAATGAGCGAAACTTGCCAAGGGCCGCTATGGCCGATTATGTAGACCGATTGATTATGTGGAGTCGGCACGTTAATGGTCAGCGGACGCCTTACTTTGCAGCGAAAGCGCTGGATCCGCAGTCCACATAATCCGAAGCCTGTCGCGAGGTCGAAAAATCGGACGAGAGTACATTCGATGCGCGCATTCGACGCGAATTGGCCTTGATGCTCTCCCTGATAGGAATCTTTTGGCATATGGTGCTGCGGCTAGCAAGCTTACTAATTCGAAAATTATGTTGAGCCTGCACCGGCCCCCGACTGCCAAGAAGCGGCGCCAAGAAAAGCCTCTACAGCGGCATGGCTGGGAGGATCAACATAATCAAGCAGTCTACATAATCGGCCTTATGTGGAGCTCTACTTAAGGCCGAGCTCCGGCCCTATGCCGGTGACAACATTCCGCGTGACTTTCATCCTAGGCAGGATCGGGCTGAACTGTCCAAAGCATTCACCGGCATCTGCTTGAGGGTTGCAGATGACTTGGCCTGTAATGGCTATGTCGTGAACGATCGGCATCAAGCTGCGCTACGCCGAATTCCTTACCGTGACCCGAGCATTACTTTGCCGACGCTGTTACTGAGCGGGTCACATTGACCAGTCTGTAAGTCGCCGATTGATCAGGGCCAAGCACCCCCATTACACACAATGACTGGCAGTTTGCTTAATCAAAGGTGGTCAGCGCAAATCGTGCACGATGGTCAATCTGAACCGCGCAGCAACGATATTGCGCTGTTGGCACGATAAGCCCAACAGTAGATTCAAGCACGCAATGACCAAACGCTTGTCGTCGAGGATGGCGTTCAGATGGGTACTTCTTATCGCGCAGGTACAATACGAAATGACATAAATTGAAGGTGGCGTCCCTGGCCTCGCCGCAGACACTGGCTCAAAGTGTCCACGATACAGAGAGTGGCTTATTCCATGACACAAAAGATCTTCAAGGCGGTTGCGTGGCTCCAACTGGCATGCAGTCTGTTTCTGGCAGCTGCTGTGATTTGGGCCTATACGGAATACAGACCGATAACAGGGGAGTTCCTGCGGGCCACCTCGGCAGCTATCCTGTCGACGTCGAAGGTGGTAACACTGACCGCCGAGACGATACATGGCAATGAAATGCTGCTTGAGGATACGCAGAAACTCCTCAAATCCACACGTACCCTGATTCAGGAATTCCGCACATCAGCCACAAGCAATGCGGCCCTCGTGCCGCAATATGCGGAAGGGATGCGGAGCGTTGCCAATCTGCTGGGTAATGCCGGGCATTCGTTTTCATCCATTGGCGAGGGGCTCATGTTTTCTGTCCCGACGCGCATCGAGATGGATGGGATACGCCCGTCGCTGGTCATGAGTCGTCCGCTTGAAAACCAGGCAACGACCTTGAAGCGTAGCGCCATGGATCTCAAGACATCGGCCACCAGTATTCAGGCCCTGGCAACGACCATCGAAAAGGATGGGCAGAACCTGCTCAAGGCCACTGTCGAGACGAGTAATCAAGCCATCAAAATCATGGAAGACAGCGAGGGGGTCTTGAAGCAGCTTCGAAGCCAGGCGCTGCCGAATGCCGTTGACGAGTTGAAGGCCACATCAGGCCAGTTGGCGTCGATCAGTTCGAACATCGACCTGGCAGAGAAAGTCCCTCTCGCACTGCTTATCATCGGACTGATCCTGTCCGGCTGGTGTTTTCTCAACAGCCTCAGCGTGCTTCATCTTCAGTCCATGCAGAGCAATAGATAAGGACTTCAGTCATGGACAAGCTTAAGCGATTCATCGCACCCTTGGTACTCATCGTGATCCTTGTGCTCGCTTGGACTTCTCCCCTTGATGCGATGTCCCGCGAGCAGGTCGATGCCGGACTGAAACGTGCGCTGGTGACATTTGCAACCGCGCGAATGCTCAATGCGGTGATTTCGGTGGCGCAAGGTACCGATGTCGCGATCGAACCGGCCGGCGTGGGCGTCAAGTTCTCGCCAGGGGAAATTCTCGATCCGATCAACGATCTGGTTGAGAAGTTTTCGACGCTCATGTTGTTCGCCAGCATATCCTTCGGCATCCAGAAGATTCTGATCACCCTGGGCGGCCATTGGGTCGTATCGGCGACCCTCTCGGGTGCCGCTATCCTGTGGTCCGTCTGGCATCTTTCTGGGCGCTACATTCCCGAGTGGTGTACCAAGTTGCTGGTGATTTCGCTGGTGCTCCGCTTTGCCGTACCACTCGTCACGGTTGGCTCCAATGCCTTGTTCCTCCAATTCCTGGCCAATGACTATGAGCACAGTCAGGCCGTCCTGGAATCGGGTTCTGCGGATCTCAGGAAAATGGCTGCCCTTGATCCTCCCCCTCAGCCCCAGGAAAACCGGGGGCTGCTGGATCGCTTCAAGGAGATGACTCCCAATATCAATGTCAAGGAACGTCTTGACCATCTCAAGGACAGTGCCGAACTGTGGACCGAGAGAATGATCAATCTGATGGTTGTGTTCCTGTTCCAGACGCTGATTTTTCCGCTGCTGCTGTTGTGGGGACTGGTCAGTCTGGCTAAGGGCTTTCTGGTGCAGTTGCCCGCAAAGATGGAGTACGGTAAAGGCGACTGAGGCGTTGCTGACGTCGTCAAGAGGGGGGTAACCTAGGCATTTTATTGGCAATGCGTTTGTTACCCAAGGTGGTTAAAGCTGATGTAGATTTCCTTTAACCAGCATCACTCTCTTCCAGAAGCTCAAGACGATCCCTTGTCTTGGCAATGATTTCGCAACGATTGCGGATTTTTAGTGGTGCAAGCCGGCGTTGTTTCTTAGTCACTTTTTCCGCCAAGCAGACGTCAATATCAACTGGATGATGTGAAGTCAAAGCATAGCCTAGCAACTCCATCAAAGGCGTTTCAGCGAGATCAAAGAGATCAGTCTGATCTAGGTCATGGTGACACATGCGGATCCATTCGTGATCGTCAGGCTTTCCCACCAAGCGGTAACTTCCTGTACGTTTTCCTCGCATTAATTTGCATCCGGCGAGCGAAAACGTGTCGGTCGAAAGCAGATCCGCTGCAACCGTGTGATTGCCTCCGATTGTCCGTTCCCCAAAGGAAGAATATCGGATGGTCTTTTCTTGACCGCCTGCCCGTCCATAACTGTTTCGCGAAACTTTCTCATCCGGGCTTTCGGCAAGCTTCTCGATAGCATCTTCCAGCGCAAGGCTATGCTTTTCTGCCCGCTCAACGAGTTGATTGCCAACATCGACCGCCGCCATGGATATCTTTGAGGCCGTCTCTGCAATCCTCTGCGCCTCAAGAAGCGCCGTTTCTTCAATTGAAGGCGAAGGACGTCCATGACGCATCGAATTGCTTTCATTGGTGGCCGTTGATGCCTGCTCTCGATCGGCATCGGTATTTTCATTGGTTGAGGAGCCGAGTTCGCCCTCAACATCAAGAGCCCCTTGGTTCATTGCGGGGATCGCGAACTTCAATTTACAGAGAGGCGGGAGTTCAATGATCACCTCACCATAGGCAGATTGAGGACATACTCGTTTGAGATCGGCACCGTCCTGAATGAGCTGCTGAATGGCATATGAAAGCGTTACGGCATGACTTGGAAAAATCGAATCGGTTGATTGGGCCACACCGTACTGCTTGGACTCCAGGCACTTGAGGTCTAACTTTCTCCTTTTGCTCGTTCTCTGGTACTTTTTCTGGGATTTGCTCCGTGACTGCTTCTTCATGCCAATTCTCCTTGGGTTAACAACAAAATGGAAAGTGCACAAACAGTGACCAAAAACGAAAGTTGAGCCGACGCTCGTGCTTTGCCCCGTTCCCCACCTTCTTTTTTCGGCAGGAATTTGAGCGATGCCCGAGTGCTCCTTCGGAAATGTCGGGCTGGAGACCCTTTCGCCCGATTAATGCCAATGTCAACCCAGCGATCTAGCAAGAAGTCGTCTACCGAGGCGTTGGGTCCTGGCTTGAGATTACCTTCGAGCTCAATGCCATTGGCTTGCCAAATCGAGACCCAAGGCTTGAGTTCGAGAACATCCTCGGGATTCGGGAAGTTCCAGGGGTTGCCGATCTCTGACAGGGATGTCACCAAGCGGTTGATAGCGGCTGGTTGAGGGGGCGACGCATTCATTGCAATGGCCAATCCGCCGCCCAGTAATGAATCAATAAATACATCACGATTAATGTCGCCTCGCGCGCTCAGAGAGAATGGTCGGCGGCGATTGAGATCAGTGATGCCTTTGTCCAGCCTTAGGGCTGCGTCAACAGTAATTTTTGATGCAAGTTGTGAATCGGAAGTCGACTCGCCAAGCAGGCGCAGGCCGAGGTACAGAGTGGAGGCCGTCAATGCATCTTCACCGACGAACTCGGGATTCCAGGGAACGTGATTCTGACCTTCCGCCACAAGGCTCGAAAGTTGAATTAGCGTCGTGCCAGTTGTCGGCGACACAGCAGGATCGAAAGCTTCAAATATGTCGAATGTTGAGGTGCCGTGGCGGCAGATGCGCTGCCGGTAAGTGGCGCCGGAAATCCCGGTAATCCTGGACAAGAACTCTGTCGATGGGGGGCAGTTCAGATCATCATTAATCTTAGTAACCCAGTTGCGGCGATGGACATCAAAGTGATGGGCGTAGTTTTCCATTGTTATGTCCGGTGCGCTTTGGCCCGCCGCCGCTGTGATGCGATACATTCCTTGGCGAGCCTCAAGCGGGAGCATGGGGCGAGTTCCCGGGAGAGGGCTCAAGAGAGAATCTATTTGCCTTGAAATCACGCAGCCTCTTGGGTCATGTGGCCGAATTACTACGGAGCCTGTTGCACGTGCCAGCGCTTCGCCGATTAGCACATGAATCCGTCCGGCAGTCCGAGTCGTCCTGGGGTCATCGTGGTCACCGAAAATTCGAACCAGGTCATCGTTAGGGAATCGGGCCGCGCGCTGTTCTCTGATCAGCTTGAGTTCGGTAACGAGCTCGTTGTCGAGGAGCTCGAGCACACGTGGCGCGTTCCCTGACTTTAGGTCGGCACCTGCCTCATACGTGATGACCAGGTGAGGATGTGCACCGTCAACATGCAAGTCACACAAACGTAGATTTGCCACTCCGTCCCATCGATGGGGGTCATGAAATAGCAACTGCAAGGCAACCGTGGCCAGATGCCAGTCATCTCCGATATTGTTTTGCTGCGCTTTGAGCAGACCGATGGCGATCTTCCCTTCGCGGTAAGATGGTAGCTCAGCGTAATGCAGTGATGCGGGCGGAGGCCCTTGGCGCCGGAATGTGCGCAGTTCGACTCCCAGCCATGCGAGTGCGTGATTAATGGCGGTGCGGTCCGGACTTTCGTTCGCCGAACCATCATCTTTTTCCAGGCAGGAAGTGACCAGAGATTTCCAGTCAACCTGCGACGATCCAAGGTTGGCCAAAGCATCGGCTGCCTTTTCGAGGAATTGCCTTGCCCCCGTTTCGTAGCGAATTATGGTGAAGACATTCACCTGGTTCTCGCACAAATGGAGCAGGTAACGCGTCTTGAGGTATCCCTCGCTGGATTGCTCAAACTCCGGGAGAATTGCTTGCAAGTAGCGACATAGCCATTCAATCTGGCTTGTGTGGGATTTGTGTCCCTTCGCCTTCCGTGCTGCCTTTCTCAACGCTTGCTTGATCTTTTCCTGAGTGCGCCACGGACGGTGATGTTTCCGTCGCCGGGTGTCAAATTTCGGAGTTTCGATGTATCCGGTCATGTGTCGTGCGACGGTCTCCGGCCGCGTAGTGCGTGTAAAACGGAATCCCCGCACCCAACCATACAAAACACCAGGCATCCGAATTGAGTGGCAAGCGGACGCGCAAGACAGAACAAAGCCGAACCCGCGCCCCGTGGCGTCAGGAATCCCGCGAGCCAGGAATTTGTCGAGCGCTTTTTCGAGGGATGCAACGGTGACTGGAATCTGGCTTGGCTCGGTAATGTTATGAACAAGACGGATGGTCGTCCCGGATAGCCAGGTCCTGCGGATACCGAGCGG
>Ga0209202_1000481_pt1 | contig 33255 bp, 29 predicted proteins | sample AD_UKC032_MetaG_FD_184416 | JGI IMG/M metagenome (GOLD analysis project Ga0209202, IMG submission 184416) | Active sludge microbial communities of municipal wastewater-treating anaerobic digesters from USA - AD_UKC032_MetaG (SPAdes) (version 2) | ecosystem: Engineered > Bioreactor > Anaerobic >... | reverse complement strand
TGAAAGTTCTATGGATAATCGAACAGAAGTTTTTATAACATCGAGGCTTGCCATTCTGTCAGAAACAGAAGAAAAAAGCACTTTGAATGAGAAGTTTTTGAAGTTATTAGCTGGCAGCGACACTTGTACTTTTAAAATCGGTAAAGAACACTTTGAGTATGTAAATAAAGCTAAAATCTTTATTATTACTAACGCAAAGCCAATCGTTACTGAAAACGATGATGCAATATGGAGAAGAATACATCTATTACCTTTTGAAGCAGAAATACCTTATGAAGAAAGAAATATAAAGCTTATCGAGAAGTTAAAAGAAAATGAACTTCCGGGTATCTTAAACTGGGCAATTAAAGGATTTAAGGTTTGGAGAGAAAAAGACGAAGGTTTACAGCCGCCTTCATTCATAAAAGAGGAAGTAAAAAAATATGAACAGGAAAATAATAGTATTTCAGCTTTTATAGAAGAACGTTGCAGCACTGAAGACAAAAATAAAAATATCCAAACAAGAATTCTTTATTGCTTTTATAAAGAATTTTGTGAAGAGCACGATTTAAGGCTTTTATCTCAAATAAAATTTGTTGAAACCCTCAAAAGAATGGGTTATGCGAAAACTCGAATAGGTAATGAACGGGCAATACAGGGCATTATACTTACTAAAAAGTCCCACAATGTTTAACCGTTATTCTACGTAGCAGGTTTGCCAGCTTTGCCGAGTCTGCCACATTTATTTCAAATTTTAGGCAAATTTAATAAAAAAGGAGATGTAATATGGAAAATTTAAATGAAAATATAATTTCAAACTCAAATGAACCAGTTTTATATGAAGAAGACTACGAAAAAGAGATGGAGGAAATAGATGAAGAGTTTCGCCTTTTAAGAACAGATAATGACAAGGCAGAATTATGTCAATGCCCTAATGTTAATCATTTATCATTTGATGCAAATATAGTTAAGACTTTCATTTTGTGTCTAAACAATATCAAGAGAGCTCCTTTGTACTTTGAAGATAATAAAACTTTATATATAAAGGCTGTTGATGGAATTGTTCGCTTTATTTACCCGGATAAAAAGTTTAAATTAGAATTTAGATTACCTACAAAGAACTGTTTAAATAATGAAATTATTAGGGAAAATTTAATAATAAATATACAATTTTTTTTGTATCTTTTAAGAACATCCTGTTGTCCCGAACTTACCTTTAAAGAACATAAGGGTTTTAGTATTACCCTAGATATAGGTGGAATAGATGACTTGCCTATAGATAATTATTATATAGAGCACGAACTGTATAATGAAATTTACACTGATATTTCGGACTGTAGAAGAGATTTTAAGGAAAATTTTATAAAAATTGATAGAGTTAAATTTTCCGAATTTTGCAGTAAAACTTGGAAAGCTCTGTCTGTATTAAAACAAGCAAAATTAAAGACAGGTTTAATCATTGAAGATAAAAAAGCTTATGTGGAAATAATGGAAAATATAATATTTGCCGAAATAAGTAACGCTGAAGTCAAGGAAAAAATATCTCTTTCTATGGAGTCCCTTCTTCTTTTGAAAAATTTGTTAGAAGCATTAAACAAAATTGAGAAATATTATAAAAAAATGGACAAAAGAAAAGAGGAGTTTTCAATCAGTTATTTCATACCTGATAAAGATAAAATTATTTTTGACGCAAAATTTTTTACAATTATCTTACCTCTTGAGTATGTGGATAACGTAGATTTAGAACCCATAAAGATGAAAATCAGGGATGTTACTTTAAATGAAAGTTCGGATGTAAGCCCAGAAATTATGTTTAAAAGGTTAAACCTTACAAACATTCATCCATTTTTAAAACAGGCGGAAATCATTAATGAGGATAAACAATTGTGCTTAAAAATGGCTACGACCTCTAAAAAAGAAGTCCATACTCAAATAAGAGAGAATTCTAAATTTAATGTCAATAGAACATTTTGCAGGAAACAATACATAATTTTTTTAAAATTTATTAAGATTTTTAAAAATGAATATGGCTGGAATTACATAAATAATAATGAAGATATTATTTTTTTAACTGATGAGAAGAATTCGAAAACCGAAGATATAGCTGCAAAGATAGTATGGTGCAACAATTATTGAAAATTAAAATAAAAGCTGAAATATAACACTTAATTCCTGCAATATCAGGAATTTTTTTCTAAATCCACACGCCAATTTAGGCTTTAGCCTTGCTAAATAGTTACAAATGTGCAATATTTGGCAATTTTTTATTTACACCTCCCATTTATACGGCTTCTATTATTAATATAAGGCATATAAATATTATATAAATAAAATCGAAATGGAGGACAGCCGTATGAACTGGATTATTCAAGGTGATTACAACGAATATGACGAATTAAGCGAGAAAAACCATCTCTCTGACTACGAAAAGAACAGAATGGAAGAGCTTGCCCACAACATTTTTTACTATGAATCCACTTATGGGAAAGGAAGTAATTAATGAGCGCAACATTAAACGCTACGGTTAAATACCCCTGCAAGGAAGTGGAAACACGTTTTGGTAAAAGGGTAAACGTGGTATTAGTTACTGATTCAGGGGAGCAGATAACACAATGGGGCAATCCTGATGATGCCAAACTCTATGCCTTAAAGCGTAACCAAAAAGTTACCCTGGTAAAAGACGATAAAAATAAATTTACACTGATGGATTCAGTAACTCCTGAACCAGCTAAAACCAGTAGTTACAAGCCTGAAAATTGGGATAATGATGTTAAAAACAGGTTAACAGCTAAAGCTACAGACCTTATAACCTTTTATGAGTCCTGTGATGCCCTTGTTAGAAAGACTGTAAAAGAATATAAAACCGAAGAAAGCCTGCGGTCTATAACAACCACAATATTCTTACAGTCTATAAGAAACGTTTAGGCAACAGGCTCAGGAGGTTTAACTATGGATATAAGGCAAAATTTAACTGACAAAATTATTCTTGCTCTGGAAAAGGGCGTAACCCCTTGGAAATGCCCTTTTGAGAAGACAACCCTACCCACAAATTTAAAAACAAAGCATAAATATAGTGGTGTTAACACCATTAGCCTGTGGCTAACTTCTTTGTTTAGTGGATATACAAGCAATTACTGGCTTGGTTTTGCACAGGCAAGAGATATTGGGGGCAGGGTCAGAAAAGGAGAAAAAGGAACTCCAATAATTGTATGCCAGACAAGCAGGAAAAAAGTTGAGGAAGGCGGAAATGATGAAGAGGTAATATCCCGCTTTTTTAAAACTGACTATGTTTTTAACGCTGACCAGATTGACGGGCTGGAGGCTCAGGAAGAAAACCCTTATGTAAAGCCTGTTGAAGAAATTGACCTGTTGGTGTCTAAAACAGGTGCTAATATCAGGCATCAAGGGGAAAGGGCGTATTTTAACCTCGAGAATGATTTCATAAATATGCCATTAAAAAGCAAGTTCAAGGATGAACAAAAGTATTACCCGACGCTTTTCCATGAACTTATCCACTGGACAGGACATAAAAACAGGCTTGACAGGATTAACAGCAAAGATAAATCAGACAGGGCTTTTGAGGAGCTTATTGCTGAAATAGGTTCAAGTTTTCTGTGTGCTGAATACGGGATTTCTGTTGATATAGAAAACACTGCCAGCTACGTAGAAAGCTGGCTCGAATGCCTAAAGCAGGATAAAAACTTTATTTTTAAGGCTTCAGGCAAGGCAAGTGAAGCTATAAATTACATTCAAGGGATATAAAGGAGGATTTTATGAAAAGCAAGATTGGCGCAATAGTATTTGACTTAAAGGAAAGCTTTGAGGACTTGGGGCATGAGATTAAAAATATTCAGGAAAGGCTCTCTATCGTTGAAGAAAAGATAAATAATATCTTGAAATCAAGTATAACAAATAATAAAGACAAAAATATAAATTTGGAATAAATCAAGCTCGGATATAAAAAATCAAGAGTTACGTACATAAACTTGTAAGAAATAATAGGAGAAAACTATGAACGAGCTTGAAACACTTGAATTATTAACAGTAAAAGAAGTTGCAGAAATCCTTAAAAGCACGCCTAAAAGTATTCATACTTATTTGAGCGGGGCAGGAAGCAAGCCTAGAAACAAATTCCCCTCCCACCTGTATAGAAAAATAGGCAGGAAAATTTTGTTTATTAAGCCTAAGCTGGTTGAATGGATACTTGCAGGGGCTAAGATGGAAAAAACAAAGGTAAAAGAGGCTTGTTAATTATGCCAGTATATCAAAGTAAAACTGGGAAATGGTATATAAGCCTAATGGTTCGTGGGAAACGCTATCACAGGGCAGTTCCTGAAGCTACCTCCCGCAAGGATGCAGAAAAGGCAGAAACCATTATTAAAGCTGAACTTTTGCAGGGAAAATATAATCTTGTTGAAGGAATCGGGGAAATGCCGTTTATGAAATTGCTGGAAGTGTACAATGAGTATGCCCAAACAGCCAAATTATCTTGGAAGAAAGAAGCAGGTAAAATTAACAAGCTAACAGAATTCTTTCAGGGATATAAAATAGGCGACATTTCCCCAAGCCTGATAGAAAAATACAGGGCAAGCCGTAAGAATACTCCGAAGAAAAACTCAAAACCTTTATCTAATGCAACAATTAACAGGGAAATTGCTATTTTAAGCAAAATGTTGAGTATTGCAGTGAAAAATGGCTGGTTAGCTATAAATCCCTGTAGGTGCATTAAGAAATTAAGGGAAGATACCAAGATGGAACGATTCCTCCAGCGAGAGGAAGAAGAAAAATTGCTTTATTTTTGCACTGGCACACAGGAATATATGAAGCCTATCCTTGTATGCGCACTGCATACTGGCATGCGCAGGGGAGAAATCTTTAATTTAAAGTGGGGCAATGTCAATCTACAGGAAGGGTTTATAACGGTAACAAAGACAAAGAGCGGTAAAGACAGGAAAATCCCTATAAGCTCAACTTTAAAAAGTTATTTTGAAGAACTCATTAAAAAGCAAGTAAATGAGTATGTTTTCCCTAGTCCTATTACCGGAAAACCTTATAATACAATAAGAAAAGGCTTTGAGCTTTTATGTAAAAAAGCAGGCATTAAGAATTTAAGGTTTCATGATTTAAGACATACAGCAGCAACAAGAATGGTGGCTTTAGGAGTGGAATTAGTCATTGTGCAAGACATATTAGGGCATGCAAACATTACAACCACAATGAGGTATGCTCACCCTGTGCCGGAGCGTAAGAAAATGGCAATAGAAGCACTGGCAAAATTTTAAGTGGTAAATGAATGTATAAGTATTTTTTCAATAACAAAATCGAAGAAAATCCGCCTAAAACAAAATATACAAAGAATGTATATGATAGCAAGGGCGGTTTTCTTTATATACTGAAATATAGATATAAATATATTGGCAAAAATGTAATTATTGTAACCGAAACTTGCAAGCAGGCTGGCTTAAAAGAAGTTACTAAAAGGGTTTTCAGGATTGATAAAGTAAAAATGGTGGAAAAAGAATACAATTATAGTCCTGATGGAAAACAAACTTTTTATATCAAAAGATATTTCAATAAAAAAGGCGAATTGGTCAAAGAACAGGAATATTGCGGAAAAGAATATAGAGGAACGTCTTATCATCTTGATAAAGAAGGCAATTATATCCGTCCTTACTTTGTTTCAGCTTGGCAGGAAAAGAGTTTTAACGGCATTATTTCTAATAATGGCATTTTAAAACCTTTTAGTCTTCATGAATCCATAACGCCCACAAAATTATTTTAATTAGCTAAACTGTATAAAAATCTAGGCTATTACATAAAATTCAAAGCCAAAAACCCCTAGAGCATGTAAAAATCCTCTTCTATGACCAGTGAATGTGTTTGTATCAAATGAATAAAGGTTTACATGAAATTAAAAAATTTGTAGAGTTAAAACCTGATTTTTCTTAAAAAATTCAATGCTTCATTGTATTTATGCTATAAATAATCATGTAATTTTTTTTTATTCGGATTGCATGAATGCTTAATAAAAAACAGCTTTCTGAGCGTGATATTTGTACAAAATTTATTACACCTGCTATAGAGCAGGCTGGTTGGGATATAAAACGTCAGATTAGAGAAGAATATACCTTTACTGATGGCAGGGTTATCGTTAGAGGGAAAAACCTTGTAACAAGAGGTAAAAAGAAAAGGGCAGACTACGTATTATTTTATAAATCAAATATTCCTATTGCTATTATTGAGGCTAAAGACAATACACGTGCGGTAGGTGATGGAATGCAGCAAGCTCTTGAATACTCTGAAATATTGGACATTCCATTTGTATTTTCATCCAATGGTGAGGCTTTCCAGTTTCACGACAAAACAATAACAGAAGGCACAATTGAAAAAGAACTGAACATTAACAGCTTCCCTTCTCCTGATGAACTATGGCAAAAATATAAAGCCTATAAGGGAATAACAATAGAAGAAGCTGAAAGAATAGTTACACAAGAATACCATATTGATACAAGTGGTAAAGAGCCTAGATATTATCAAAGAATTGCCATAAACCGCACTATAGAAGCCATTGCAAAAGGTCAAAATAGAATATTGCTTGTAATGGCTACAGGTACAGGCAAAACATATACTGCATTTCAAATTATATGGAGGCTTTGGAAAGCAAGAATTAAAAAAAGAATTCTTTTCCTAGCTGATAGAAATATGCTTGTAGATCAGACTAAAAATAATGATTTTGCTCCCTTTGGGGACATAATGACAAAAATAAGTAATAGAAAGATAGATAAAGCCTATGAAATATATTTAGCCCTTTATCAGGGAGTATCAGGAACGGAAGAAATAAAAAATGTTTATAAACAATTTTCTAAGGACTTTTTTGACCTTATAGTTGTTGATGAATGCCATCGTGGCAGCGCAGCAGACGATTCAGCTTGGCGAGAAATTCTTGAATATTTTTCATCAGCAACACAAATAGGCTTAACAGCCACCCCAAAAGAAACTAAGTACGTTTCAAATATTCATTATTTCGGCAAGCCAATATATACATACTCGCTAAAACAGGGCATTGAAGATGGTTTCCTTGCTCCGTATAAGGTTATAAGACCTATTATAAATGTTGACATTGACGGATACACGCCAGAAGAAGGCAAACTAGATAAATATGGGAACTCTATTGAGCAGAGGGAATATAACACAAAAGATTTTGATAAAAATTTGGTTATTGAGCCAAGAACTCAGCTTGTAGCTAAAAGAGTTACCGAATTCCTAAAAACAAATGATAGGTTTGCTAAAACCATTGTATTTTGTATAGATACAGAGCATGCAGCACGGATGAGGCAGGCATTAATTAATGAAAATACTGACCTTGTAAATCAATGCTCAAAGTATGTTATGCGAATAACTGGAAATGACGAGGAAGGAAAACTTGAATTTGATAATTTTAAAGACCCAGAAGCTATTTATCCAGTTATAGCTACGACCTCAAAGTTATTAACTACAGGTGTAGACACTAAAACCTGTAAATTAATTGTTTTAGATTCAAATATAAACTCAATGACTGAATTTAAACAAATTATAGGCAGGGGAACTCGTTTAAGCGAAGACTATAATAAAATGTTTTTTACTATTATGGATTTTAGGAACGCTACAAAGTTATTTGAAGACCCGGAATTTGATGGCGAGCCGGTACAAATATATGAACCGGAACAAAATGACCCTATAGACATTGAAATAGGAGAAGATGAAACAACTATCCAGTCGGAAGCCGGAATTTCTGAGCCGATACCCCCTGAACAAATATCCGGCGACCCTAAAGAACCACAAAGAAAATATTATGTAAATGACATAGAAGTAGTGCAAATAGGCGAGCGCAAAATGTATTATGGCAAGGATGGCAAGCTAATTACAGAATCATTGATTGATTTTACAAAGGAAAATGTACAAAAAGAGTATGCTTCGCTGGATTATTTTATTAAAAAGTGGAACTCAACAGATAGAAAGCAAGCTATTATTGAGGAACTGGCAGAGCACGGGGTTATGTTCGAGGAGTTAAAGGAAGAAGTCAGTAAAAAGCTTGGTATGGAGCTGGATTCTTTTGATTTAATATGCCATGTTGCTTTTGATATGCCGCCACTGACACGGCAGGAGCGGGCAAATAACGTCAAGAAAAGGAATTATTTCGGAAAGTACAAAAACAAAGCCCGGCTGGTGCTGGAGGCTCTGCTGGATAAGTACACAAACGAGGGCATAGAAAGCATAGAAGACCCGAAAATATTATCCATACAACCATTTAATGGATTTGGTACACCTCTTGAGATCATCAACACTTTTGGCGGACTGGATAAATTCAAAGAAGCCCTGCTGGAGCTTGAGCAGCAACTTTACGGGGTAGGCTAGATGGAATTATTTACAACAAATTATATTAATAAACCGAACCAATTAATGGAATGGGGAAAGATAATAGTACCTAGTTTAGTTGGTATTTTGGTTCCAATTTTTACTATATGGTGGACACAGAACAAGGAAAATGAAAGGTTAAAAATAAATAAAGAATTTGACCTTAAAAAGCAAAAACATAATTTTTTATTTGAAAAAAAATTAAATGTAATTTCATCTTTATATGAAAAGCTAATCATGGTAAAAGATGGCATATATCCAACTTGGGCAATATCTTCTACTTCTTTTGACAACACAAACGACATGAGGCAATACTTAAATTCAATAAATACATCTAGCGGAAATATTGAAGAAATAATACAAATATGGAACTCAGGGGATAAAAATGAAGCAGAAAGACGAATTGCTGAGAGAAAATTAATTTATATAGACAATCAAAAACAAAGTTGGTTAATCGACATAAGAAAATTTTTTTATTTAAACGAAATATTGATAAACAATGAAGAAATAAGTGAAAAAATGAATCAACTTGATAAAAAACTTTGTAAAATAATAAGTTTCTATGCTAACCCTCCATCGGTTGAGTTTCCTCTAGGAAAGGAAGAAAACCAAAAGAGGGACGAAATAAGAGATGAAGCAAAAAATATAATTAATGAATTAAAAGGACTATTGAAGAAAGAATTAGAAATATAATTTCAAAAGGAAACCCAAATGTTTAACTTAGAACCAACTACCACCGACTGGATAACAGCAATATCATCAGTGATTTACACAATAGTAACCATAGTTATCGCTGTTATTGCTTGGCAAGCAAAGAATACTTGGAAAAATGAAATTAAAGCTAAAAAGAAATTGGAATTAGCAGAAAAACTTTATGGATTCATAATAGATATTGATAACATATTTAACTCAAATGATTTGGGCGATTTGACTAGGGATACTGTTCAAGTAATAAATAGTGGTAATAAGCAAAGTAACCTTCTGCGTGATTCTTTTACTAGTAATCAAGTTGAAATACTTAATGAATCTAAAAAGAATATGAAATCGGCATATAGAGCTCTTCAAAATATTATGATACAGTATAAATCTTTTAATATTGATTTAGAAAAAGAAATTCCTGATATTTTTACATCTAATCAGGGATTATTTGGATTAGTTAAAGATGATGAAACCTTATTTAATATAATTGCCTTGATAAAAATAAGCCATAAAATTGAACATATTAAATTTTCTGAAAGTTATAATGAAAAATTGTCTACTGCTAAAGAATTTTGCAAAAAACAATTTGATGAATTTTATAATAAATAAAGGAAACCTAAATGCCAAACATATCAGCAGTAATAAAATCAATACAGGACATAATGCGGCAGGACACGGGTGTTGACGGGGATGCGCAGAGGCTGTCGCAGCTTGTTTGGATGTTATTTTTAAAGATATTTGATGATAAAGAATTACAATTTGAAATGAATTGCCAGTTGTTAGGCAAAAAATATAAATCCCCCATGCCTGAAAACCTGCGCTGGAGAAACTGGGCAGCCGACCCGGAAGGAATGACAGGGGATGAACTGCTTGACTTTATTAACGAAAAGCTATTTAAAACCCTAAAAGAATTGCCTGTAGATGGCGATGACAAAGCCCTGATTGTAAGGGAAATATTCGAGGATACTTACAACTATATGAAGTCCGGCACGCTCATCCGGCAGGTGATAAACAAGATTAATGAAGTGGATTTCAATTCCACAGAGGACAGACACCTGTTTAATGATATTTATGAGCAGTTGTTAAAGGACTTACAGGCGGCGGGCAATGCCGGAGAATACTACACCCCCAGGGCGGTAACACAGTTCCTTGTTGATATGACAAACCCACAGCTCGGCGAAAAGGTGTTTGACCCGGCGTGCGGTACGGGCGGATTCCTTACCTGCGCAATTGACCATTTAAGAAAGCAGGTACAAAACCCAGAGCAAGAAACATTGCTACAAAATTCCATATCAGGAGTAGAAAAAAAGCCATTACCTCACCAGTTATGCGTTACAAATATGATACTGCACGGAATTGATACACCAACCAATATTAGACGTGATAACACACTAGCAAAGCCCCTAATAAATTATTCCCCGGCGGACAGGGTTGATATAGTTATTACAAACCCGCCTTTTGGTGGCACAGAAGAGCCAGGCATTGAAAATAACTATCCTGCCACTTACAGGACACGTGAAACTGCTGATTTATTCCTTGTTTTTATTATGCACATATTAAAACATCAAGGCAGAGCAGGCATGGTACTTCCTGACGGTTCGCTGTTCGGGGAAGGCGTAAAAACAAGAATTAAAGAAAAATTATTGCAGGATTGCAACCTGCACACTATTGTAAGGCTGCCTAACGGGGTATTTAACCCATATACAGCCATTAAAACAAACTTGTTATTCTTCACAAAAGGTGAACAGACAAAGGATATATGGTTTTTTGAACATCCCTTACCCCAGGGCATAAAAAATTATTCTCGCACTAATCCAATAAGGATAGAAGAATTTGAACTGGAAAAGCAATGGTGGAATAATCGAGTAGAAAGCGAATATGCTTGGAAGGTTTCCGCTGATGAAGTCAGGGACAGGAATTTTAACCTTGATATAAAAAATCCCAACTCAGCAGAGGAAGAACAACTGCACAGCACTGAAGAAATAATAAAAAAACTAACTAAATCAATGAACAATAGCCTTGCATTGCTGGAAAAAATCAAAGCAGAGGTTGCAGGATAGTATGGGCGAGTGGAATAAAGTAAAAATAGGTGATTTCCTGAAAGAAAGAAACGGAAGGATAAAGCCTGTCGTAGCTAATGAAATGGGTTTAAAAAGGCTGGAAAAGATTGATTTTTCAGGCAATATGTACATTGTTGAAAATAAACCCACTAAAACAGATATGATTACCGTTAAAAATGGAGATTTAGTTATTTCCGGTATTAACGTTGAAAAAGGTGCGCTGGCTGTTTATGAAGGTGAAGATAATATTTTAGCTACAATTCACTATTCATCTTACGAATATGATAAAAACAAGATTGATATTGAATACTTAAAATGGTTTTTAAAAAGCAATGCTTTTAAAAATGTTCTTAAACAGCAGGTAAAAGGCGGTATTAAAACAGAAATTAAACCCAAACAGTTTTTGCCTTTGCAAATTTATTTGCCTGATATAGAAGAACAAAGAAACATTGCTAATAAAATTAATAACCTTGCAAATGAAATTGAAGAATTAGTACAAAATGATAAAAATAATGAAATTCTGCTAAACCAACTTAGACAGTCAATCCTTCAAGACGCTATACAAGGCAAGCTGGTTTCGCAAGACCCAAGTGATGAGCCAGCATCTGTTTTATTACAGAAAATAAAGGCAGAAAAAGACCGACTGGTTAAAGAAGGTAAGCTCAAGAATGAAAAGCCATTACCCCCAATAAAAGGCGAAGAAAAGCCCTATAAACTACCGTTGGGCTGGGAATGGGAAAAACTTGGTAATTTGTTAAATCCTTCTAAAGATATAACATACGGTATTGTAAAAATGGGAATTGAACCCCAAAAAGGGATTTTTGCGCTTAGATGTAGCGATGTTAAGTTTAGATATATTGATACATTTAATACCAGAAAAGTAACTGAAGAAATTTCAAATCAATACATTCGTACAATACTTCAAGGCGGAGAACTTTTAATGAATATTCGAGGAACATTAGGTGGTTGTGCCATTGTACCTTCAGAATTAAAAGGGTTTAATATTGCTCGTGAAATAGCTTTAATTCCAATAAATGATTTTATTTGTAATAAATTTATACTTAACGTTCTTACTTCACCTTATATACAACAAACAACATTTAATAATCTGAGAGGAATTGCATATAAAGGACTTAATCTTAATATTTTACGAAATTTTCTAATCCCCATTCCTCCACTCGCTGAACAAAATCGTATAGTAGAAAAAGTGGATAAGCTGATGCAGTATTGTAATGAGCTGGAACATCAAATAATAAAATCCAAAACCCACAGCGAGCAGCTAATACAAGCGGTGTTGCAAGAAGCTTTTAAGCCTGATGAAATAACAGAAAATGAAAACACTAATGTAGTTTGCATAAATACAGCCATAGAAAAAAGGGCAATTTGCAGTGGAGGCATTGTCTTACAGTTATATAAACTGAAAAAATTTGGCGTAGTAAAGCATGAAAAAATACTATATCTATGTGAAAAACATTTGGGTTTGCCTTTAGGTGGAAGATATATAAAAATGCCGGCAGGTCCGCATGATTATGAATCTCGATATAAAGTTGAAGAAATATTTGAAGAAAAACAATGGTTTTCCGTGTTAAAAGAAACCTCCGGTAATGCTGGAAAAACAGTTTATAAGCCAGCAACAAACGTTAATGAAGTCAAAACCCTTTTTGATACTTGTTTCAAGGAAGAATCATCAAAAATCATGGAAATTATTACTTTACTTAAAGAAAAAGACACTAACTATTGTGAAGCTATAGCAACGTTATATGCTGTCTGGAACGATTTCCTTATAGATAAAAAAGCATTTAATGATGAGGATATAATTAAGGAGTTCAGAAATAACTGGGACGAATCTAAAAAAAGATTTAACCCCGCTGATTTAAGGGATTATTTATGCTGGATGAGGTCAAAAAAGTTAATTCCTTGTGGCAAAGGGGATAAAACGATTACACAAAAACAATTAAATTTATTATAGTCCTTTAATCGTTAACAATAATGTAAAAGATAATTAATATTTGGCTTATAATTTATATCTTTATGGTAATATTATCATGCCATTGTGTTGCACTTATGTGTAGATGCAGTGGGTAATAGGTTAAACACTGCAAGTATTTCTATGCTTGCAAGAAGACATGAAGTAACTCCTGTGTTCTGAACAATTAATTCCATTAGGAACAATAAGAGTGAAGACATAAGATAAACTTCCTTCCTGTTATACTTATTATAACATATTTCGTTAATCTATAGCAGCGATGGGACTTTTAGCGTTTTATAGAAGTTGCAAGAAGACTATAAAACAATATTAGCACCTTAACAGAATTACAGCTAGCATTAGAGGGCACCCGGTGAAAGATGGCTATATATTGAGGGTGTCTTCTGTGATTTTAGGGAGGTATGTTCTTTGGCAAAGATAAAAAGACCAAGGAAACTAAGAAAAATAGCAAGATGGCTTGAAATTAAAGGCTATTCGCACCTCGATAGACCAAGAAGGCTTGTTGTACAAAATAAAATCGATAAAAATGCTTTCTCTTATGTAAAAAATTATGTTGAAGACCCCGAAAAAGTCGCTAAATATATGTTTTATCCGTTCATTGGCTTCGATATAGTTGAAAGAAGAGCGGGAAAGATAAATAGTTTTATTTATGAAACAGAAAGGCTGCAAAAAGAGTTAAAAACAGCTTCAACAGAGGAAGAAAAGAAAGAACTTCAAAGAAAGCTGGAAGAATCGCTTGAACGAAAAAGCATTAAAAAACCTCGCCCTATTAGATATGCAGCGCATATGGACGGGTATATTTATTCATATTACGCTAAAGAAATACTTACACCGCTTTATGAAGAGAAAATAAAAAGTTTGGGGCTGGATGATGAGGTTTTAGCTTATAGGGTAGCTCCTCCTGATGAAGATAGCCACCGTAAAAATAATTGTACAATGGCAAAAAATGTTTTTGATGAAATAAAACGCAGGAATGGCAAATGTATAGCGTTAGCATTTGATATAGCAAGTTTTTATGACCACATTGACCATAAAAATTTAAAGATAGAATGGGCTAGCCTTTTAGGCAAAGAACAATTACCGCTTGACCATTATAATTTATTCAAGTCATTAACAAATTACTCTTTTATTGATATAAAAGAAATCTGCTATTTTTTTAATAGAGAAAACCAAAATATTTGTAATAAAAACTGCGAAAAATGTACCAATCCAGAGACTAGGGGCTTCCCGAAAGTTCTATTTAAAAAAACTGAAGATTTTAGAGCATTCCGGGACTGGTATAAAATTCAGTATAATCATAAACCCCGGTTTAGTTGATAAAAACGGAAAGCAATTAAAACGTCCTTTCGGTATTCCACAAGGCTCTGCTATGTCAGCATTATTATCAAATATTTATATGATGCCGTTTGACGGTAAAATGAAGGAATTGGCTAACTCGATAGGTGCTCTGTATAGGCGTTATTCAGATGATATTTTATTTATATGTGATTATGAAAATAAAGATAAAGTTATTACGGCTGTTCATGAAGCAATTAAAGAACGTGGCGAATCCTTAGAAATACACCCCATTGAAGAAGGAAACAAATATTCAAAAAGTCAGTGTTATAACTTTATGGACAAAACTATAAAGCAGCGACCCTTACAATACCTGGGCTTTTCATTTGACGGAGAAAATATAGAAATAAGGGGTAGCAGTCTGGCAAGGTATTTAAGAAAGTCCAAACGAGCTATTACAGCAGCTAAAGAGAATGCAAAAGTTAAGCTCAGAAAAATGCACGGCTCAGGTATTCAAATACAGGAAAAACACAAAAAACTATACAGGAAAACTCTATATTCCAGATACACCCACCTCGGCAAAAGAAACTTTATTTCTTATGCTTACAGAGCTTTCGTAGAACCTGACAATAAAATAATTAAAAAACAAATTAAACATCATTTTGAAAGGCTCGAAGAAATGCTTACTATCGCTGATAGTGAAATGGAAAAATTATGCAATTTGCTTTTAAAACAGAAAGCAACGACTGATGACGAATTTAATGCTAAAACCTCGTGAAACTAATAATTGACCATCTTTGACAGCCTCCACAAAACAATCCATTACACAAGATTTACACAAGACCCTTAAAAACCGAATTTTATAAAAACGCCGAAACCCTTGCAATAAAAAATGCCGAGACACAGAATTGAACTGTGGACACACGGATTTTCAGTCCGTTGCTCTACCAACTGAGCTATCCCGGCAGAATTAATGCATATACTGCATTATTCTCTTAAATAATACTACAATCATTGTTTAAGTCAAATCGTTGCTGTTTTATTTTTATCTTTTTTGAATTATTTTTCTTTTTTGGAACTTTTAGGCGGAGTAGGTTGAGTTATCGGCTTTTTAACAGATTCATTAAGCCTTTTTATAACCTCCTCGGTTATCTCTTCTCCTCCAATAATCACAGCCTGTTTATTTAAAATCAATTCAAGATTTTTTTCTTTAGAAACTTCATTTATTTTAACAATAATTTCTTCTTCTATTTGTTGCCATTTCTCTGCTTGCTCTTTTGCAAAAACATTTCTTTTTATATTAAATTCTTCGCTAAGTTTTTCTTCAATGTTTTTCTTTTCCAGAGGAGTTTTAGCATCATTTATTTTTTTCTGGGCATCTGCTATAAATTTTTGCAGTTCGGTTTCTTTAACTTTAAGATCAGCGCTAACTTCCTGAGCTTTAGTATAATTTTCAATAACTTTAGTTAAATCCACAACACCGGGGGATTTTGCGCTTGCTGTCATTGAGCAGGAAACAAACATAATTAAACAAATTAATGTTGAAAAAAGTAGTTTTATTTTTTTCATTTTATTTCTCCCAAATATCTACATAAAAAATAATTATACACTAACTTAATATCAAATAAAAAAGTTTTCATTAATTGGCAGGATAAAGGGAAATAGCTACAGTTCAATTATAATTTACAAATAAGCGCGGCGCTAAAATTTATGGGCGCCTCTTAATAGAGGAAATCCTGCGGCTTCACGCTGTGAATAGTATAATCCGGCTGTTTTTTCAGCCATTCTTCTTATCCGGTTTATAAAATTTGTTCTCTCATCTTTACTGATAACTCCTCTTGCATCAAGCAGGTTAAAAGAATGTGAACATTTCAGAACATAATCATACGCCGGAAGTACAAGTTCAGCATCCAGGGCTTTATTTGCTTCCTGAAAATAAAGATCAAAAAGATTAAATAAAACTTCAGGCGTCGAAACTTCAAAATTGTATTTTGACTGTTCTATCTCGTTTTGAAGATAAATTTCGCCGTATTTAATGTTTTCATTCCATTGAATATCAAAAACGCTTTTAACATCCTGAAGATACATGCAGATTCGTTCAAGTCCATAAGTAAGCTCAAGGGCTACAGGCTTAACGTCAATCCCGCCTGCCTGTTGAAAATAGGTAAACTGGGTAACTTCCATTCCATCAAGCCAGAATTCCCAGCCTACTCCCCATGCTCCTAATGTGGGAGATTCCCAGTTATCCTCCACAAATCTTATATCATGGTTTTTCAGGTTTATTCCAAGACATTCAAGGCTTTTTAAATAAATATCCTGCGCGTCATCCGGCGAAGGTTTTAAAATTACCTGATATTGAAAATAATGTTGAAGCCTGTTGGGGTTTTCTCCGTATCTTCCGTCAGTAGGTCTTCTGCAAGGTTCAACCATCGCCACATTCCAAGGCTCAGGACCAATTACTCTTAAAAAAGTCGCGGGATTCATAGTGCTTGCGCCTTTTTCGATATCATAAGGCTGTTGAATTATACAACCATAGTCTGACCAGTATTTATTTAATTTATGAATTATTTCCTGAAAAGTTATTACCATGCTTGCGCCTATCTTTTTTTAAAATTATATTAATTTTCTTAAATATATCATAAGGACGCCTCTAATGCCAAGATGCGCCGAAAAACACATGGTCGCCTATAAAAACTCAATTTTTCGAAATTTTTATAAAATTTGATTAAGACTTTACAAAAACCGCCTTTTTTATTTGTCGGTTTCTTTCAACGATTGGTATAAAATAACTTTTGACGTTAATTATTTAACAATTACGTATGTTAAGTATATAATAATAGAAAAATTGGCAAACTAAAGGAGGTTTGTTATTTTATCACTTAACGCTCAAATTATAGGCTTTTTAACAGCATTTTTTATAGCTGTGATAACGGTTCCACTTGTAAGAACCTATTGTCTTAAAAAGGGTTATGTTGACCTTCCAAATAAAAGGAAAGTTCATAAAAGACCGATCCCAAGACTTGGCGGTGTGGCAATATGGTTAAGCGTTCTTTTTTCATTTGTGTTTCTGGTTTTAATTAATTCTGATTATCCTCATGGCAATGGGCTTTCCGGAATATTTTTAGGAGGAAGTATCATATTTCTTCTTGGATTAATCGATGATCTTTATGATTTAAACCCTAAATTCAAGCTTTTTATTCAGGTAGGCGCCGCTGTTATAGCGTTTCTTCTGGGTGTAAAAATAGATATTTTGTCAAATCCTTTTGGGGACCCGATAATGCTTGGATTATTCAGCCTTCCAATCACTATTTTCTGGCTTACAGGAATAACAAATGCGGTTAATTTTATTGATGGCGTAGATGGTCTTGCCGGAGGAGTTATTGCGATTATTTCATTAACTCTTGGGATCGTTGCCGTTTATTCAAATCAGCCTGCAAGCGCGCTTGTGGCAATTCTTCTTGCCGGCGCAATACTTGGATTCCTTATATTCAATTTTTATCCGGCAAAAATCTTTATGGGAGATTCCGGAGCTCTTTTTTCAGGATTCATACTTGCGGGGCTTTCTGTTGCGGGCGTAGTTAAAACTATTGCGGTATCAGTGCTTTTGCCGTTATTAATATTTACCGTTCCTATTATGGACATGTCTTTTTCTGTTTTTAGAAGGCTATTAAAAGGGAGTAATCCTATGAGCGCTGATAATGAGCATATTCACCATAAACTTTTAAAGTCGGGATTCTCTCAAAACAGGACTGTTGCGATTTTATACACCTTTGGAATCGCAGGAGGAGCTGTGGCAACGTTTTTAATTGACGCTCATAAAATTTACCTGTGTATAATGCTCTTTATACTTTTATTTATGCTTGCTTTTTCCCGTCTTGCAAAATTCAGAAGGTATAAAGAGCTTAAAGAAGCAAGACAAAAATAAATTTTATAGCGATCTTAAGCTATAAATATCAGCTTTTTAACCAATTAACGAAAACTTATTTTGATTGGCGCAACTTGAACATTACTTTATTTTAAAATCGCATCAGTCTTGAATTTTATATCTTTTAAAAGATTTTCATATAAAATCTCTATTACATCTCCAATAGTTTGGACGCATTTTTCATATTTTTCGTCAGAAGTTTCGTTGTAATTTTCTAAATATGCCCTGCAACAAGTTACATGCCCTTTTTCTTTAAATTCCTGTACAATTCTCTGTGAAACCTGTTTTAGTCGGTCATTTGGATAAGTAATGTCTTTTCGACCGATTAAACATCCTACAATCATTTGCGCTCCAACAAGTGAGCCGCATATACAGCCTGTGGCTTTGGCTTCGCCTGAAAAAGGAGACGCTATCTGATAAAGAAGTTCTAAATCAGCGTTATTGTCAATAATTCCGCAATCATAAGCTGATCTTATGATAGATTCAGAGCAGGAATGCCCTTTTGTAAATAATTCAACAGCTTTTTGTTTAAAACAGATTTTATTTTCCATAAAAATATCTTATCGCTAAAATTTAACTATCCGCTAATGCCTGCTTCGCTTCAGCCGGAAGTATAAAGATTTTACTGCTTTCTTCACTTTTTACGGCTTGAACAGGAGCTTGACTGAACGGATTTGCCACAATTTTTTGTATACTTTCTCTTCTTTGATTTTCAAGGTTTTGTTTGATTTTTTTACTGTCTTTATTGATTTTATCATTATCATTTATAAACTTAAGAGCAAGACCTCCAAGTAATAAAAACGCCCCAAAATTATCAATAAACTTACCGGGGCGGGTTTCTTTCAAGAATTTTTCTGTTGGTTTGAAAATTTTATTATTTAAAAGTTCTCCTGTTTTAGACTTATTTAAACTTTCGCCAAGACCGGTTGCAAATTTTTGCATGCTAATTCCGATAGTTTGTTTGTTTATTGAAGAACCTGCAATTTTATTGGTTAATGAGTCAACAACGCTGTTCGCCGCATATCCGGTTGCGACAGCTCCTACAAAAGAGCCTGTAGTTGTAAGTCCTTGATGATTTTCTTTAAATTCTTTCAAGCCTGAAATATTATTAGCGGCAGAATTGATGAGTTGATAGCCGCCTATTGCGCCTGTTAAAGCAACTCCCCATTTTTTCCCTTCCGTCAGGGTGTTTTTGACTTTTTCAGCAACTGTTTGAGCCGCAGTGGTCGCTCCGGTTGCAATGCTTGCGGCAACAGGGACGCCTAATAATATCATGCCGTTTTCTATTTTATTTGCGGTTGAATCGTTATGTTTTTTTACTGCTTCACTTAACGCCTTGTTTTTAATGTATTGATCCGGCATCATTGCGTTTAGGTAGTCTTTCTTCTCTACAGCCTTTTGAGAATGGTTTTCAGGTCTGTATCTTACATATTTGCGTTCAATTAAAATAGATTGTTGTTTTTGGGGGCAAGATTGATTTTGTTTTGCTACATCCATTTTTTCACCCTGTTTTATATTAAGCGATACTAAAAAAGAACTTTAATTTTATTAAAATCAAAGAACAAGAGTTCCCCTTTTTTAAAGATTTATTTTTTTATATTCTTAAGTCAGAATTAAAATCTTAGCAAGTATTTATAAAATTTTCAATAGCCACAAGGTGATTTTTTTATAATCTTTACATTATTAAATTTCATGAACAGTAAATTCTTCTGCGATTTCTTCTTCTGAAAGAACATTAATGCCTGGTATTATTCGGTCAAGGAAATTAAACAAGGGTTTTCTGTATTCAGATTCGCAGATAACGGCAGTGCTGGATGCGTCATATTCCTGATTTTGCAAGGTATTAGTAATATATTTAACGAATTTTTCAAGCTCAACGCTTTCTTCAATGCATTTTTTCTCAATACTTGCTTTTAATAAATCGCAAAGAACTTTTTTGTACTGTTTAGGCGCTATTACAGCGTATATTGTATTATTAATATCGGCAATATCACTGCAAATATGCTTTTTCAGGAGCAACCTCAGTTCTTTAAGCAGTTTTTCATTGTCATGCCCATATTCAGAAAGATCGTTCAACCGTTCAAAAATAAAGACAATATCTTTAACAGAAACTTTTTCCCTTATTAAATTTGCAAAAATATATCTCAGATCGCCTAGAGAAATGCCTTCATTAGTCAAATTATCCGCCAAAAATGACTTTTCTTGCTCGAGAAGGGAAATATAATTTAAAATATCTTCATAGCTGATAATATCTTCGACATATTTTCTGACTATAATTTCCAAATGACTGGTTATAACCTGAGATGGAGTCATGCCGCCTTCCCAAAAATCTTTTGTTTTTTCTTCTTCAACCCAAAAAACCCTTTGCTCGTTAAGCTCGTCAATATCTTCTATTGCGCCTTCCGGCGGTGTCTGAAGATTTGATTGCCCGATAAAAAATCTTCTGTGTTTTGGATATACAACACCTGAAAGCGTTTTTAGGTTTCTGACCTTGATATTATATTCATTTTCATTCATTTCATCGGATATGACAAAATGGATTCCCGGGATAATATAACCCAACTTGTCTGTAAGCTTTTGTCTAAGCCTTACGCTTTCTGCTATAAGGTCGCCGTCCTTTTCGTTATCTATAAGCTCGGAAAGTTCATAACTTACAACGATTGTAAGAATGTCCTGGCTTATTCTTTTATACATGCCGGAGGGCGAAAGAAGCTCTGAAAATTTTGATTTTAAAAGATTCAGTTCATTTATTTTTTCGGAAATTTCTTTATTCAGGAGCTCTCTGTCTTCTGCTTCAGGGTTTAAATCCAGAGAGTTTTTAATATCTTTGATTTTTTGATTTTTTTCTTTAATATGGCGTTGTAAAAATCGGCATTCTTCGTAAAGGTCTTCTTTTTTATGCAGAAGTTTTTTCATTCTTGATTTAAAATCGCCGGAATCAACAATATATTCGTCTTCAAACTCGTGAATATTTTCTGCTTCACGGCTAAAAATGCATAAATATTGGTATTCGCCCTCATCGTTTTCCACCTCATTAAGCGAATAAAGGTCCCATCCCTCTATGGACATTTCGTTAAGAATATTTTCAAGGGCTTGGGTATCATCGCAATCGCATGTTCTGACAGTATATTCAAATCTATTTTCTTCCTGCATTTTTAACCCCTATAATCTCGTTAAAATTTAGTTTATTTAAATACATTTTATAACAAAGCGATTTTAATTATACCAATCATTAAAAAAAATCGGCAAATAAAAACGATGGGTTTTGTAAAACCTCAATTAACTTGGGTCGCCAATTATTTTTTTTAATCGTCATTCTGAGGGCTTTAGCCCGAAGAATCTTATTGTATATAAGCCATGAGATGTTTCGCTTCGCTCAACATGACGCATTCTTTCCATGAGATCCTTCGCTCTGCTCAGGATGACTGTTTCGGCTAATTAGCGGATTGCAACGCCTGCTTCACTCAATAAATTCAGCATGACGTCTTTTTTGTTTTTAAAATTGAACTGCCCTGACTATAATAACAACTTTAATTTTTAAAAAAAATTTGCTATAATATAAATTGTATAGCAATAGGATATGATTTAGTTTTTTAAATTATAATTTTTTCGAGAAAACAATGATTATTGAATACAAAGTAAACGAAAATACAGTAGAAGCCGCCTGGTTAAAAACCCTCTATGACCTTGTTGAGGAACTTAATTGCAGGTGCAATACTTATCTTGAAGAAATACACAATAAAACCTATAAAAATTATCAAAGAACCAGAATAATTGAAATTTATGGTTCAGAAACAATGATTAGCTGGTTAAAACTACGAATGGAAAGATATAGCCATTTTATTAACAAAATGAGCGATGAGCCTGAAGTAAAAATAATTCAGGACAATGAAGAATAGTGGTATAGAAAGATCAAGTATTACCTTGATTTAACAGGGTATTCCTTGTTGCATTAAGCAGTTTTGCGAGAATTTATTGAAATTACCGAGTTTTTTGAATAAATTTCATGGCTGGGATCACAAATATCAAAGATTTGATTCAGTCTTGTTTGATATATTAATTGTGATACATACGGATGCAGGTTAAAAAGCTTTATCTCTATATCATAACAGTTCGCAAACTGATAAATGTTTATAATAGAAGCTAAGCTTTTTGAATTAACCTTTGAGATTTGGCTCATATCCAGAAAAAAAACTTTATAATCATTGTCTGACAAGTCTTTTATAAACTCTTTTAACGATTCTGTCACCACATCGTTAAAAATGTTTCCCGGCACTTCTATAATACAGTCGTTTTCAAATTTTTTAAAAGACCAGTCCATAGTTTAAAATTGTTCCTTATTAAATAATTTTGACATTAAAATATACTCAAACTAAAAATAAATTTCGGATTTTTGTTAAATTATTTTTGTTGCTTGACGACAAAACCGCCGCGCAACAAAAACCAAACTTCATTTTAGGAGCAGTATAGACAGATAAACAAATGCCCAACAAAATTATGTTATCAAGTTTTGTTGAATAACACAAAATAGTTAACTTTTGCTAATAAAGTTTGCTATAGGTTTACAAAAGAGGTGAAGCTAACGTTAAAATATTTGTTAACAAAGGCTTTCGGCGAAGGCAAGATTAAACTCTTTTTCTATTTTTTCAAATATCTCTTCTACAGAAAGAATTTCTTTTATTTTACAAACATTTTTGCCGACAAAAATAAGACCGTCTTGTACATTGCCGCTCTCAGCCACTTTTAAAGATTTCATCAGACAAAAAGCTCTTGAGCATTTTTTTAAGCATCTTTCGCATGAAAGCGGTTTTTCCACAGCGCCGTCAAGAATTTTTTTGCTGAAATCGTTTAAGATTGCTCTTGCCGAAAGTCCGACAGGGCTTAAAATTGTAATAACGTCAGATTCTTTTATACTCAAATAAAGTTGTTTAAAAGCGGCGGAAACCTCACATTCCTTGCTTAAAACAAAACGAGTGCCCATTTGAACGCCTTCCGCTCCCAATTTAAATAATTTTGCGATATCAAAACCGTTAACAGCTCCACCGGCGGCAACAATAGGGACATGCCTGCCGTCCTGAGCTTCTTCTTCATCAAGAGCCTGTTTTACTTCCACTAATAATGTATCGGTGTTTTCGCAGGTTCCTAAATGACCTCCAGCTTCTCCGCTTTCTACGATTACAGAAGTCGCTCCCAGTTTTCTTGAGATTTTGGCGAGTTTTGCTGAACTTACAATAGGGATTATTGGCGTGTTAGACTCTTCTCCCATGGAAAAGACATCTCTTGAAAAGCCTGCTCCGAAAATAACAACATCAATTCCTTCTTCCATAGCAGTTTTAACGAGCATGTTGAAATCGCTTGCCGCATACATTATATTTATGCCAATTAAACCTTTTTTATTTAGTTGAAGCTCTCTTGCCTGTCTTATTTGATCCTGCAATTCTTCTTTTGTAAGTCCCGATGCGGCTATTATGCCAAGTCCTCCGCAATTTGCCACAGATGCGGCAAGTTTTGCCGTGCTTATTTTTATAGCCATGCCACCTTGAACAATAGGTTTAATTTCAGGCAATTGAGGAGCAAGTTTAAGTTTTGCAAGCTCAAACAGATTTTTGTTCATATACTTTTTTTCTCCTTCAATAACCAGAATTCAAATATTTTTTTACTTTAATGTCTGAAATTATAACACAACAAAAGTAATTTAAATTATTTATTAATTGCTATATTATCATTAATAAATTTAAATTTAGATAGGATTAATTTATTAATTTTATACCAAACCAAATAAGTTTTCGTTAATTTGTTAAAAAGCTAATATCTACAGCCCGTCAATTAAGGCTTTACCAAAATCATCTTTTTTATTTGCCGATTTTTTTAATAATTGGTATATACTAATCCAAATAAGTTTTCGTTAATTGCTTAAAAAGCTGATACCTACAGCCCGCGCCACCCTGCGGGTGGCGCGGGCTGAGTAAGAGTAGAGCAGGTGTTTTGCCTTCGGCAAAACACCTGCTAATTAAGGATTTACAAAAACCATCTTTTTTATTTAACGGTTTTTTAAATTGATTGGTATAACATCAATTTTCTTTAGCTTTTGTGTACCAAGCTCCACGTGTTTTACCATGCTTGATTAAATATCCTTTTAAAACCAATTCTGCTAAATGTTTTTTAATTGTATTTTGATTGGCTCCGGTTTTTTCTATAACTTCAGAAACTGTAATGCGTTCTTTGCTTTCAATTATTTCCATAATCTTTGCTGAAAGCTCAGGTAGCTCGGTCATATAAGTAATATCCTTGCCGATTTTATTTTCCAGCCTGATTTTATGCTTTTGAAGGGTTCTTAAAAAAAACATAAGCCAAGGTTCAAAGTTTTGCTCGCCTCGAAGAGTTGACTGGGTTGAGCGCAAGGCTCTGTAATAACCTTCCTTGTTATCTTCCACAATAGATTCTATGGAGCAATATGGGGTATAAGCATAACCTGATTTTAATAACAGCAGGGCGGTTAATGCCCTTGAAATTCTGCCGTTGCCGTCTTGAAAAGGATGAATTGCAAGAAAGGAAACAACAAATATTCCAATAGTTATCAGGGGATGCAATGCTTTATCCTCAATAACTGATTTTGTCCAATCAACCAAAGCTTTCATCATTTGAGGGGTTTCGAATGGAGTTGCGGTTTCAAAGACTATGCCCAACTGATTGCCATTTGCATCATAAGCCGCAACGCTGTTTGAAAGTTTTTTATACTCGCCTCTGTGTTTTTCATCTTTTGTTGAATATTGTAAAAGTATCTTATGAAGCTGTTTTATATAATTTTCATTGAATGGAATAACTTCCCAGTCTTGAAAAATTGTGTCCATAAGATTAGCGTAGCCTGCAACTTCTTCTTCATCTCTTGAGGCAAAAGATTTTCTGTCAATTTGAGATAATAAACCCTCTACTTCTTTATCGGAAAGTCTGTTTCCTTCAATTCTGTTTGAAGAGCCTATACTTTCGATTGTTGCAACTTTTTTAAGTGCTTTTAATCTTTCCGGCGATAATTTTCCAATAGCTTTCCAAGAACCCTTAAATTCGTCTATTTCGCTAATGATAAGAAGCATATCTGAAGTTAATTTTATGTTATTAATATTTATCAAGACAACCTCATGTTATATCTAATTATATTTAATTATATTTAATAATATCTAATTGTATTTAATAAATCAACGGAGATAAAATATACCCAGGGTAGAGGAAAAGTAACTAAATTTAATTATAACTTATAAAGGGGCGGCTGCGACAGAGCCGCAGCCGCCCCTTCTTTAGAGAGGGAGCGCGGCGCTTTGCGCCGCGCTCCTATACCAATCAAAATAAGTTTTCGTTAATTTGTTAAAAAGCTGATATCCTTTAATATTTTTTCAAAAATACTCTCAACTTCAGACAGACTTTCGCTTGTTACCAGATCAAATCTGTATTTCCCTGCATTTTTAATGTTTTTTACATAATGAGCAAAGAATTTTCTCATATACTTTACTCCCGCATCTTCTCCCCTGTGCTCAACCTGCTTTTTACAATGGATTAAAGCTATTTCAAGCCTTGTTTTAATATCAGGAGAAGGTTCAAGCTTTCCAAAATCAATATAATTTTCAATTCTGCCGATAAGCCCGGGATCGCCTAAAATCCCTCTTCCAACGGCAATGCCGTCGCAACCTGATATGTCAAGATATTCAACGGCTGTTTCAGGAGAAATTATATCTCCATTTCCAATTACAGGAATATTTACAGCGTTCTTAACTTCCCCAATAGCATGCCAGTCAGATTTTCCCGCATACATCTGAGAGCGAGTCCTTCCATGAACAATAATGGCGTTTGCTCCTGAAGTTTCCGCCATTTTAGCAAATTCAACATGGTTTTTTGAATCATGATCCCAGCCCAGCCTGCATTTAACCGTTACAGGAACTTTAACCGCATTTTTAACTGTTGTTATAATTTTTGACGCAAGCTTCAAATCTGTCATTAATCTTGCGCCATCAAAGTTTTTTATTATTTTAGGAGCCGGACACCCCATATTTATGTCTATAAAGGTAGAAATTCTTTCAAGTTTTTGAGCCGCTTCCGCCATAAATTCAGGTTTATGTCCTGAAATCTGAAATGCCAGAGGAAATTCCAGTTTTTCATGATCCAGAAGATATTTTTCATTATTATGTTTAAGCGATTCAGAGCTGATCATTTCACTCATCAGCAGGCATTTAGCGCTAAAAAGCCTTACAACCTGACGAAGAACAGTATCTGTAATCCCCGCCATTGGCGCTAATATAACGCAACTGTCAAAATTTATATTTTCAATCGTTAATTTTTTTAATCTTTTTTGATTTTCAAATTTTGTATGCATTATTTTTTTTTATTATACAAATACTTCTTTCTATAATATATCAATCAAAATAAGTTTTCGTTAATTGTTTAAAAAGCTGTCATGCCAATTAAAATAAGTCTTGCATGCTTATACAACCTGATGTTTCAACTGACCTGCCTGCGTATTATCTATTTTTACAAATGGAAGTATAAACCAGAATTTTGAACCCTTACCTTCTTCAGATTCAAAATCAATCGCGCCTTTATGAAGTTCAACAAGTTTTTTTGTTAAAGTAAGCCCTAATCCTGTACCTTCCTGCTTTCTTGTTAAAGAAGAATCCAGTTGGCTAAATTTTTTGAATAACTTTTCCCTGTCTTTAGCAGAAATTCCAATACCATTATCACTAATTTCCACTTTAAGATTTCTGTCCTCCTCAAAAGCATTTATAATAACTTCGCTATTTTCGCCGGTAAATTTTATCGCATTACTAAGCAAATTATACATTATTTGCTTAAATTTCCTTAAATCAGCGTTAATCGCAATTTCACAATTTATATTCAATTTTATTTGAACATTTTTTTTAATCGCTATTGCGTTAAGAATAGAAACTGTTTCATTAATTACAGGCTGGATTTTAAAGAGCTCATAACAGACTTCCATATTTCCTGACTCGATCCGGGAAAGATCAAGCGCGTCATTAACAAGTCTTAACAAGTGTTCGCCGCTTACAGAAATATTTGTCAGAAATTTTCTTTGTTTTTCGTTTAAAGCCCCATAATCCTGACTAATGAGCATTTCTGAAAAGCCGATTATCGCATTTAAAGGCGTTCTTAATTCATGCGACATACTGGCTAAGAATTCACTTTTCAATTTTGTCGCTTCCTGAATTTTTGAATACAAAATTGCCTGATTTATTGCGACAGCAATTTGACTTTCCGTATCTTTCAAAATCTCAAAATGCGCATCTTCCCATTTTCTTGAATACTCAACCTGATGAACCATAATAATCCCGAATATTTCTTCTTTATGAACAACAGGAATAATTATTAAAGATTTAATGTTATTTTCTTTGAGATAATCAATTTCTTTTGACTGAAGGTTGTTTTCATTGTAATCATTGATAATTATGGCATTAAAATTTTTTATCAAAAGATTTTTCCATTTAGATGGAAGTTCGCAAACAAATTTTTCGTCATTAACAATAGATTGAATGCCGCTATTTTTTAGATATTTACTGCGAAAATAAAATTCCTGTTTTTCTTTTTCAAATAATGCAATTAAACAACGGTCAACATTTAACAGCCTGCCTATTTTTTCAACAATTGTTTCAAGAACCTTATCAATATCCAAAGAATCTCTAATACTATTAACAAGCCATCTTACAATTCGTTCTTTTTCCTGCTGTTCAAAAATTTTATTAATATAGGTTGTTAATTCTTCATCAAGTTCAATAAGTTCAGGCTTAAAATTATTTTTCAATTTTTTAAAAAATTTTTGAACATAAAAAACAAGAACTTTAATTCCGGGCAAAGATAATATGGTTTTTAAAAATTGATTTTGCATATTTCACAAGAAGGTAATTATTTTTATATATTTTATAAAAATAATTATACTATATCAATCATTAAAAAAAATCGACAAACGAAAACTTATTTAACGCGCATTGCTAATTAGCCGAAACGCTGAAATAGCTTGAAATTTTATTTTAATTTTTTATGCGGCTCGCAGGCAAAGCCTGCGAGCCGCATGTCCTTAAGAAGGCGTAGCGGCTGGCTTCGCCAGCCGCTACGCCAAATATAAAATTATTTATTTAGCAATTCAGGTTAATTTATACAAATTATTAAAAGAAATCGACAAATGAAAAAAATGATTTTTATAAATTCTTATACCAAGTTGCAATCAATGTAATATTAAATCTCCCTCCCCCTGCCCCCTCCCCAAGGGAGGGGAAGAAGAGTTGATAAGGGTTTTGCCGGCTACGCCGGCAAAACCCTTATCAAAAAATAATACTCTTTTGATTGCAACTTGGCATTAATTAGCGTGTGTTTCGGCGAAGCCGAAACACACGCTATACCCTTACTCAACCCGCGCCGCCCGCAGGGCGGCGCGGGTTGTAAATATTAACTTTTTAACCAATTAACGAAAATTTATTTGATTCATAATAAATTTCAAATATTAATTTTTTCTTTAGAAATTTATGATTTTATAGTTATATTGATATAAATATTAATAGAATACTTATGTGTTTTTATTTATCATATTATTTTTATAAAAGTTAAATATATTAAGGAGCGTTTTAAAATGGGAAAGACAATTGGTATTGATCTTGGAACGACTAATTCAGTCGTGGCAGTTATGGAAGGCGGAAAGCCTACAGTTATAGCAAATGCGGAAGGAAGCCGCACAACGCCTTCAATCGTAGGCTTTTCAAAAACAGGAGAACGATTAGTGGGTCAGCTTGCGAAAAGACAGGCAATCCTTAATCCTGACAGAACCATAATAAGCATTAAAAGAGAAATGGGAACTGATCATGTCGTGTCTATAAGCGGTAAAAACTATACTCCGCAAGAAATAAGCAGTATGATTCTTCGCAAATTAGCTGATGATGCGTCTAAATATCTTGGAGAAAAAGTTACATCGGCGGTTATTACAGTTCCTGCCTATTTTAACGATAGTCAAAGACAAGCAACAAAAGATGCCGGTAAAATCGCCGGACTTGATGTTTTAAGAATCGTTAACGAACCGACAGCGGCTTCTCTTGCTTATGGTCTTGAAAAAAAAGCAAACGAAAAAATCCTTGTATTTGATCTTGGAGGAGGAACTTTCGACGTAAGTATTCTGGAAGTTGGCGATGGAGTGTTTGAAGTTCTTTCCACCAGCGGAGATACAAGACTTGGCGGAGATGATTTTGACGAAAACGTTATGAATTATCTTTGCGAAGAGTTCAAAAAGCAAGAAGGCATTGATCTTAGAGCTGACAAACAGGCAATGCAAAGATTAAAAGAAGCGGCAGAGAAAGCAAAATGCGAATTATCCTCTGTTATTGAAACAAATATAAATCTGCCTTTTATTACAGCAGACGCAAATGGACCTAAACACTTTGATATTACTCTTACAAGAGCTAAATTTGAAGATTTATCATACGAATTGTTTGAAAGATGTAAAAAACCTGTAAAACAAGCCATACAGGATGCTGGAATCACTGCTGAACAGATTGATGAAGTGGTTTTAGTCGGCGGTTCAACAAGAATCCCTGCTGTGCAGAAGCTTGTAAAGGATATCACAGGCAAAGAACCTAACCAGACAGTTAACCCTGACGAAGTTGTGGCAATCGGAGCCGCTGTTCAGGCAAGTATTTTAGCAGGAGAAATTAAAGACATCGTTCTTCTTGACGTAACTCCTCTTTCTCTTGGAATAGAAACTCTTGGCGGTGTAATGACACCTCTTGTTCCTAGAAATACAACTATTCCGGTAAGCAAAAGTCAGGTTTTTTCAACAGCAGACGACAATCAAACTGCGGTTGACGTTCATGTTATTCAGGGAGAAAGACCTATCGCTAAAGACAACAAATCTTTAGGAATGTTCAGGCTTGATGGTATTCCGCCGGCGCCAAGAGGACTCCCCCAGGTTGAAGTTACCTTTGACATTGACGCAAACGGCATTGTTAATGTTAGCGCGAAAGATAAGGCGACTAATAAAGAGCAAAAAATTACTATTACAAACACTTCCAATCTAAATGAATCAGAAGTTGAAAGAATGGTAAAAGAAGCTGAATCACACGCTGAAGAAGACAAAAAAAGAAAAGAAGAAGTAGAAATTAGAAATAATGCTAACAGTTTAATTCATGCTTCTGAGCGTTTAATAAAAGACCTTGAGGCAAAAATGTCTGAAGCGGATAAAAATAAACTTACTGAACAAAAAACCGAACTTGATAAAATATTAAAAGAGAATGCTGATATTGAAAAAATAAAAACACTTTCTGATGAACTTCAGCAGACGATGTTTAATATTTCTTCAGCGGCTTATCAACAAGCTTCAGCAGAAGGACAACCGACCGGTGAAGCAGGAGAAGCTCCGGGACCAGAAGGCGAAAAACCTCCTGAAGAAGATGTTATTGACGCTGAATATTCAAAATAATTTAATTTTTTGGCTAAGATAAAAATTTCCATGACAAATGCGGTTTCGCCGCATTTGTCATGCTGGAGAAAGATAGTTTTTGTAAAATATAAGCTTCTTAACAAAATACTTTATCCTGTATTTTTTTCAATATTTTTGATTTTTAATTATATGAGATATAATAAATATTAAAGATTCAAAAGATGTTTAAAAATAAATAACTATTTTAAAATTGAAAATTTTTGGGAGTTTTATAAATTGGTTAAATTAGCGCCTCAGCAAATAAAGAAATTATATGAATTTATTGGTGAAATTCCTCCTTTAGAGGTTACAGAAAATGAAATTTCGCGCATTCTTGTAAAACTTGAAAAAAAATTTACGCCTTATTATTTACAGGAAGAAAAAATAGATAATTTTAACTTTGAAAAAAATAGAAATATTCTTGTAGTAGATGATCTTGAAGTATCTTTATTTCAATTAACAAGTTTGCTTTCAAAATCAGGATATAATTCCTTTATAGCCAGAACTGTCGAAGAAGCTAAAGATATTTACAAAAAGAAAGATTTTGATTATATTTTTGTTGATTTATTCCTTCCTGAACCTGAAAATGGACTAAATCTTGTTGAAGAAATAAAAAACAATGAACAAACTGTTATAAATAACACTAAAATAATTGTTATTTCCGGTTCTGAAAATAAAAAATTAATTAATCAATGCTTCAGTAAAGGAGCTGATGAGTTTATTTGCAAAAATAAAGAATGGCATATTCAAATTTTAACTCTTTTAAGAAAATTTGAAGAAATTAAACGTGGTTCAACCGCTGAAATTAAAACTATAATTGAAGATGAAGAAAATAAAATAGCTTCTATCAAAATTAAAAATTTATTCAAAACAGGAATTATTGACGATCTTAAAAGAGAAGCCGTTAACCTTATCCTTTCAGGTTACAATAACATTGTGCTTGATCTGGAGAATTTAAATATTACCAGCCCGGAAATCCTGAATGTAATTGTTTATATTTTTAAATACAGTAATAGCAACGGAGGGTCATTAAAACTTTGCAATGTAAGCAATGTTATAAGTGATGCTCTTTCATTTGTTTTTCTTGATGGAGTTATTCCGATGTTCAAAGATAAAAAAACCGCTCTACAGGATTTTTACAGCAAAGATTATAAAGAAGTTTAAATAATTTTTATTATACTAATTTATTATAATCTTAAAAAGAAAACGCCTTAAGCTTTTTAACCCATTAACAAAAACCGAAATTCATTTTGCAAGCAGTATAGATTAGATTTGTTTTATAAGAACATATGTTTATTTCGGAGCATTAAATGAAATATAAAGACTATTATAAAATACTTGGAGTTGTGCGGGGAGCGGATGAAAAGGAAATAAAAGCCGCTTATCGCAAGCTTGCAAGAAAATTTCATCCTGATGTAAACAAAGCATCTGATGCGGCGGAAAAATTTAAGGATATAAACGAAGCTTATGAAGCTCTTTCCGATCCTGAAAAACGTAGAAGATATGATAATCTAGGCAGCAGCTGGCAGGAAGGTTCTGATTTCACCCCACCGCCCGGATATGAAAATATTAATATAAATTTCGGAAAAGGAGATTTTGGCGGATTTAAAACAGTCCATGATTTTGGCGATTTAGGCGGAATGGGTGGATTTAGCGACTTTTTTGAAACAATATTCGGAGATTTTTTTCAGCAAACTTCAGGCGGCGCAAAACAAAAAGCGTATTCCGGATTTACGCAGGAAACTCAACGCCCGCCAGAAAAAAAAGAAAATCTTGATATAACTCAGGATTTGTTTATAGATATTGAAGACCTTATGGGAGAAGGAACAAAAGCCGCTAAAATTTCTTATATGGAAAAGTGTAAAGAATGTTCCGGCAAGGGAGCTTATTGCTATCAATGCGGAGGCAGCGGGTTTTTAACTATATCTAAAACTTTAAATGTAAAAATTCCTAAAGGAATCAAGGAAGAAAGCAAAATCAGGCTTGCAGGAGAAGGGAAAACAGATAAATACGGGCGAAAAGGAAATTTATATTTTATAATTAAATACAAAAAACATGCTTATTTTAAACCCGAAGATTCCAACATCCATGCTGATCTGGAAATTTCTGTGCCTAAAGCTGTTTTAGGCTCGATTGCAGAAGCTAAAACCTTGCATGGAGTGGTGAAAGTTACTATTCCACCTGGAACTCAGTCAGGTAAGTCATTAAGACTTAAAGGACTTGGACTTCCCAAAAAAGAAGGTGGTTATGGAGATCATATCGCAAAAATCAAAATTATTATTCCTGAAAATCCTTCTGAAGAGGAGAAAAAACTCTATAAAAAACTTGTAGAGATTGAAAAAAGTTTAAATTAGTGATTTTATCTAGTGCTCTGACCGATTAATTATTAAGGATAAAGTCTATTTAATTTTATTCTTGCATCATTTTTTGTAAACCTCCATTTAACGCCAATATTCTTATCATTTCGTTCTTTGAC
>Ga0209202_1000477_pt1 | contig 33396 bp, 27 predicted proteins | sample AD_UKC032_MetaG_FD_184416 | JGI IMG/M metagenome (GOLD analysis project Ga0209202, IMG submission 184416) | Active sludge microbial communities of municipal wastewater-treating anaerobic digesters from USA - AD_UKC032_MetaG (SPAdes) (version 2) | ecosystem: Engineered > Bioreactor > Anaerobic >... | reverse complement strand
TACCACTTATTGAACGCTTTAATCCTGATAAATCCGTATATTTAAAGCTCGGCGACCTTTATGCAACAACAAAAAATCACAAAAAATCAGCAGAAAATTATGAATCCTGTCTTAAATATGAAAAAACAACTCTGACGTACTTTTTAAGCTGGTTGATAATTATTTTGTCTTGGGAGAGAAGCAAAAAGCGGCTGAAATTCTGCAAAAGCTAATTGCTTTAAACAAAAATGATTTTGAATCAAAGAAAAAGCTTGCTGATATTTATTATTCATTAAATCGTATTCAGGAAACCAATACTCTTTACAGGGAATTAAACCTGCATAATCCCAAAAACAAAGAAATACTCGGACATTTGGCAGATATAAATTCTGCTTTGAAAAATTATGATGATTCTATTAAATTTCAGGAAGAGTTAATTAAATTATCAGGGAAAGAAGATCAACGAGCTTTAAAATTCAAGCTTGGAGGTCTTTATCTCGCAAAAAATGATACGGCTAAAGCAGATGCAGTTTTTACAGAGCTTTTTTCTCAAAATAACAAGGATATTGAAACAATAAAAAATTTAATAAACATAAAACTATCTCAAAATAATTTTGTAGAAGCTCTGAACTATTTAAATTACGGACTTTTAATTGAGCCTGACAACAAGGAGCTTAAAATTAAAATGGTTGATGCCTTCTTTGCCCTGAACGATCCGGCTTCTGCTAAAAATATTCTTGAAGACCTCCTTAAAAACGACTCTAACAACATAAAACTTGTTTCAAAATTGTCTGATAGTTACCTTGCAGACAATGATTCCGAAAAAACAATACAATTATTAACGGGTTATTTCCAAAAAAATGAGGGAAATAAAGAACTGGAAGTTAAATTGGTAGATTCATACCTTCAATCAGGGCGTTTTGATAACGCTATTGATACTTTAAAACCTCTTGTAGTCAAATATCAGGATGATAACAACCTTAAAATTAAATACGCTGACAGCCTTTTAGCCCTTGAAAATTATAATGAGGCTTATGAAGTCCTTTGTCCTCTTTTAAATAACGAAAAAAAAGACCCCGAACTCGCTAAAAAGCTTGCTAATATTCTTTTAACAATGAACAGATTTAATGAAACCGAAGTCTTGCTTAATTGGGCGCATAAAAATAATCCTGAAGACGAGGATATAAAAAAGCTTTTGGGCGATACAAACCTGTATCTTGAAAAATTTGAAGACGCTCTCACCTATTACAATGAAATTTCCGATGTTAAAAAAGATGAAAGCGTAATTTACGGCTTGGCAGAAGCTAACAGGTTCTTAAAAGATTATGACAATGCAGATGCTTATTATAACAAGCTTTTGGAAAGTAAAAAGTATAAATTAAAGTCTATGATAGGGAAAGCTTATATTAAAATAGACACAAATAAGCTATATGAAGCTAAAAAAGATTTTAAAAGCATACTTGAGCTTGATAAAAATAATTTTGACGCCAAGTTGGGTCTGGCAACAGCTCATATATCCACAGAAGATTTCCTTTCCGGTCTTGAAATACTGGACACATTGGATAATAGCGATAAAGTTCGCTATGAGCAAGGTAACGCTTATTTTAAAATGCAAATGTACGGCAAAGCTCAGGAATATTTAAACAACAACGCTCTTTTAAAAGCTCAAAGACTGAATGGCAGGGTTATGGACAGAATGGAGATCAGGGCAACGCCTGAATTTGACTTTAAAGCGTCCAGTTTTCCACAGGGTGGGGCAAGTCCAAACACAAAATTGCGATTTACACGTTACGGCGTGGAATTTTCAGATTACCCACAATTTCTGGGTCTTGAAAAAACAAACCTTAAATTCAAAGCCAAATGGAACATCACGCCTTATTATTCAGGCTCCGGAACATCCAGCAGGAATGCTCTCGCTAATTATTACGGTATAGGCTTTGAGGGCAGACCTTTTAAAAGATTAGCGACAAATAATGAAATAGGCGTTAAATATTTCAATACTGATGACGCGCTTATCGAGGCAAAATCCTTGTGGGATATACATATTAACGATGCGGTCAAACTGCATTTCGGCTATGAAAGGTTTAATGTAGAGGAAACTCTTCTTAGCGCAGCCGGAATAAAGCCTGATTCCGGACCATTTGCCGGAACTCTCGTTGGACAGGCGGTAAACAATAAATTTAAACTTATCGGATATACTTTAAGACTTCCCTATGACTGGTTTAGTTATGGTTCATACAGTCTGGGAACTATTACAGGCGTTAATATAGCTGATAATTCCTATAGCGAAGGAGTTTTGGGAGTGGGAAAAGTTCTGTACACAAGACCTGAAAGCAGATTAGTTGACTTAATAATGCCTGAATACACATTTTATTACGCCGGTTACGATAAAAACATGCTGGGCTTTGGAGGAGTTTCCTTAAATTCCAATCCGGTAGGCAGTGATGGGATTTCTCCTTATGCTTCGCCTTTTGTTGGCGGGTATTTTAGTCCGGAATATCTTATTTCAAATCAGTTAGCCCTGCATTTAAGAGGCGCGATTGATGAAATTAACACTAAATATTACCTGATTGGCTTTGCAGGTTTACAAAATGTGGCTCATGAATCAATGGATATGACTTGGGGCGCAAAAATTAAACTTGTATACAACGAGGAAGGTCCGTTAGGACTAGCTATAATGTACGCGCTTGAGGACTATAATGTTATAATGAAACATTATATAATGGCGCAAATACTTACGAGGTGGTGATGAAAAAGGTTATTCTTCTAATAATTCCTTTATTTATAATGTTTTTAACAATTGCGAGTTGCGCAAAAGTTAAAAGTGAAGTATTGATTGATTCATGGGCATTTTATAAAAACAAATACATAAACAATGACGGTAGGGTTATTGACTTTCAACGTGATTCTATAACGACTTCAGAAGGACAATCCTATGCAATGCTTAGAGCAGTCTTGGTAAACGATCAAAAAACGTTTGATCTTGTTTATCAGTGGTCTAAAAACAACTTAAAACGTGATAATGATCGTCTTTTCGCCTGGCTGTGGGGACAAACAAAAGACAATGGCTGGGGAATTATATATAAAAACGCCGCTTCTGATGCTGACATTGATATTGCGTTCGCTTTAATCCTTGCCAATAAACAATGGAAGGATAAAAGCTACTTAACCGAAGCAAAAGAAGTCATAAACGATATCTGGAACCTGGAAACAAAAGTAATAAACGGTCAAAGAGTATTAATTTCAGGAGTGGAACAGGGAAAATCCGAGAAAATAGACATTAACCCCTCTTATTTTGCGCCGTATGCTTTCAGGATTTTTGGAAAATACGATAAATCCCACAACTGGAAAGAGCTTGTCAATTCAAGCTATGATCTTTTAAACCGTGTAACGCTGGAAACAAAAACAGGTTTGCCGCCAAACTGGTTTTATATGGACGCTGTATCAGGAAAAATAACATTTGATGAAGCAAGCTCTTTGAAAAACGACTTTTCGTATGATGCAATAAGGGTTTTTGCAAGAATTTATATTGATTATGTTTATTCAAAAGACAAAAGAGCCCTAAATATTCTCGAAAAAAGCAGGTTTTTTATTGAAAAGTATCCTGAACCTGAAAAAGATTTTATTTTTTATACAAATTTTAAAAATGACGGCAGTATTAGAGATAATGACGAGAATATAGGCGCAATTTCAGTTCTTATTCCGGTTTTTAATCTTTATGATAAAAACTATGCGACGGCTTTATATTCTTCTAAAGTTATGAAAAACTACAATGCAAAAGGGTATTGGGCAGATCAAGACAATTATTACACCCAAAATTTAAGCTGGTTGGGAACGTGGATGTATTTAAATGAAAAAAAATGAAAAAAAATATGTCTTAAATAAAAATATATTAGTCCTTTTTATTATCGCTAATATCTGGGGCATACTTTATATTGCCTGGAGATTATTTTATACAATTAATTATGCAAATGATGCGTACGCATTAACTTGGTCTGTACTGCTTCTTCTTGCAGAAGCATTCAGCATGATGATATTTGTATCTTTTTCTTTGGCTGTTATAAGAAAAGATGAATACAAACTTCCAGGCGCTGAATACACAATGTTAATGCTCGACGAATTGCCTTATGTGGACATATTTGTATGTTCTCTTAATGAAGACGAAGAAATATTAAAACCTACTTTAACATCGGCATTAAATATTGATTACCCCAATAAAAAGGTTTATCTGCTTGATGACGGCAGAAGACCTGAAATGTTTGAATTAACAAAAAAACTGGGATGTCACTATATTACAAGAAATACGAATATCGGATTTAAAGCCGGAAACATTAATAACGCCTTAAGGCAAACAGACGGAGAAGTAATTCTGGTTCTGGATGCGGATCATGTACCTGTTGCAACCCTTTTAAAAGAAATAATAAACAATTTTAAAGATGAAAAAGTTGCGTTAGTGCAAACTCCACAGCATTTTTTCAACCTTGATCCTTTCCAAAAGAACCTCTCCTTTGAAAAACATCTGACAAACGAGCAGGATTTATTCTACAGGGTAATAGAGCCGGGTTTATCTGTCTGGAATGCAACTATTTGCGGCGGAACAAATTTTCTTATAAGAAGAAAACATCTTGCAGAAGTCGGTGGATTTCCGGAAGATACAATTACAGAAGATTTTGCCGTCAGTCTTAAACTTGAAAGCAAACACTATAAAATTCTTTATTATAACAAGCCTTTATGCAGCGGAAAATCCACAGAAACCTTTCAGGAATATGTAAAACAAAGAAGCAGGTGGGCGCGAGGAAATCTGGGCGTTATTTATAATTTTAGCAATTTAAAATATTTGTTTAAGCTTAATCCTATTCAAATCTTTTTAAAAATAGCTGGGGTTACCTATTTCTTTTATCCTTTTGCAAGATTAATCTTTATTTTTTCCCCGATAGCATTCATATTTTTTGATCTGATTTCGGTTGTAGCAATTGTTTATCAGCTTATTATATTTCAAATAACCTATTTTATCTTTAAAATCTGGTTTTTTGTTATAATTGCAAAAAAATACAGAAATTTTTTATTTACAGATGTTTATGAATGCGCAACCTCGCCTTTTCTTGCAATAGAATTAATTAAATTTATTCTTATTCCTCCTTTTATCAAAAAACCTAAATTTATTGTAAGCAATAAAAGTTCTATGAGTGAAAAAAGCTCTATAGATTTTCAATATTTCATTCCATTATTATTAATAACATTTATTTTATTTGCAGGAGAAGTTAAAGCTATCTGGGATTTGCATCATGATCCTGTTTCTCCCGGAGGAATTGCTGTTAATATTTTCTGGAACACTTATAACTTGCTTATAATGTTTTATGCGTTAAGAGCTACCTTTGACAGACCTGAGTTCAGGAAAAATATACGGATTCCGGTAAGGCATGAGGTAATTATTATAAATAAGAACAGAAAACAATATAGCGCTTGCACTATTAATATTAGTCAGGGAGGGGCTTTATTATCCAGTAAAAATTTAATTCCCAATGAATTCCTTGCAGATGCGCATATAAAATTTTCTGATTGTGAAGAAATGAAAATAGATCATATACAGACAATAGCTACAAAAAATGATTTTTTATACCGAATAAAATTTAATCTTCTTAAGGAAGAAGACGCTTTTTTAAAAAATATGTTTTTAAATTCAAATTCATGGGATAGATATTAAAGATATAATAAAAAATTCTTCAATAACAATTTTTGAGCTTTAGTTGTTTTATAGGGGTAATAAAAAACAATGGAGTGAATTATGTCAAGCTCACTTGCTGCTCAAGGCAATTTATCAAAAACAAGTAATTTTTATTTTGGTTCTAAAAACTCAGAAGAGAAAACAGAAAAAAAATCGCCGATTAAGGGCGCTATTGCTCTTGGAACTTCTGGAATTATTGCCGGTAAAGGAATAAATTCCGGATTGCCAAGATTGTTCGGAATTAGAATAGAAAGACATTATACAAGTAAAGAAAATGCGCGAAAAATTATTAATTCAGGGAAATTTTTATTACCCCGGTATGGAGGAACAGGCGCAAGTAAAGCTATAAATAATGCAGAATTTATAGACGCTTCAAAAGGGTGGGTTCATATAACAGGCATACACAAGGATAGTATTATTTGTAAGATAATGCCTGATAAATTTAAAAATAGCGGGTGTTTAGACTGTTTAAGAACGTTTCAAAGAAAAGCCCAAGGCTTTATATATAAAGGCGTAATCGGTAAAGATTTACATCCTGCTGAAGTTTTTGAGGACTTCTTTTCAGGAAAAATAACCGGAAAAGAAGCTTTTAAAAACTTTCAAGGGGTTATTTTTGATGGGTTAACAGGCAGAAATGCCAAAACTTTTTATATTCCCGGAACCGATGAATATTTTAACAAGAAATTTGTTCCTGATTGTCATGATTTAGCTTTAAAAACTAAAAATAAAGTCAGAGTTTATACTAATAGATTAAGCGCTATGGTTGCGGGTCTTAAAGAACACGGCTTAAGGGGAATTAAAGGGAATAAAGCCAGAGCAACAGCAGGAGGAATTATTCTTGGAGCAACAGGAACAATATCATTTTTTAGCGCAAAATATGGAATTAATAACTTGAGTTAATTAGCTTTTTAACAAATTAACGAAAACTTGTTTGAATTGGTATAAAAGCAGACGATTCTTCGGGTTAAAACCCTCAGAATGACGATTAAAAAAAATAATTAGCAATTCGAGTTAATAAAGAATTATATTTGATATAAAATTAAAAAAAATACAGCAAATGAGGATTTTAAATGAAATTAAAAGATGTAGCAAATGATAGAGCGTTTGAATATGGATATTTATATAAAAGAATGTGGCCTTTTGTTAAGCCTTATCTTTTCAGAGGAGTTTTAGCAATTTTAATAGCCATACCTGTTGGGATGCTTGACGGGATTGTCGCTTTATCATTGAAACCATATCTGGATATTGTTGTAAACGGGAAGAATCCTGCTTTAGCAACTACTCTTGCATTTTGGATTCCGTTTGCCGTTATTGGATTTGCAGTTATACAGGGTGTTTTAAAATATTTTAACGCTTATCTCAGCGATTGGTCAGGAAATAAAATGACCATCAAGCTTAAACAACATATGTTTAGAAAATTGGTAACTTTTCAACCGGCTTTTTATGACCAAAACACTTCAGGATTAGTTCAAAGCAGATTTTTAGGGGACGCCGGCGCCGCATGTTCCGGAATTTTAACTAATTTTAAATCGTTAATAGAAACTGTTACTTCTTCTATTGCTTTAGTAGGCGTATTAATTTACACATCCTGGCAATTATCATTTTTTGCGATTATTGTTCTTGGAAGCTCCATGCTTCCTGTCAGTCTTATAAGAAAACGTGTAAAAATGGTTTCTATGGAAGGAATGAGAATTGGCAGCACGGTTTCAACAAATTTTTATGAAACCTTTAACGGAAATAGAATAATAAATTCCTTTAATTTGCAGGAACATCAATATAATAAATTCAGTAACCAACTGGAAATGAATTTTAATCTTGCAATGGGCTTAACAAAAAGAGTTGCCTGGCTTTCACCAATGATGTATTTAATTTCATCTTTCGGAATAGCCGGTGTTTTATGGTTTGGAAACAAACTTGTTTTAGCGGGAGATTTAACAGCAGGGAGTCTGGCATCTTTTGTTACGGCTCTACTGCTCCTTTACAAGCCTGTTAAGTCTTTAGGCAATACTTTAACCGACATGCAGGGAAGTTTTGTCGCCATGAACAGAATTATGGACATTTTTGATCTTGAACCCACTATTAAAAGCAAGGAAAATGCTGTGAAAATATCTACTGTAAAAGATTCTATTAAACTTGAAAATGTATGGTTTGAATATGAAGAAAACCATCCGGTATTAAAAGGAATAAATCTTGATATTAAAATAGGAGAATCTATTGCGCTTGTCGGCAATTCCGGCGGAGGAAAAACTACTATCGCAAACCTTATACCGAGATTTTATGACGTAACAAGCGGTTCAATCAAAATTGACGGAGTAGATATAAGGGATATCGAACTTGAATGTTTAAGAACAAATATTGCAGTAGTATTTCAGGACAATTTTCTGTTTTCAGGCACTATAAAAGAAAATATCCTTCTTGGAAAATTCAACGCAACAGAAGCTGAAATTCATAAAGCAATAAAAGACGCATATTTAGATGAATTTGTAGCTGAACTGCCGAATGGTCTTGATTCTGAAATAGGAGAAAGAGGCGTTAAACTCTCGGGCGGTCAGAAACAACGTCTTGCAATCGCAAGGGCGATGGTAAAAAATGCGCCTGTTGTAATTCTGGATGAAGCAACATCAGCTTTGGACAACAAATCAGAAGCCATTGTCCAAAAGGCGCTTGATAAATTGATGGAGAATAGAACTGTAATCGTTATAGCGCATAGATTATCAACTATTAAAAATGCTGATAGAATCGCTGTAATTAATCACGGTGAAATTGTTGAACTGGGCAGGCATGAAGAACTTATAAACATTCCAAACGGGTCTTATAAAATTCTTTATGATATGCAGTTTAAAGAAGAAGCCATAGTATAGAAACTTGTAATCATAGATTCAAGATTGATGGGATTTTTACCGGCGTAGCCGGTAAAAATCCCATCAAAAAATATTATTCTTTTGTCAGAACACTATAATTATATAAATTTAACGTCTTTATATAACTCTTCAAGTGTGAGTTCTGGAGCTTGAGCTTGAGTTGGCTTTGGAGTTGGAGTTGGGACTGGAGGAGTTTCAGCGGGCTTGCTTTTGAAAAGACCTGTTACTTTATCTTTTGCCGATTTAAAAGCTTCGTCTACAGCGCTGACTAATTTTGCGCTATATTCTTTGATTTTTGAACCCTCTTTGGTTATTTTAGGAGCGCCGTATTTTGCTCCTGTATATAAAGCTGCGGCTGTCGCTAAACTTCCTAAAATAACATTGCGCATTGTATGTTTTTTCTCTTGCGGCTTTCCGTAAAGGGCTTCTTCTACTGACATTGCCGCAAGCGGAGCATTATTTTTATTAGAATTTAAATTTAGCGGACTTGATGTTACTTCCGGAGTCATTGGCGCAAATTTAATATTCTGCCAATTATTGCTTGCTATTGGATTAACCATTTATTTACTCCTTTTGTTTCTTTATTTAACTTGTAAATTCTAAATTAATAAAACAACTAAACTTTAAAAATTAACATTTATTTTATAATAATATTTATTATATTCTTAAAAATCAAATATAAAAGCGTTTTTGAAAGTTAATATTTAGTCATAATTAATTTTTTGGTAAAGGGCGAACACGTTGGTTAGCCCCTACTTTTAATTACAAATTAATTACAAATCGACAAGGGCAGACCTATATGTCTGCCCGTAATAAATATCGGTCGGCTTCGCCAGCCGATACGCCAAATATAAAATTATTTCTTTAGCAACTCAAGTTAATTTGGGTTATAATTTAAAAAACATTTTATTAAAAAGATTTAACTTATGGAAAAAACGCATACTCTTATATATCTTGGACCAGCAGGCTCTTATACAGAAGTTGCGGCTGAAAATATCATAAAAACAACAGGAATTGAAATTTTTAACAAAAACGCAAAAAATTCTATTGCCGCGGTAATTGAATCAATGGACAATTCTAACGGCAATATCGGCGTTGTTCCTGTGGAAAATTCCATTGAAGGAATTGTGAGAGAAACCATAGATAACCTTATAAAAACTACAACAAGGGTTATGATAACAGGTGAAATAGTTATCCCTATTTCGCATTGTCTTATAAGTAAAGCTAAAAATATTGATAATATTGAAACAATTATTTCCATACCTCAGGCGTTAGCTCAATGCAGGTATTTTCTGGAAAGAAACTTCCCGAATGCGCAAAAAATAGCGGCTCAAAGCACCTCTGAAGCGGTAAAACAATTAATTGAACTTCCTGAAACTTATGCGGCTGTAGGTTCCCGAAAAGCCGCTGAAATTTACGGATTAAACATTCTTTGTTCAAATATCAACGATGAAAAAGATAATTTTACGCGATTTATTTCTCTTGGGTCTTCCACTCCTTCTCCAACCGGTAAAGACAAAACCTCATTTGCTTTTTCAACAAATAATCAGCCTGGAGCCCTTGTTGATGTCTTGTCTGTGTTTAAAGAAAACAATATAAATCTTTCTTACATTGAATCAAGACCTTCCAGAAAAGTTTTTGGAGATTATACATTTTTCGTGGACTTTGAAGGACATATACAAGACGAGAATATTCAGCGAGCAATCGGAAAAATCACGCCTTTTGTAAGTTTTTACAGATTTTTAGGTTCTTACCCAAAAGTTATACTGGCGCATAGTTAAGTTAGCTTTAAAACGCCCGCAGGGCGGCACAGGCTATAGATATTAGCTTTTTAACAAATTAACGATTATTTTCTCAAAAAACAATATAAATCAGCAATCTTCTGTAAAATCGAAATATTTTTATCCCCAAATCCTCGAATTAAAAATTCTCTCTTTGTTTCGTCAAGATATTTAATTTGTATTTCAAGCCTATTCTTAGGGAGATTATCAGACGAAAATTCCGCCCATTCTATTATTGTTACTGAGTTTTCTTTTTCCGTATACTCTGAAAGCTCATCAATAATAGTGTCAACGCCTTCTTTTTCAAGTCGATACAGATCAAAATGGTATAAAGACGTCTTTGGAGAATGGTATTCGTTAAGAATAACGAAACTTGGACTGGTAACTTTTTGTTTAATTCCTAAAAATTCCGCCAGATATTTTACAAAAGTTGTTTTACCAGACCCGATATCACCATATAAACATATTAAAATTCCTAAAGAGCTAATAAACTTTGATAAAATTTCAGCGAATTTTTTAGTGTCAGATAAATTTTCAGCAATAAATTTAAAAGGTGTACTCATAAAAAAATATTATACTCAAATGAAAATAAATTTAAATTATAGCATATCATAAAAACCCCCTGCGCAGCTGAAGTTTTGATACCCGGTGATCAAACCAGGTGGGTGCCCGCCCGCAAAGGTTATTCGTTTACTGATATTATATCAGGCATACGTCACTTTACTGGAGTTAGAGCTCCCTCAAGAAAAATTTGTAGGATCAAAACATTGCAACCACGCAAAGGGTTTTCATATTTATATTTTTTCATATTTTTTAAATTTTTTCCAGTCTATTGCAAGTCCGACTTAAACTAAATTTACGTTAATTAACTCGAATTGCTAATTAGTCGAAACGCTGAAATAGATTGAAATTTTATTTTAATTTTTTATGCGGCTCGCAGGCTTTGCCTGCGAGCCGCATGCCTTAAGAAGGCGTAGCGGCTGGCGAAGCCAGCCGCTACGCCAAATATAAAATTATTTATTTAGCAATTCAAGTTAATTAAAATAAAAACCAAGTTCCATTAAGATTTCTCTTAAACCTTCATTTGCAAAAGATTTAATGTAATAAGCCTCTTTACCTTTTTTTAACCCCTGCGCCATTTTTCTGTTTTCTTCGTCATCAAGCGACGTTGTAAGAATAATTTTTGTTTGAAAAATATCATCTATTTTGTTTACTATTTCTTCTGTTCGTATACATTCTAAAACATGTTGTCCATTAATATCAGGAAGAATAATGTCTATAATTATCAAATCATAAGGCTGTCCTGAAAAAAGAGCTTTTTTATGAGCATTTATTCCGTCATAACCAAGAGAACAAGTATCACATTCTCCTTGTCTGTCAAGAGCCATTTTAAACATACTGCAACAAGAAGCGTCATCATCAATTATCAAACATTTCATAATATTTTCCTTATTTAATATAAAGACTATTATAATATTATATTAAATTTTTTTAATAAGAGTAAGTATTTGTTTTTTTGTCGGAAATATCCGCGCCATGGTCAGTTTTGCCCCAATCCATTGTTCTTTCTGAAAAAATTATTTTTAAAACAATATAAGAAACCATAGGAACCCAGATAAAAACCATATAAATTCCTGTTTCAATGCTCTGTTTAAGCGTTTTCAGGATTGGAAAACGTTTATATTTTTTTAAACTGAAAACAAGACCTGATGTAAAAAAAAGCGCGAGAACAGGCAATAATAAAAGCGTATAGAGAATGCTGTCCTCAATTCCTTTAACATATCGGAATCCTTGAATACAATATTCGGATAAAAGCCACACAGGAAAAATAAATTCGGAAATAAAAGCGAACATATCTATACTTACTCTTAAAGGTATCTTTTTGGAGGTTAAAATTTCAAGAGAATAGTCAAGATATCTTCTTATACTGCCTTCTATCCATCTTCTTCGTTGTCTTAAAAGAGCTAAAAAACCTGTTATCCCTTCTTCATATACATTTACCTCTTCCGCAAATCTTATATCCCATCCAGAAAGGTGAAGACGTGTGGATATATCGAGGTCATCCGTGATTGTAAAGTTATTCCAGCCGTCAATATCGACTAAAGCTTTTCTTTTGATAAGTTGCCCGTTGCCTCTAAGCTCTACAGCTCCTTTTATAGAATCTCTACCGGTTTGAAAGTGTGTGTCAAGTATATATTCATTATCCTGACATCTTGTCAAAAAGTTAATTTCACGGTTATTAATGATTTTCCTTGCCTGAACAGCCCCTACTTCCGGTTCTGCCATATACGGCAATATTTTTTTGAAGAAATCCGGTTCTATTCTTGCATCAGCATCAAATATACAGATAATATCCCCTTGAGTCATAGAAAACGCTTCATTCATAACTGCGGATTTACCGGGGAAAGCATTTTTGCATCTAATATAATATTTTATTTTCGGATTTTCGGCATTTAATTCTTTTAAAACTTCCGCCGTTGAATCATCGCTTCTGTCATCAACTATAAGTAGCTCATAGTTAGTGTAATCAACCGCTAAAATGTTTTCTATCGTGCTTTTTATAACTTTTTCTTCGTTATGAGCAGGTATAATTATGCTTACAAATGGTTCATAATCAGCATTTTCAAGACTTTTATCTTTATAAAGCCCCTTTTTTATGAGTTTTTTAATCTTTCTTTTTTTGTGAAACTCACCAATATAAATAAGCAGGCTGTAAAGAAACATAAAGCAAAAAAGAACATAAACCGCTGACTGAATCGGCATGTATTTCTGGAAAATAAACAGTATTATCCATGAAATGACAAGCAATATTGCCAAGGTTAATCTGTCCTTCAATCTTCTTACCTCTTTTATAATTCTAGTAATCAACATACTCTTCTAATTTATATTTAACACATTTTATAACAACTTTTAATAATAATGCAAACGTTTTGAATAATCCTGAATAACTTCTGCAACCTTTTTCCCGCCCTGAAATTCCTTTGCAAATTCTTTAAATTTATTTACATTTTCCTGATATACTGATTCGCTTTTTATTTTTTTGACAGCGTCCACAAGCTTTTCAGGAGAAAGATTTGCGTATTCAAGCTTAACAGCGACGTTTAACTCTTCCATTCTTCGAGCATTGTTTTCCTGTTCAATTTGTTTAAAATCAGGAACGATTATTGAAGGTTTGCCAAGAGTTAAAAGTTCCATAGCCGTGCTGTGTCCTGCCTGTGATATGACAAGATCAGCCGCATTAAGATATGGAACTATATTAGAAACTGAGCGATGAATTTTTAGATTATCAGGCAGGTTATTTGCATCAAGGCTTGTAAATACATCAAAATGGGTATCAGGAAGTTTTTTAGAAGTTTCAATAACATTATCAAGAAGAGGTTTTCTGTAGGAATGTCCGCCTAACGCTACTGCTATGTAGTTTTTGGCGGGTTTTTCAATTTTTTCAATATTATCGGGATCAAAAGACACAAGCGGTCCTACAAATCTTGTACGCTTCATTACCTTGAAATTTCTGCTTAAATTATGCAAACAAACCGTATAAGGCGGCGGGAAATCAGGAATCATAATTTCTTCGGCTGAACTAAGCCAGGTTTTCATTATCCAGTCAAACGATCTGCCAAAAACTCTTATCAGAGCCGAATCTCTTTCAAAAAAAGGATAAAATGCGCTTTGATTTGTAATAACAACGCAAGGTAGGCTAAGTTTCTCCGCCGCCATAACAGGCGTAAGTCTTCCGTCCGCAATAACACAGGATGCTCCGTTTTCTCTGATCGCTTCTATTTCTTTATTTATAATATTATTAAACGTCAATGCCCAGGAGTGGTTCTTTATTATTGTCTTTTTAACGTCAAAAGCGCCTTTTTCTCCGATAAGTTTCAATTCCTGCGGAAGCTCCACGCAGTTATAGCCGGCATTTCTGCATCTACCAAGAGCATAATTGTATGTTCCGATTATAATGTCATTTTTCGGAAATTCTCTGGCAATAGCCAAGCCTCTGCTTGAATGCCCGAATCCTTCACTACTTAATGAGAGATATATTTTATTTCCGGGCGCAAAATTTTTCTTTTTATTTGCTATATATTTATTAAATAAAACCATTTTTATCAGTTACTTTTCCGTAAAGTCCTTGTATTTCTAAACATACCCCAAATACCAAATAGAGCAATAGGTATACCGGTAATCATAAGTATTGTTGCCACTCCAAGCAAATCAGCGGCATAAGCCGCAATAAGAATAGGTAAAGTGGAAGTTGCGCTTAAAAGCGTGAATTGAATGCCTAGAATTTTTCCTCTAATCTGTTCAGGCATTACTGTCTGCAAAATAGTTTGAACGGGGATAGCCGCTATTGCGCAACCAAAGCCGATTATTCCGGCTATAATATAGGAATATATCATTCGAGCGGTTAAATTAAACGGCTCAAGACAAATTCCACAAACCACATGTTCTTTTATCGGAATATGTAAAGAATTAGGAATAAACTCTATTCCGCTCATAAAAATAAGACTTATTCCAACAATCGCAAACCCTGCAAAGGCAATAATCAGCTTGTTTGCGGTTTTTAATACGGTTCCGGCTGTTATTGCTCCTAAAATCATTCCGACGCCGCTGAAAGCAACAATATAAACAAATTTTTGAGCCCCCAGCTTATAATTATCAGGGTAAAGCAACTGCTGACTTATGCTTATAGAAAGGATGCAAAGCATTACGACTATTGAAAACAGCGCGGTTAGCTTTAAAAGAGCATTTAGCGTAACCTTGCTGGCTTTTATATACGAAAATCCTATTTTAAAATCCTCAAAAAACTCTCTAAATGTTTGGTGTTGTATTTTTTCGTGTTCACCGGCTTTATATTTGATTAAAACAAGAAACCCGGCTGAAATGAGAAAAAACGCTGAAATTGCCACGTTTACATATTTAAGACCGAAAATATTGATTAACGGATCGCCAAGAGCGAATCCCAAAATTATAGAACCCATCATCGTGGCAGTAAACAGGGAATTCGCTGACATAAGCTGGCACTTTTTCACCATAAGTGGAATAGAAGCGGCTTCAGCTGGCGCAAAAAACTGTGTTGCGCCTGAAACAAGAAATGCTAGAATGTAAATTCCGAACAAAGTGTTGCTAAACAAGGGTAATGCCAGAATTAATCCTGCTCTTATAATATTAGTAAAGATTAAAACATGTTTTTTGTTCCATTTATCAATAAATACACCTGCTATAGCGGTAAAAAATATCGCAGGCAGCGTAAATGCAATATAAAGCAGGCTTTGATACTTGGTCGCAACCGAAAAATTATGCGCTATTACCGCTACAAAAACCACAAAAATCACTCTGTCCGCAAGCTGTGAAAATATTTGACCAAGCCAGAGGGCAAGAAAATTTTTATTTTTGAGAACAGCTCTGTATCCTTGCTCTTGTATAGATTCAAGCCTGCTCACAGCGCCTTCCATTATGTGTTTATTGGGTTTTTCTTGTATATTTAACATAAAAGCTCAATTATTGCCGGTGTTTTCAACTTTTTGTCAGACCTTAGGGAAATAAATTCCTTTAATATATTAAAACTTGAAAATAAAAGATTTTTATCAAAATATTCAGATTCAAAAGGGAAATCGTAATTTAGCGCGTCTTTAAAAAGTTTAATATGGCGATTATCTATTTCAAAGGTTTTACGGCTTTTAAGGAAGCACTCGCTGCATACTACGCCGCCTGTATCAGCGCAGAAAAAGTGATAAGTTTTATATTTTTGCTCTGTTTTATTGCATCTTGCGCAGGTTTCAAGCTCTACGGCATATCCAAGATACTCAGCCAGCTTTAATTTAAACCTTAAAACAGCCCATAAAACCTCTTCTGTGGTTTTAAAAACAGAAATATTCTTAAAGGTTTCAAACAAAAGGTCATAAATCCCCGCACTGTTGGAATCGCCTTCTGTGCCGAAATGACTGATTAATTCTGTACAGTATAAAGAATAAGAAAGCTTTGTAAGATCTGTTTTTACTTTGTCAAAACATTCCAAATTTTCCGCCTGACATACTATATCAAGATTTCTACCTTTTGCGATCAAAAGATTATTGGCTGTAAGGCACTGCATTCTTGCGCCCAGAGAGCTTTTTGTTTTCTTGACGCCTTTTGCGACACACCTGATAATTCCATGCTCTCTGGAATACATGACCATTATTTTGTCAGCTTCCCCGAGGTTATGGGATTTTAAGTTTATAGCCCGTGTTCTGTAATGAGGCATTGAAATTAAGTCCTGAGTCGTAGTTGATAAATTATACCGTAGTGTATTTATTTGTAGTTTAACACAAGCAAATAAGCAAGTGTAGCGTTTGTGATAAGATAATTTATTATGACAAAATTACAATTAAAACTTAACAATATTGTTGAAATTGCAACGCTTCTGGAAAGCCCTGACCTATTAAATATTGGGGCTCTTGCAAATCAAAAACGCTGTGAAATTCATCCTGAAGAAACGCCGGTTACTTTTGTAATCGACAGAAACGTGAATTACACTAATATTTGTTCCTGTAAGTGTCGATTTTGCCTATTTAACAGAAATAAAGAGGACAAAGACGCATACATACTTGATTATGAAACAATAAAAAAGAAAACCGAAGAACTTGTATCGGCAGGAGGAACACAGCTATTGCTTCAAGGCGGTTTAAATCAAGATTTACCGCTTGAATATTATACAAATTTCCTTATAAAATTGAGAAAAGATTTCCCTAATCTTGCGATACACGCATTTTCTCCTGCGGAAATAGTATTTATAGCGGAAAACAATAATTTAAGCGTAAAAGAATTGCTTGAAGAATTTGTAAAAAGCGGCTTATCCTCTATTCCAGGCGGAGGAGCAGAACTTCTTTGCGATGACATAAGACACAAATTAAGTCCTAACAAAATATGTTCTAAAAAATGGCTTGATGTAATGGAAACAGCTCATAATATTGGGCTAAAAACTACAGCCACGATGGTTTTTGGATTTGGCGAATCTGCGGGACATATTGCGGAACATTTGTTAAAAATAAGACAGCTTCAGGAAAAAACCGGAGGATTCACCGCTTTTATCCCTTGGACGTTTGTTCCCGCAGGAAATTTCTATGGATTAAGCAATAATATTAATAATACAGCTTTTGATTATCTAAAAGTTCTTGCAATTTCAAGACTGGTTCTTGATAATATTCCTAATATTCAGGTTTCATGGGTTACTCAGGGATTAAAAATTGCGCAGATTGCTCTTGGATTTGGAGCAAACGATTTTGGAGGAACCATGCTTGAGGAGAATGTAGTTAAAGCGGCAGGAATTTCGAATAATACTTGTGTACAGGAGATTATAACGAACATTCAAAAAGCCGGATTTCAAGCCGCGCAAAGAGATACCTATTATAAAATAATAAAGACCTTTTAACGCGTTAATTTTGCTGTTTTTCTTGAATTTCAGACACTTTCTCTGAAAGTTTTAACAGCCGATCCGCAATAATATTGATATTGCACTGTAGGGATATGGTGTTAAATAGAGCGCAAGCCCGATTACATTCTTTTTGAGAGAAAGGACAATCTGTTCCCAGCATTTTTTCTCCTTTTGCAGAGCAATTTTAAATAATCTTTTAAATTATAATGAAATTTTTGAAAATTTTAATCATAAAAATAGAGGATGGCTGACTTTAAAAGCGATATCGTTTGAATTAATAATTTTGTTATAATAAAATATAAATATCAACAAAAGAGGTGAAAAATTGTCTGTTATAACAATCCTTGATTATGGAGCAGGAAATTTAAAGAGTGTTACAAATATTTTGGAGTTTCTAAATTGTGAATATCTTGTAACTAATAAAAAAGAAGACATTAAAAATGCTAAAAGTCTTATTATGCCTGGGCAAGGGCATTTTGGACAGTTCATGAACGCTCTGCAAGAAAAGGATTTGACTGAAATTACAGTTGAAAAAATAAAATCAGGTACGCCATTTCTTGGAATTTGTCTGGGGATACAGGTTTTATTCGAATATAGCGAAGAAGCGGCTGACGTTAAAGGTCTTGGTATTTTCCCCGGGAAAGTTGTAAAGTTTACGCATGGCAAAATCCCGCAAATAGGATGGAATAAGCTTAAAACAACTCAAAATAATTCCTTTTTATCAGATGATTATGTTTATTTTGTCAACTCATATCACGTTATACCTGATGACAAGAGAATTGTTTCCGCTTATTGCGATTACAATGGGGACTTTGTAGCGGCTCTGGAGCATGAAAACATCTCAGCATTTCAGTTTCATCCGGAAAAAAGCGGCGAAATCGGCTATGGGTTTTTAAAAAAATGGATCGATAAGTTTGTATGTTTTTAAAAAAATTAAAACTTAAAAATTTAAGGAATTATGAATCCTGCGAAATAGACTTTACGGCGAATACGACCTTGTTAATAGGCAAAAATGCCCAGGGGAAAACAAATCTGCTTGAAGCGATATATTATCTTGCTACACTTTCCTCATTTAGAACCGGAACTGACAATGAAATACTCAAGTGGGGATGTGATCAATGCATTATAGAAGCTAATTTATTTAAGCATAGCACAGATATAGAGCTAAAAATTCTTTTAAATCCACCAAAACAAAAGATTTTAAAAGTTAACGGATTAAAAAAGACCTCTTTTTCAAGTTTTTTAGGGAATTTATTGGTTGTAAGTTTTACCGTATCAGACCTTTTGCTGTTAAGAGGATCGCCTTCAGACAGAAGAAAATGGCTTGATGACGCTATAAGCCAGATTTATCCGGCGTATAAAGACAGATTAAGCAAGTATTCAAGGATTAGAATACAAAGAAATAATCTATTAAAGGAATTCAAGAGTAATTTTAGCATATCTACACAACAAGAAGACCTTTTAAGTGTACTTGATGAACAACTTGCAGTTTCAGGGAGCAATATCATTCATTTAAGAATGAAATATCTTAGAGAAATACAGGAGAAGGCGTATCAAAAGCATAAAAGTATCTCATTAAGCGAGGAAGATTTAAAAATAGTTTATGAATCCTCTATAACAGGAGATTTTGACGCAATTAATGATGAACTTCCGACATCCGATAAGATTTTCGAGGTTTTTAAAGGAATTTTTGAGAAAAAAAGAAAAGAAGAAATAATACGGGCTCAAACCGTTATAGGACCTCATAGAGATGATATTGGGTTTATGATAAACGGCAAAAATGCGGTTAATTTTGCTTCTCAAGGACAACAAAGAACTGTTGCGCTTGCTTTGAAGTTGTCTGAAATCGACTTGCTTGAGGAAATAATTAAAGAAAGCCCTATTCTGTTGCTTGATGATGTTCTGGCAGAGCTTGATACAGAAAGACAGGAATTTTTGTTAAAATCAATAAACAAAGGGACGCAGACAATAATCACAACCACTAGCGTTTCAGCCTTTAATAACGAGTTTTTAAAAGATAAAAAACTCTACAAAGTTAGTTCAGGAAGTGTTGAGGAATATTTTAGCTATGAAAAAGCTTTTGTTTAAAAGATTATTAGTATATATAATTGCATTTTTTATCATATTAACAGGAGAATTAGCTTATTCTAAAGCTGGAAAAGTAAATTATATAACCATATTGTATACAAATGACACTCATGGACATCTTGAACCCTATATATACAAGGACGGAAAAAATTTAGTCGGCGGATTTGCAAGAAGAGCCGCTTTAATAAAAACTATAGAAAGTGTTAATAAAAATGTTTTAACTCTTGATGCAGGTGATTTTGCCCAAGGAACAATATTTTTCAATTTTTATAACGGCATACCCGACGTCAATTTTATGCATGAGGCTGGATATGACGTTGGAACGCTTGGCAATCACGAGTTTGATAAAGGTTTAAGCATCGTTAAACAAATAATAAAGGAGGCAAAGTTCCCTTTTGTTTGCGCAAATATTAAATTTACAAGCGATAAAGACTTTCAGGCTATGCTAAAACCTTATATAATAAAGGATTATGACGGTTTTAAAGTGGCTGTGATCGGTTTAATTACTCCTGAGCTGAAAATCCTTGTTAATAAACTCGAAAATGTAGAAATTCTTGATCCGATTGAGGTTACAAGAAATATTGTCGAAAAAATCAATTCCAAAGCAGATTTAATCGTAGTTTTATCGCATGAAGGACTTTCAGAAGATATAAAATTAGCTCAAAGCGTTCCTGAGCTTGACGTTATCGTCGGCGGACACTCTCATACGCTTTTAAAACAGCCTGAAATTTATAATGAAAAATCGGATAAAACGCTGGTAGTTCAAAATGGAGAATATGGAGTCTATTTAGGCAGGCTGGATATTAAAATAAAAGACAAAAAAATTCAAAATTATTATTATAACTTAATTCCAATTGATGAAACCGTCAAAGAGGATATTACGATTAAAGATAAAATAGCTAATATGGCAAAAAACCTTGAGCAATATGAAAATCAAATAATCGGAGAGATAAATTTCACTATTGGAGAAGAGGAAGACAAAATAAGAACCTCTCTTCTCAAAACAGGCGGTCTTGTAACAGAATCAATCAGGCATAAGTTCCCTGAAGTTGATGTAACGCTCCAAAATAGCGGTGGTATACGATTGCAAAAACATATCGGTCCTGGTCAAGTCAGCAGAGCGGATATCATAAATCTTTTTCCTTTTAACAACACCATTGTAACTGTTGAGTTAAAAGGAAGTGATCTTAAGTCAGTTTTAGAAACGAGTTCAAGCAAGTATCCATACGAAAATGGCGGATTTTTGCAGAGTATAGGACTTGAATATACGATTAACCTTGCTAATCCTCCTCAAAAGCTTTCTGATGACGGATTAAGTATTATACAAGAAGGGCAAAGAGTTTCTGACATTAAAATTAACGGCAAACCGCTTGAATATGACAAATACTATAAGCTTGCAATAAACGATTATATGTTTAATGGAGGGAATGGTTATGTGCAATTTAAAAATGCAATTAATATAAATCATACCGGAGCGATTGTTCAGGAACTTATCGTTAATTTTATAAAAGAAAAATCGCCTGTTTCAGTGGAAGTGCGGGATAAAATAAATTTTATAAATATCAGTTTTTAGCTTGAGATAATAGCTTACGGACGAAATTGAGAGAGTCTTCGTCTTCTTCAGAGCCGCTTGCAAGTCCTGCAAGGGCTTTTAGTCTTTCTTCCCCGTTTAAAACACTCGTGGATATTTTTGTTGAGGTTTCATTATAAGTTTTTTGAATATATATATGTCGGTCTGCTTTTGCTGCAATTATTGGCTGATGAGTAATGCACACGATTTGATGACTGATGGCCAGCTCTGATAAAGCTTCCGCAACTGCTTGAGATGTCTTTCCGCTTATTCCGGCGTCTATTTCATCAAAAATTACCGTATTAACTTTATCCGATCTGGCAAAAATACTTTTTATCGCCAGCATTATTCTTGAAATTTCACCTCCACTGGCAATTTTCGCCAGCGATTTAAGAGATTCGCCCGTATTTGTTGATATTAAGAATTCTACATTGTCATATCCATTTATTCCCAGCTCTTTTCCAGACTCTACATTTATATAAAACTTTGATTTCGGCATTTCCAACTTTATTAATTCTTCCTGAATCAATAATGATAACTTTTCAGCAAGTTTTTTTCTTGAATCAGACAATTCTAAAGCCTGTTTGTCGGCTTTTTGTTCTAAATCTTCCACCAGCTTACTCAGTTGAACTATTTTTTCATCGCTAAAATTAATTTCATTAAATTCCGCTTCAAAATTTTCAAGATTTTCAAGCGCATTGGATAATTCAGGACCATATTTTTTCTTTATTTTTTCCAGAATTTCTATTCTTTCTTCAGTTTCATAAAGTTTTTGAGGGTCTGTTTCAAGATTTTCAGAATAATTCCTGAGTTCTTTAGCCGTTTCCGCAAGATTTATTTTACAGGATGCGATTATTTCAGTTAATTCCGTTAGCTTTTCGTCAAATTGAGAAGCTTTTGACAATTTATTCTGAATTAAACTTAAAGAGTCTGTTATACTTTTATCTTCGCCGTATAAAGCGCTGTATCCCGATAATGTCAACTCTTTTAGCTCCTGCGCATTCACCAGAACCGATCTTTTATTTAACAATTCTTCATATTCGTTAATATTCTCGATATTTGCTTTTTTAATTTCGTCAATCTGAAAGTTCAGAAAATCAATTTTGTGTGCATTATTCTGTGCGGCTACTTGAGCTTTTTCCAGCTCTTTTTTAGCTGTCTTTAACTCACGAAAAGTTTCTGTATAATCATTTAAAAGCTTGCCATAATCTGTTTGTCCGTAGCTGTCCAACAGCTCTATGTGCGCGGCGGAATTTATATAATTATAACTTTCATGCTGCGTGTGAATGTCCAGCAAATATTTTCTTAATGCCTGAATATAATTTTGCGTTACCAAAGCTCCGTTTATCCTTGATTTTGTGGAAGAAGGAGCTATTTCCCTTGAAATAATCAGGTTATTGCCGTCAATTGTTTCTATTCCTTCGGTTTCAAGAATTTTGACAGGGAATGAATTATCAAGATTCAGCGTTAATTCAATAAAAGCTTTTTCCGATCCCGTTTTAATCTGGTCTTTAAAAGCTCTTGCGCCAAGGGCAATGTCTATTGCGCCTATAATAATACTTTTACCTGAGCCTGTTTCTCCGGTTAATATATTTAGCCCATTCTCAAAATTTATTTTCAGTTCGTCTATAAGCGCAAAATTTCTTATATAGAGTGTTTTAATCATATCCTTAAAAATCTTTATCTTTTACTTATTTAAGAGGGAGCTTATTATAAGAATATATCAAAAATCAGAAAAACAAAAAACTCTCTGAATTACAGAGAGTTTTTTGTTTTAAATCTTTAAAAAATTAATTAATAAGAGCGTCAATAGCTACGTTATCTACAGCGCCAGCAGTAGATGCCGTGAAATCGCCAATTCCTTCTGGATCAAAAGGAGTGCCAGTACTCGCATTAACTGGGACTATAGAGGATCCGGATACGATAAAGTAATAAAGATCACTATAAGCGGCAATATTTGAAGGGATACTACTACCTGCATTTCCATTTATATCAAGCTCAATCATACAATTTGCGTCTGAGCCGGTAGCGCCAGGGTGGTTATAAGTAGGCAGTTTGCAATTATTAATCCCATCTGCTTTATAAAATGTATATTTCATACCATCAGCAGTCGTAATGGAAGTATCAGTAGATTGAATTGCGCTTAAATATGTGCCAAAAAGACCTTTAAGGTCTGCTGATTGGTTTGTGGCATTTGCATCAAGACTATTTTCAGCTATTGACATTGCAAGAGCCTGATTTAAGACTGACATAGCTTTTTTAATAGATGTTTTTGCCTGTTTTTGTGATGAACTTTGAATAAGTGTAGGTATTGTCAACGCGGCAACTATACCGATAACAGCAAGTGTTACAAGTACTTCTGCCAATGTGAAACCTTTTCTGTTTTTCATGATATTCCCTTTCATTAAATAAAATTAACTGTTTATTTCTATTTTTAAAATACTAAACTTATTGCTCATTTTAAAATATAAACTAACTTATAAAAATAAACAAGATTATAATTTAAATTTCAAATCAATTTAATTATAACAATTTATTTTTTAACATAATCATTATATACGATAAAAAACATTTTGAATAGATATTTATTTTTTTGATATTTTTGTTTTTAAAAAAATAAGGACTATCTAGTGATCCCAATAAGTTTTCGTCAATTTGTTAAAAAGCTAATATTTATAAAAATCATTTTTTTTATTTACCGGTTTATTTTATTGATTGGTATAATATCCGTGAGAACTTTGTTTTTCCTGTAAATTCTCCTTTATTTCTCCCCAATTTAAAGAATTTTTCCATATCGAGAAAAATCCAGCCACAAGAATCAGCAAAATTGATAATAATTGATTAATTATTGATATTGCTAAACCCAACTCCGGTTCGATGCCAAAAACTTTTAAGGCAATGATATATCCCCATTGATAAGGTCCGATTCCTGCCGGTCCTGCCGGAATCAGCGTTGAAAAAGCTGTTACGCTAAGTACCAGAAGAGCATTTAAAAGAGAAAAGTGCAATCCAAAGCTATTTATTACAAGAAGCATAAAAGCCCCTTCCATAAGCCATATAAAACAAGAATAAAGAACTGATTTCCCCAGTAGTTTCCAGGAATTCAGAGAATCCAGCGCCTCTATAAAAGAATTAATTATTGTAAAGATTTTATTCAAAAAATTTTCATTAAAATCCTTTATTTTTAAAGGCAAATTTTTAAAAGATGAAATTTTAGCTAATAATTTCCTGAGTTGCTCTCTTTTGTTGCCGCTTTCTTTGGTTTTTACAAGGATCATAAGAAAAATAAAGCCGCTTAAAAACATTATTCCTGCCGAAAAAGCTATTTTAAAAAATAAATCGCCCGGGCATATAAAGTAAATTGCGAAAATTAACATTAAAAAAAGCGTTAAACCGTCAAAAACCCGCTCAAGAATTACAGAGGTAAACACTTTTGTTTTACTTAATTTTTCTTTTTTACTGAAAAAATATGCCCTGTAAATCTCACCTGTTCTGGCTGGAAGAACACAATTAAGGCTGAATCCTATAAAAATTGAACTTAACAGGGAACTGAATTGTAAATCCTCTTTATTAAGAAGGATTCTCCATCTAAATGCGCGCAAGATAAAGGAAATCAAGTATATCGGGATTATAGGAACTATAAAAATCGGATTCATAAACCCGAAAGATTTTATTGTTTTATCAATATCTATCTGATTGGCAATTATTACTATAAAAATAAGGCTTATTAAAAGACCTATTATTCTTTTATTCAGAATATTTTTCATACTAACTATTTTAAAATCATTAAAAAAATCAGGCAAATTTTTTTATATACCTAAATTAGCTTGTTAATAAATTAACGAAAACTTATTTTGATTGGTATATTATTTTTTTGCTTTTTTTGGCTCAAAAATATCGTTATCGGAATTTAACTCCTCATCGGTTATAACCCAATTCTCCCTGTTTTTTTCTAAAGAAATAAAAACAGCGGAAATTTTATCCTGATGTATTAATTTCCAGTCATCCAGCAATAAAAGCTCGCTAAATACAGGATAAGATTTATCAATAAGCATTAAATCCGCTTTATAATTCTTCATAAAATCAATCCAGTCCTTTCCTAAATAATGAAACCTTGCGGATTCATTTACAAGCGAAGTTGAATAAACTTCCTCATACCTTCCATCCATAGCTACTTTGCATTCAGGGTATAATTCCCATAATGCGTAACTGCCCCAATTAAATAATACCAGCAAATTCCCCGACAAATTGTTTTTTTTAATAAATTCAACAGATTTAACAGGATATCTCTGATCGCTTACCTTTACTTTAAAGGGAACAAAGATAACTGTCAAAATTCCTACAAAAACTATCAGTCCGTAGATTAAAACCTCTTTGAAAAAATTTAAACGCAAAAAAAACGCATGTGAAATTAAAATTTTAATTTTTTCAGGAATATAAAAATAATGCTTAACGGCACAATAGAAATATTCCTGTATATAAGCCGCAGAAGCAATAACAAAAAACACATTGTGTCTGATATGCTTAACGGAAAGATAACAAGTGACAACAAGAATTAAAACTTCTGACCAGTTTATTTTTTCGGGTTTTTTAGTCAAAAGATATATCATAGAAACAATTGTAATCAATAAAAACAACTTAAAGCCCATTGCAATAATAAAAGGTCCAAATAAATCCAACGGTTGCCACTCTGTAATAAAAGTTCGGGAAAGGGTAACGGCATCTTCAAGATATTTCCAGTATTCCACCCCGTAAGGATTGATTAAACTTGATAAGCCGCAAATGAAAGCTGTTATAAAGTATTTTGTCGGATTTTTTCCGTTAAAAATTTCTCCGATTCCATAAAGAAACAATATCCCTATTCCCGCAAGAAATCCCCCGTGAAGATTTGCCCATAATATTGTTGTCAAAGGAAAAACAAGCAATAATTTGTAGTTTCCTCTTTTTATAAGCTCAAGCAGATAAATCCAGAGAGCAAAAAAAGCAAATGTAAAGGATTGAGAACGGATTATATTTAAAAAACCGAACAATATTGAATAGAAAAATAATGCGTAAAAAAATATTCTGTATCCGTCAGATTTTTCGGATTTAAGTTTGTTTAGCAGAAAAACAGGTAAAAACGTCAAAAAGAGCAGTTTGAATTTTAAAAAGCTAAGTCCCGCATCTCCGAAGCGATCTCCGATAAAATAAAAAAGCGCTCCTGATCCCCATTCATGGTCAATCCACAAATCTTTTACCGGAGTATACGCGAAAACATCGTGTTTAGGGACTGAACCTGTTTCAAAAAAAAGCCTGCCCGCCGCAAGACGATGCCATAAATCCCAGTCCGCCTGATTATATACAGCTGTTATAAAATAAATTATTAAAATTATGGAGGTAAAAAAGAAATATTTTTTCATTCTTTAGAAAGCGCGCCTTAAAAAATTAATTTAATTATAGCTTAATTAACTCGAATTGCTAATTAGTCGAAACGCTGAAATAGATTGAAATTTTATTTTAATTTTTTATGCGGCTCGCAGGCTTTGCCTGCGAGCCGCATGCCCTTAAAACGGCGCAGCGGCTGGCGAAGCCAGCCGCTGCGCCAAATATAAAATTATTTATTTAGCAATTCAAGTTAATTACACTTCTAAAAACTTAGAGGCGCCTTTAAGTTAAACAAGATATTTAAAATAAACGTAAATTGAACTCAAAATAAGAGAGATAAAGGTTATAAAGGCGCCGTATTTCATAAATCTAAGAAATGAAATCGGATGTCCGGCAGCATAAGCGGATTCTGAAACTATAACATTTGCCGCCGCGCCTATTATTGTCGCATTCCCGCCAAGACATGCCCCTAACGATAACGACCACCACAGCGGATAAATGTCCATTGAGGCATGAAGCTCCTGAATTAAAGGAACCATCGTAACTGTATACGGAATATTGTCTACAATTGCTGATAATATGCCGGATGCCCATATTATTAACATTGAAGTATAGACAGGATCGCCTTTTGTCAAGTCTAAAAGCTTGCCGGCAAGGAATTCTATGCCTCCTGTTTCTACAAGTCCGCCTATAATAATGAATAAACCTATAAAAAAGAAAATCGTAAGCCACTCAACATCTTGCAGAACTTGTTTTGGAGCTTCAAAAATCAAAAGAACGCTTGCTCCTAAAAGAGCAATGGTGTATGCCTCCAGCTTAAGCGCGTCATGAAGAATAAATCCAAGTATTACAAGCCCCAGAACAATCATTGATCTTATCATCAGCTCTTTATCTTTAATTGTTCCGGAATTATCAATATTTGCAACATATTGCATGCGCTCAGGGGTTGTTTCCAGATCATTTCTAAACATATAAGCTATAACAGCCAAGCATACAATAAATATTATTATTATAATCGGGGTTAATTCAACAATAAAATCATTGAAACTCAATCCTGCCGCGCTTCCTATGATTATATTCGGAGGATCGCCTATTAAAGTTGCGGTTCCGCCAATATTGGAAGCTAAAATTTCAGTAATTAAAAAAGGGATGGGATCAACTTTTAATTCGCGCGCAATAACAAAGGTTACCGGCATAATGAGAATAACGGTGGTAACGTTATCAAGAAACGCTGAAGCAATGGCAGTGAAGACAGCAAGAGCAACGAGAATGTTTAAAGGCTTGCCTTTTGTGTATTTTAAAAGTTCAAAAGCGACCCAGGTAAATACACCGCTTCTGCCGGCAATATGAACAATTATCATCATGCTTATAAGCAGGACGATTACTCCAAAATCAACGTGAGAAAAGGCATGTTCTGCGGGAACAATTCCCAAAACAAGCGTTATAGCAGCGCCTAGCATTGCCACTGTAGCTTTTGGAAGTTTCTCAATAGCTATAAATACATAAGCTATAAAAAGAATAATGCCGGCAACAATAACCTTATCAAGTCCTAAAATTGTTGAAGAATGTTCAAACATTTCCTTAAATTCCTTCTATTCCGTTTAATTCCCAGCTTCAATTTTCTTTAAGCAAGGTATATTAAAGCTTATCCATCTTCTAAATTTATATTATATTATTATATAACAACCTTGCGATAAAAATAAGCAATTAATACCAAGTTATACCAATCATTAAAAGAAATCGGCAAATAAAAAGGATGATTTTTGTAAAGCCTTGATTAGCGGGTGTTTTGCCAAAGGCAAAACACCCGCTATACCCTTACTCAGCCCGCGCCGCCCGCAGGGCGGCGCGGGCTGTAGATATTAGCTTTTTAACAAATTAACGAAAACTTATTTGGATTGGTATACATTAATAATTTCGAATTTATATTATACTAAAATGAGTTTGAATTAATGTAAAAATAATCGAAATGTCGAATATGTATAAAAAAACTTTTTTTATAGAAACTCTTGGCTGTCAGATGAACAAAGCGGATTCGGAAAAAATCTCGGGAATTCTTGAAACTCTGGGATATAATGAGGTAACAAGCCCTGAAGATGCTTTATTATTGATAATGAACACATGCAGCATTAGAGCAATGTCTGAAAACAAGGCTTTTAGCCATTTGGGCGTCTGGAAAAAGTTTAAACGAAAAAATCCTGATATAAAAATTGCAATATGCGGATGTATTGCTCAACAGACAAAAGAAAAGATTTTCCATAGAGCTCCTCAGGTCGATTTAATTTTCGGGACGCATAATATTTACGAACTGCCTCAATTACTTGAAAAACTTGAAAAACAGCCTAAAATTTGCTCTGTTTTAAAAACTCCTTTTGATTCTGAAAAAAGTTTTGCGCCGAGTAGAAAAAAAGGTTTGTCAGCCTGGCTTCCGATAATTGAAGGGTGTGATTATTTCTGCGCTTATTGCGTTGTGCCTTATACAAGAGGTCGTCAGCGCAGTAGAATGCCTGAAGATATTATTAAGGAAGCAAGGCAAATAGCTTCTGAAGGATTTAAGGAGATTATTCTGCTTGGTCAAACCGTGGATTCTTACGGAAATGACATAGCTGATGACAATATAAATCTTTCAAATCTCCTTAAACAGCTTGATAAAATAGACGGGATTCTTAGAATCAGTTTTGTAACTTCGCATCCTGCTGATATTACCGACGAATTAATTTATACAGTAAGGGATACAGAAAAAGTTTGCGAATTTTTTCATCTGCCAATGCAGTCAGGCAGTACAGAAGTCTTGAAAAGAATGAAAAGACCTTATTCAAGAGAGCAATATCTTAATCTTGTGTCAAAAATCCAAACGGCAATGCCTGATGTTGTTATAACTTCTGATTTTATAGCCGGATTCCCCGGCGAAACCGACGAACAGTTTATGGAAACGGTTTCAATAATTAAAGAAGTAGTCTTTGACCATTGCAATACAGCGGCATATTCTCCCAGAAAACAAACTCCTGCCGCCGTATGGAAAGATCAGGTTCCGCAGGAGGAAAAGAAAAGAAGACTTAATATTTTAAATAAATTAGTGAGAGAAACTGTTAAAAAATCGCATGAACGCTTTATCGGCAAAACTCTTGAGGTTCTTGTGGAAGATTTTAAGGAAGAAAACGGAGAAATTATACTCACCGGAAAAACAAGAGGCGCTAAAGTAACTCATTTCAAGGGCGACAGCAGTTTAATCGGCAGTCTTGTCCAGGTTAAAATAAAGGATGCGTCTATCTGGAGCTTAATTGGAGAAGCTGTTTATACCTGAAAACCGGAAATAAAAAGGATGACGGTTTCGGTTAATTAGCGGCTTATTTATCAAGAACTTTTATTTGGCTCGGAGAATTAATTACAATTTCCGGTTTGCCGTTAGAAATTCTCAATATTCCTTCTATGACGACTTTTTTATTTTCAAAATATCGGTCAGGCTGTCCTATTCCTGCTTCAATAAACGCAGGAACATCAAAATTATAAATTACCGCGCTTAATGAAGTATTATAATTTTTGCCAAAGTTTAAAAAAATCACTTTTGAATCATCAGTTATTTCAGAGCTGTAAATTTTCCCTTCAATTTTTACATATTTACTTGTATTCGATAAAAGCTGAACAAAATTATGAGCTTTTATTCGGGAAATGTTATTAACAGCTAATATTGGAAATTGAAATAATAATAAACTTAAAAAAAGCGCAGAGATAAACAATTTTTTCATTTTTTCATCCTATTTTACTTTCTATAAATGTAAAAACATGAAAATAAAAAGTTTTAATTTAATTATATATAAATTATACTTATTTAAATTAATAAAGCATATTTCTTAAAAAAAATTTACGTTATTTATACTAAAATGAGCAGTAAAAAATTATTTTGAGAATACTTTATATTTTCAAGCGGGTAAAAAAAATTAAAGGGTTTCTAAATTATGCGGATTTCAAATTTATCAAACAAAAATAAATCTTTAAGTTTCCAGGGAATTCACTTGTTTAAAGGTTTAGATGAACCTTTCATAAAAGGACCCGCTCGAAGAGGATTGGCAGAAGTCATGGAGGCGGTGGACAAAAAAGCAAACGCAGAAGGTAAAAGTAAAAAAGATCTTAGTCTGTTTTTACAAAACGGCGTAGATAAATTTGTTATAGTTTGCGTGGACGATTTAGACGAAATGGTAAAAAATAAAATTAATTTTTGGACAAATCCTGTTGTGTCAATGCTGAAAAGAGTATGTCCCAGTATTAATTTGGGTTTTGAAACTGATAAGACCGCGCCGGTTATAAATGAAGCTGTTATAAAAAATCTTTGGAAAAAAATTCCTCAACATGAAAAAGAAATAAATCAAAGCAAAAATCCTGTTGAAGAAATTAAAAAACTATACCAAACTTCATTAAAAAGTTAATCAATTTGAGTCGCTAATTAACCGAAGCCGTCATCTGAACGCAAAAACTGTCATCCTGAGCGAAGGATATCATGGAAAGAATGCGTCATGTTGAGCGAAGCGAAACATCTTGTGGCTTATATACAACAAGATTCTTCGGGCTAAAGCCCTCAGAATGACGAAATTGCAAAGACTTAGAATGACGAAACCCTGATAATTAAAGAATCAAAGCGCTACTTATCCAAATAGCGCAGCTACAAAATCATCAGAGTTGAAATTTTTGAGGTCCTCTATTTTTTCTCCAACCCCGATAAGCTTTATAGGAAGTCCCAATTCTTTTGCAATTCCGGCAACAATTCCTCCTTTTGAACTTCCGTCCAGCTTGGTTAATCCTACTGCCGTTAAATTTACCGCTTCCTTAAAAACTTCCGCCTGCTTAAGACCATTCTGACCTGTTGTGGCGTCAATCACAAGTATGGATTCCGCAGTTGTATCAGGAGCTTCTCTGTCAATAATTTTTTTGATTTTACGAAGTTCTTCCATTAAGTTAAACTTGTTATGAAGCCTTCCGGCTGTATCTATAAGCAAAATGTCATAGTTTTCGGCTTTAGCTTTTTGTATTGCATCGTAAACAACAGATGCCGGATCAGCTTTATCCTGTCTGACAATATCAGCGCCGGCGCGTTTTGTCCAGATTTCAAGCTGGTCCTCGGCGGCGGCTCTAAATGTATCTCCTGCCGCCACAAGAACTTTTTTGCCTTCGACATTAAACCTGTATGCAAGTTTGCCTATTAACGTGGTTTTTCCCGCACCGTTAACTCCTGTTATTAAAAACGTGTTTAATTGACCTTCTTTTATGTTTAATTCGTTTGAACCGGCTGCCTGAAGTATTTCCCGAAATTCATTTTTAAGATAATCCCTTATTTCTGAAGGTTTTACCTTGTTTTTTACAATTCTTAATTTTTCTATAATATATGTGGTTGTATTAACGCCAAGATCAGCTCTGATAAGTCTTTCTTCCATTTCATCAAGAAGATCGTCATCAATTTGTTCTTTTCCTGTTCCAAGAGAAAGCACATTTTCTGATAAAAATTCATTTGTTTTGGAAACGACCTGTTTTAATCCTGAAAAAGAAATCCCCCAGAAGTTTTTGCGGCTTTCTTCCCGAGGCTGTTCAGTTTTTTCCTCTAAAAAATCTTTTTTTTCTGTCGAAGAATTTTCTGTTTGGGCTTTATCTTCTTCTATAACGGGTTTTTTTTTGAATATATTAAACATTTTTATTGCCTTTGTTATTTATCAAGAGTTTCTGTCCTGACAATATGACCGAGAATTCCGTTTATAAAACTTGAGCTTTCAGGTTCGCTGTATTTTTTTGCAAGCTCTACGGCTTCATCTATAGAAACGCTTGATGGAACATCTTTAAAAAACATGATTTCCGCAATAGCAATTCTGAGAATATCTCTGTCTATTTTCACAAGTCTTTCCACATCCCAGCCTATAGAATGTTCCTTTATTTGATTATCTATTTTTTCTCTGTTTTCAATAAAAGTCTTTACAAGTTGTATTGCATAGCTTTTGACTTCTTCGATTTCGCCGAAAGAAACCAGTTTTATGAGATCAATGGCAGAATAAGTCTTTTCTGCCGCTTCTAAAAGCATGTCAATCCTGCCAAGCATGTCGGAGGTAAGAGGAATTCCCACGGGAACAGATGCCATTTCGTAGGATATTTCAAGGTTTACAGGATGTTCAAGTTCATAATTCTGGACAAATTCTCTGATTTTTGCAAGTTCCTGTACCGCTGAATTAAGGTTATTTTCAGCTTCTCCGGTTAATACAACGGAAGATTTTTGGATTACATCTCCTATATCAATTTCTGTAGTTTTTTTAATGCCTTTTTCAAGTTGTGAAAAAGTTATTAAGGCAAGTTCTCTTGAGGCTCTTCTTTTGTTCATTTTGTTCATTTTTTTACTTTACATTAAATTTATTAATACACAAATACACGGTTTTTTAAAGGATTCTTATAAAAATTGTTTAAAAACAAGTTATGACCGATAATATTTTTTACAAAAAAGAAACGAAGCAGTGGGCGCTATCCACATTTCGCAAACAAGTTCAGCATCACAATCTTCATAATTACTCGAATTGCTAATTAGTCGAAACGCTGAAATAGATTGAAATTTTATTTTAATTTTTTATGCGGCTCGCAGGCTTTGCCTG
>Ga0209202_1000476_pt1 | contig 33397 bp, 44 predicted proteins | sample AD_UKC032_MetaG_FD_184416 | JGI IMG/M metagenome (GOLD analysis project Ga0209202, IMG submission 184416) | Active sludge microbial communities of municipal wastewater-treating anaerobic digesters from USA - AD_UKC032_MetaG (SPAdes) (version 2) | ecosystem: Engineered > Bioreactor > Anaerobic >... | reverse complement strand
CCATGCAGGGATACGTTGGCGGCGATGGTGGTGGTGGACGGGGCGTCGGGAATGCTGTGTCTCAGCGTCGGATGGTTTTTCTGCAGATACGCCTTGAGCACGCCCTGGGACGTTCCGCCTTCCACAACCACATAGCGGGCCATAGGGTTCACTTCCAGGATTTTATTCATCCGTTTCATGTCCAGAACGATGCCGCCCTTAAGTGGAATTACCAGACCGGCCAGGGACATGCCGTTTCCCATCGGGACAACGGGAATGTTTTCGCGACAGGCCAGTTGAACAATTTTCTGGACTTCTTCGGTCGTTTTCGGCGCAACCACGTAGTCGGGCTTGTGTGGCGCGAGCACGCCGGGATCACGCGAATAAAACCAGAGCTCTTCGGGTGCGTTAGACACACCTTTCTCACCAACAATTTCGATCAGAGATTTCAGAATATCACTCATGAGGCAGCCTCCCTTTCTTTTTCACCGATGGCCATTTTGCACAGGTCGATGATATGCACCGGCTTTAAACCGCGCTTGGCAATTTTTTCCGACAGAGAAGACTGGCAGGCCGGGCAATTGAAGACGCAGTATTCGGCGCACGCTTTCAGCATGTCGTCTATATTGCGTTTCTGCACGTCATCCGCCAGCTTGTAGCCGGATACGGAGCGGAGGATTTCCCCGCAGCACAATGCGTTTTCATCCTGGTAGAGTCTTTTGGGGGCTTTGACGCCGATGAGTTTGAAGATTTTTTTCACCAGCGGCAGCTTATCGGGAATTAGGCGATTGGAACAGGGACGCTGGTAAGCGACGGTGATGTTGAGTGGCTTGATCTTGTCTTTGAGCTGCTTCATCCTTTCTAGGAGAAAATCCATATAATAAACGGGCTTGAAGGGCACCTTCATACCGTAGGCGGACGCAATAGAGGTGAGCGTGCCGTAGCACTCATCGTGCAGGCAGATCACTTCCTTGACGCCTAGCTTTCGGTAATTCTCAATGACAGCAGGCAGCCGTTCTTTGATCACCGACATGCGGGCAAAGTGCGTATGAACAGCGGGGCACATGAATTCCGCGCCGAAAACGCCGGCAGAGGCGACATCCTTGAAAATTTCTCCGGTGCCCAACGGTCCTAGGTCGGGAATGTAGCAGCAGGAAAGCGCCTTATCTTTTACGTCGCCTGTGAGATATTTGCCCTGCATCGCGGTCATGTTTTTCCACTGGTTGGTGATGGGGCGCGGCGCGGTAAACAGGCCTTTTTCTTCGCGCTTCTCCGAGATGAGATAGAAGGGATGATTGCCCCGCGTGCAGTATTCCTCACAGGCGTAGCAAGTGACGCATTCGGACAACACGCGAGAATCCCTTCCATTGATCACCTTCATCATTTCCGAGTGCGCATCCTTATGCCCGTTAAAAGACATATACTGGCATTTCAGAAGACAATCGGACGAGGGACAGGTTGCGCAGATTTTTTTGCTGAATTGCAGTGAATACATTGGGCGCCTCCATATTGTTTTTTTACAAACTGTTCGAGAGTAGAAAAAGAGCGAAATGAAAATGACACCAAAAACCCGATTGGACAATGACAATCGGGTTTTGTTAATTGTAGGGAGATGAAACCTCCACAGCTTCAATGAGTCCCGCTTTTTTGGAGTTCGGGCGTTTTGTTGTTTGTGGTAACCGGCGCATCGGGATCTTGCATCCATTCCTGCATTGAACCGATATAGAGTTTTACATTTGTGTAACCTAGGACCTGTCTCATCAGATACGACCAAATCGGACAGCATTGTCCCATATCGCAATAGGTCACAATCGCAGCAGAGCGGTCTTTCCCGGCGGCTGCTTCGACGATGGCGGTCAGTTCCTCTTTAGTTTTGAAGGTTTTATTTTCATTGAAGGCGCAGGACGTCGGCATATTAAACGCGCCGGGGATATGTCCCCTCATGGGAACGCAATCCATCTTTTTCTCGCCGGAAAAGAATTCGCGTTCGCGGACGTCCAGGATGGTTAGTTTGCCCAGTCTTTCCTTCACATAATTTTTGTCTGCAAATACTTCACCCGTGTATTTGCCCTGGAATATTTTTGCCTTGCGCGATTCAATATTTTTGGACAGAGGTTTTTTCTCCGCTATCCATTTATTGATGCCGCCGTCAAGCAGGGCAACGTTTTCAATGCCGGCATATTGCAGTGTGCAGGCGACGCGGGCGCTTTGATAGCTGAGTCGCGGTGTATCCATGCAGCCCATAACTACCACCCAGTTGTCAAAATCAATGCCCATGTAACCGATCGTATCATCAATATCATCTTTTTCCGGAAGCGAACCGAACAAGCCGTCTTTCATATAGGCCCAGGCACCATAGAAGGCGCTCAGTGCGCCGGGAATATGTCCTTCGCGATAATCTTCGACGCGGCGGACATCAAGAATGATGAGTTTAGGATTTTTTAGGTTGGCTGAAAGCCAGTCAGTGGAGACGATCGGGGCGATATCCCGAGCCTGTAAGCTTGCGGGCATTAAGAGAATCACTATAAGAAGTAGAAGGAGTCTGTGTAAAATATTATTTTTCATGTTGTGTCCTCCTTTTTATGTCCGTTGATCTTAAACCTGAACCATAACATCCTGGCCACTTATTTTGGTAAAGTATATCATTTCTATTTGTGAAAGCGCTACTTTAATTATTCCTATCGATACGCATTCTGAATGTGACAAACCGCTAACGTATTTTACCATCGATTTCACCGAGAAGCGTCTGCGTCTGGTCCGGAAGCAGCGCAAAACCCATGTCCTTTCTATAGATGATATTCATCTTCGGATCGACGATCAGATAAACGCGTTTGGACAGAGGCAAAAGCCAGTGGTCCGCGTCGTAGAGTTTGGCGATTTTGCCTTTTTCATCGACCAGCAGCGTCACGTTATTCAAGGCGTGTTTTGCGATGAATTTCCGGTGTGATTCAGCCGAATCGCGTGACAGACCGAGTATTTTTATCTTTCTTGCTTCGTATTTCGCGATGTTTTGTTGAAACTCAACAAACTGGCGTATTCAGAGCCCAGTGTCGTCCTTGGGGTAAAAGGCAAGCACAACGGCGTTATAATCTTTGAGAACGTCGCTCAGTTTCCACAATTTACCATCCTGATCAGGCAGCGTGAAATCGATGGCGGTCTCACCAGGCATGGAAGATGTGCTCTTCTCTTCTGACGATGCACTGGAGCAGAATAAGAAAATCATGAGCACAACAAAAAATAGTTTCGTTCGTCGCATATATCCCTCCTGAAAGTGTGTCCGTTGTTACCGGCGGAACGATCGGCCATCGCCCGCCGGTTGTTTGTAATCGGAATTAATCAAACGCCATCTTTGTTTTCCAAACTTCCCAGACCTTGCCTACAAGGTCGGGACCGGGTTTGAGAGTGGCTTTACCGGGCTTCCAGCCGGAAGGCGTCGCTTCGGTACCCTTGGTTTTGCGAACGTGCTGGAAGGCCTGAATCTGCCGGATACTCTCCATTACGTTTCTGCCGACCGGCGGAGTCAGGACTTCAAAGCCCTGAATGATTCCGTCGGGGTCAATGATAAACCGGCCTCGGGCTTCCACGCCGGCGTCTTCCAGATAAACGCCAAAGACGCTGCCCACTTTACCGCCGCCGTCGGAAAGCATCGGGAAGGGAACACCGCCTTTGACCATTTTGGAGAGTTCATGGTCGTTCCACATCTTGTGAACGAAAACACTGTCCACACTCATGGAAAGAACTTCTACACCTAATTTTTGAAATTCGGGATATTTCTCCGCGACCGCGGAGATTTCAGTGGCTCAGACAAAAGTAAAATCTCCGGGATAAAAGCACAGTACAACCCACTTGCCCAGATAATCGGACAGTTTCACATTGATGAATTTTCCCTTTTGATACGCGGGTGCCGTGAAATCCGGCGCCTTCTTGCCGACGGTAACCATACTTTTCACCTCCTTAATCATCGGTTCTTGCGGAGTTTCTTTCTTTGCGGCCGGTTTTTCTCCAACCGGTCCGCCTGTAGGGCGGGCGCATCCGGCCTTAATTTCCTCAGCCATATGTCATTTCCTCCTTTCTCCATTTCTAAGGTTCTGAAAATTGATTTTCTTCTTTTCCTCGTTCCAGAGGCATTTATGATTCATTTGTTCTATCGGACTATTTATCAAAAGGTGCTTCTTGAATGCCGTGCTAAAACGCTTCACTTCTTTCCTACCGCGTAGCTTCGCAGTGCTTTATGAAATGTTTTCGCGGCCAGTAGTGCGCAATGTTCAGAGTCCTCAGGCATGCCGCCCAGATGTTCCAGAATGGTGCTTTGGCTGATTCTAATGCACTCTCGAACTGGTTTGCCCTTGGCCATGATGGTGGCGGCCGTGCCCGCAGCGTGGGATGTCATGCAGCCGTCCGTAGTGTAGGCAATATCATCAATTTTATCGTTTCTGATCTTCAGAAAGACTTCCATGGTATCTCCGCAGGGTCCAGTGATCTTGGCATAGCCATCGGGCCTCTCCAGGCTTCCGTAATTTCGTGGGTGGGTCCCGTAATCAACAACCTTTTCGGAAAGACCGCCCGTTAATTTTTCCATAAGGAGATCGATCATCTCCTTTTTGATTTGTTCTTCGTCCATCGGACAACTCCTCATAAGAATAGGTGTGTATATTCATGAATATTTTTGCTCTTTTATTTTTCTCTCGGATACGGCCAGGCCATAATGCCGCCTTCCATGACCTTGACGTTTTTCCAGCCGTTACCTTCTAAAGCCAGCGCTGCTTCGTAACCGCGCAGTGAAATCTTACAGAAGCAAAAAATCTCCTTGTTCTTATCCTCCGGCAGTTCTTTGAGGCGCTTACGGATCGCGCCGAGCGGAATGAGCGTTTCACCGATACCCAGACGCATCTCTTCGAATTCCTCCGGCCCGCGTGTGTCAATCAGGAATGGTTTTTCTCCGGCTCGTATTTTATCATAAACCTCCCTGCAGCTTATACCTTTCATTCTTCCTTTCATTTTATTCTGCATAATGTGCGCTGTGGCAATAAAATGATCAATTGCCAAAGAGAAAGGCGGTGCGTAGGGCAGATCAGCGTTGATGAGATCCTCCACAGTCATTTTCCCCTGAATGGCCATGGCCCACTGTGCGATCTGCTTAGCGACGTTGCCCGGTCCGATACACTGCGCGCCGAGGATACGACCGGTCTTTTGGTCTGCAATGAGTTTGGTCACCAAAAGCTTTCCCTCCATGAAACCGGGCTTGTCAGGACTCGCGTTGATGACGGTAATGATATCTTTATACCCCATCCGTTTGGCAACCGTTTCCGAAAGCCCTGTGGAACCCGCTCCGTAATCAAACACCTTGCAGATGCCGGTTTGAATGGTTCCGGGGAAAGTCACGCAGTTTGTCGAAGCGGCGTTTTCACCCGCCACGCGTCCCTGAAGATTGGCCAGATCGCCGTAAGGGGCGTGAACTTTCTTGCCGGTGATGCGGTTGAGCGTTTCCACACAGTCACCCACAGCGTAAATATCCGGGTCTGATGTCTGCATGTAATCGTTGACTTCAACGCCGCCCAGGTCGCCGATTTTCAACCCGGCTTCTTTGGCCAGTTTGACGTTTGGTCGGACACCGATGGCGACAACAGCCAGTTCGCAGGGAAGCTCCGTTCCGTTTTGCAGCTTGACGGCTGTCAGCTTTCCTTCTTCTCCCAGAAAGGCTGCAATGCCATTTTCAGTGATGACGTTGGCGCCTTTGCTGCGGACGTGATTTTCCACCAGCTTGGCCAATTCCCAGTCCAAAAACGTCAAAAGTTGGGGAAGAAGTTCGATGACGGTAATTTCGATGCCTGCCAGTTGCAGGGCTTCACAGGTTTCAATGCCGATCAGACCTCCGCCGATGACCACCGCCTTTTTAATTTTCCCTTCGTCGCGGATGGTGCGCAGAAAATCGGCATCTTTCATGGATTGCAGTGTCGTGATGCCGTCAAGATCCGTCCCCGGCACCGGCGGCATACGCGGAACAGCGCCGGTCGCGATAACAAGTTTATCGTACGTCAACGTGCCGGTTTCTCCTGAAACGGTATTTTTAAAAGATACCGAATGATTTTTCGTGTCGACATTTGTGACCTCGGTATTGACGCGGGCGTCAATATCCTTGGCGTTGAGATAAAACATTAGATTTCGCACGATCCCTGCGGGCGTGCAAAGAAGTGCATTGCGGTCGTTAAAAAAACCACCGACATAATACGGGTAGCCGCAGGACGCCATGGAGAGGTCGGCTTCCTTCTGGATAATGATTACTTCCGCATCGTTGTCAATCCTTCTGGCTTTCGCTGCCGCCTTGGGACCGGCGGCCGATCCGCCAATGATGATGATTTTTCTTTTTTGGGTCATAAAATGTCTCCTCTATGGTGATGATAAAATCTTCGGAATGCGTCGACAGACCGTATCAACCCTTGATACAAATCTTTTTTATTTTTCATTTTTGGGCAGTATCCTAGCAACCGGTAATCGTGTGTGTTGATTTGAATCAATGTAATATGTATTTATTCTATAAAAAGAACTTAGGTTCTCTGCGAGGGGAAGAATATGCAACCTCCAGTTCCTGTTTGTGCCATAAGTAATTGGCGTCGTCAAAATGCTTTGCTTCAACCGGGCAGTTTTTGATGCAGGCGCAACACTTAATGCAGATTCCCGTTATGTTGGATTCATCATCCGCGTCAATGGACCCCATGGGACAAATGCTTACGCAGAGGCCGCAGTGGATGCAGTCGATGCTGGTTTTGGGAACGACCTTGTGTATGGTAACCAGGTTACCGTCTTGGTCTTTCGGCCGGTAATAAGGCTGGTAGGGTTGTTTCCCCGGCACAGATACGATTTCATGTTCATTTTGAGAGACCGTAAGCTTTTGATAAATTTGCCTTGCGAAGTTGGTGGCACACGCCATATCCTGTGCATCAGGTCTATTCTTTCCCAGAATTTGGGAAAAGGAGTGTTCGCCGATAAACGCGCCTGCGGCGATTACTCTAAAACCTCTTGATTCCAGAATATCGCGCCACTCGATCAGCGCGTCGTCATAATGGCGGTTTCCGTAAACCACCACGGCAACGGCCAGGGCGCCATTTCCCTCCATGGTATTTAAATATTTTAACAATACATTGGGAACCCTGCCCGCATAAACAGGAACACCGGCGATGACGATATCCTGTTTGGTGAAAGACGCCGGCTCCTTTCGGCCATCCGGCAATGTAAAATCAATGTTGACAACTGCTTTGCCGCCGTAACTTTCCGCAAGCCTTCCGGCGATCCCGGTCACGATTTTCTTCGTGGTTCCTGTAGCGCTGAAATAAAAAATTTTAACATTATTGTTCAAGATATAAGACCTCATTTTCATAAAACTTTATAGCATAACCAAGCCCTGCATTGACTTAAGCCAATGCAGGGTATTTTTACTTCAAGATGCTATTTTTCAACAGGGCCTCCACCAAGTGCTCCGGAGCCTGGACCGCAACGACCTCGCCTGTCGCGCAGACTTTGCCTCCGGCGATCAGGCGCGACTCTATCACGACCTTACGTCCTTTAATTTCTTTGACCTGGCCCCGCACTTCAATTGGTCCATTCAAAGGCGTAGGAAGTAGATAGTTCACGTGCAACGAGGCAGTCAGAAATCGGATGGGTGGCATCGTATCCATTTCACGATTTTCGGTGCGATATTTGGCTGCCGCGGCTGTGCCTGTCGAGTGACAGTCGATGAGCGATGCGATAAGTCCACCATAAGCATAACCGGGTAACGCTGTGTAGTATGGTTTCGGTTCGTGGATGCAGACGGATTCTTCTCCATCCCAATAGCTTTTGATTTTCATGCCCTGTTCGTTGAGACGGCCGCAACCATAACAGTGGCTTAGATCATCAGGATAGTAATCCTGAAACGCTTTATCTTTCATTCAAAATCCTTTCAATGAACGAGATACAAGTCATGAATCATGGTTCACGAGTTTTATGCAAAGGTCAGTTTTGTCCCCGCCATGTTTAAAATAAATTGCTGCGGCATTTGTTTTTCCATCTCCATAATCGCTTTACGACCCGTGCAGTGTGTAGGAATCACATAAGCCGGATTCAGTTTTTGAAGCTCTTGAGTTGTACGGTCGATGATCGGTTCAAACAATGGGCCTGAGAGATGAAATCCGCCCATCACGGCATGAATCTTGTCCACGCCTGTGACTTTCGCGGCGTATTGAATTGTATTGATAATACCCGCATGCGCACATCCCGAGAGGATAACCAACCCTTTGTCCTTTAAGTTCATGACAACGGATGTGTCGTCTTCGATAGGATCCCACTCTTCCTTGCCGTCCTTTTGGCAATGAGGAAGGGGCCAGCCTTTTTCAAAATCCGTGGCGTGAGGAATTCCACCAAGAAAAAGGACGGTGTCATCTAGCATCGGGTAGGGCTTTTCTGTTTCGATCACGGAAAGCCCCGCTTGTTGGACCATGTCCCGTGTCAATTTCGGAAAATGGATTTTGAAGTCTTCGCCGAATTTAACATAGCGCGGTGACTTAAATGCTGCGGGATGTACAGCTAAAGGAACGTTTGTCTTACCCATCAACGCCGTCATTCTCGCCATACCCCCTGTGTGATCACTGTGTCCATGCGAAAGGGCCACAGCCTCCACCTCCTTTAGATCAACGCCGAGAGTTTTGACGTTCTGCGCTGCGCCGTTTTCGGAAAAACCGAAATCGAAAAGCAGCGTGTGTATTTTGCCATCCATCGTCGTCTTGACCAGCGCCGAAAAACCGTGTTCCGCCAGAATGGAGGCTTTGATTTCGCCATCTTTTAAGGGCATGGCGCGGGTGACAACAGCGTTGTTGTCCATAGCTGTCATCTCAATGTAGTTGTCCTGCAGGGTTAGAATCTCAACTTTTTCTACAACTTTTAATGCTGGTTCCGTCATTATGTTACTCCTCCTTTTATTTTAGGGCTAACCGAAAAACGAATATTTCAATTCCATGAAAATATTCCGGCAAGATGACAGAATTATACATCATGAACTTATTTCGTCAACCAGTAGCGAAGATTTTAAAACGTTTTGGCTCAATCGTAAGCGCCATGCGTCCTGTTCAATGATCGCAGACGTTTTCTCCGACTTGCAGTGTTCCCGCGAAATACTCCGTGATCAGTTTCTCCGGTGTTTCGGCAGGGGCGCCGACTACAACCTGAATGCCCTGCTGGGCGAACAACTGCTGGGCTCGTTGTCCCATCCCACCAGCGATAATCATCTGTGCGCCTTGTTTGGCAAGCCACGGCGGTAAAAGGCCTGGTTCGTGAGGTGGCGCAGCGATCTCCTCGCTGCAGAGAATATTTTTTGTCTGCGGATCCACGTCAACCAGTGCGAAGCTGGCACAATGGCCGAAATGCATGGTCAACTTTCCTTCCGCTAATGGTATGGCAATCTTCATAGTCGTTTCTCCTTAAGAATTTAGTTTATTTGCTTTAGCTGTGTCAGTGATCTGGTCGATAATCTCCTGCATGATTTTTCCTGTCGGGGTTTCTGAGGAATGGTAAATGAACACACGGCCGGAATCGGCGGACTGGGCAAGGACCGGATCCATCGGAATCGCCCCTAAAAAAGACACTTTCATATCCGCAGCGATTTTTTTGCCTCCCCCTTCAGGAAAGATTTGAGTCACTTCCCCACACTTCGGGCAGACAAATCCGCTCATATTTTCAATGACGCCCAGTACCGGCACATGGACCTGATGGCAAAAGCTAATGGACTTCCGGACATCCACCGCCGCGACTTTTTGGGGTGTGGTGACGATCACGGCACCATCAAGAGGTTGGATAAGCTGGCAAAGCGATAGCGGTTCGTCGCCGGTTCCCGGGGGGGCATCGACAATCAGATAATCCAGATCCCCCCAGTTAACATCTGTTAAAAACTGTTTGATGACGCCCATTTTCATCGGACCGCGCCAGATGATGGCGTGATCGGGGTTTTGCAGCAAAAAGCCGATGGACATCACTTTCAGGCCACCAAATTCCACCGGACGGAGCTCACCTTCGGTGCCTTTGAGGGTTTCATTTTCCAGCCCCAGCATGGTGGGCACGCTTGGGCCATGAATATCGACATCCAGCAGTCCCACACGCAGACCATTGAGTGCCAGGGCTGTAGCCAAATTAACTGCAACCGTGCTTTTACCGACACCGCCTTTGCCGGACAGTACAACAATTTTATGCTGAATGCGGCAAAGCCTTGCCTGGAGACGGCGGCGGTCCGCATATTCCTCTTTGCTTTCGTTCTGCTGCTGATTTTTAGCGGTGCAGCCCGTATCACTACATGAATCACATGTTTTCTTACTCTCCACTTCTTTATCCTCCCCCTTTTCTTTTACTTTAACCAATTCCTCCATTTTTCGAAACTTCCTCCTAAACGTTGAGATGATGCCATATTTGTTTAATGTCATCGGCGCAGGGCGCGTCGATTTCAACAACTGCTTTCTTTTGTATCTGCGCCCGCGTGACGGATGAGTCGTAGCGGATGCGTCCGGCGACGCTCGCGTTTGCGCTTCTCGCTTTATCCTCGATTTTCTGTGTCATTTCTTCGTTGATATCCCACTTGTTGATGCAAATGGCCGTAGGGATTTGAAAGTGACGCGTAAGCGACAGCACCCTTTCCAGATCATGTTCACCGGAAACGGTTGGTTCCGTGACGATCAAGACCTTTGAAGCGCCGGTTACGGATGCTATCACGGGACAGCCAATGCCCGGCGGACCGTCCACAATAACCATTTTATGGTTTTCTTCCTCGGCCAGATGTTTGGCTTCCCGGCGCACGGTGGATACCAGTTTGCCGGAATTTTCGGCGGCCACGCCCAAACGTGCGTGAACCATCGGGCCGCAACGTGTATCCGACACAAACCACTGGCCGCAGCGTTGCTGAGGGAAATCAATGGCCCCCTCCGGGCAAAATCGCACGCAAACACCACAGCCTTCACAGGAAACAGAGTCGATGGAAAACGTATCCACAGTATTGGAAATCGCTCCGAAACGGCACAGGTCCCGGCAGATGCCGCAACCGGTGCAGTCGTTCTGGCGAATGACCGCTTCATGACCGCTTTCGAATTCATGGCCCTCGCGGATAGTCGGCTCTAAAACCAGATGCAGGTCCGCTGCATCCACATCGCAATCGCACACGACGGGACGATCAGCCAATACGGCGAAAGAAGCCGTGACGCTGGTTTTACCTGTTCCACCTTTTCCGCTGATAATGACAAGTTCTTTCATTCTTGCTTCTCCGCTATCTTATAAAACAAGTCGTGTTCGGTGCGCAGCGTTGTAATTCGTTTTTCGTCCACGAGCTTTTTGAGTTTCTTGGCTGCGTCATGCGGATGCAAACCCAGCCCCGAACAGATTCCGGTCAGCGTGCAGGGGCGTCTCGCCAGCAGGGAAACAATTTCCTGGTTGGCGGTATCTTTTGCGTCACTGATGGGAAAATCAACGGATTCATCATCGCTTATGATATCCACCGCGCCCGTAAAGAGACTGGCAAGGTTTTTCATCTGGTTTTTTCCCACGGTGCATGCAAACTCTTCCGCCGCTGGCCGGCAAACGGTGTTGAGTTGCACTTTGTTTGCGCCAATTTTTTTTGCTAAGACGGTTATCTTCTCCACGTCCTCAGCCATTCCGGTTACGCCGGAGACCAGAAGAACCTCCAGCCAAACCTGTCCGGGAAAAACGCGTGTAAATTCGATCAGGCCCTTAACCATGTTATCAAAGGAAATATCCGGATGCGGTCTATTGACATATTGAAACATCTCTTCGTCTCCGGCATCTAGTGAGGGGATGACCAGGTCCGCCCGCATCAAAGCGGCGCGAACGTCCGGCACGTGGAGCAAAGAGCCATTGGTCAGAACGGCCACGGGAAGGTTGGTCATGTTCTTGATCATGCTGATGAGTTCGCCGATATAGGAGTGCAGCGTCGGCTCGCCGGAACCGGCGATACTGATGTAATTGGGACGTTTCCCCCTTGCCAGCTTTATTTCCAACTCGCTTAAAATGTCCTTGATGGGCGCATAGGAGAGTCGTGCCATGGTTTTATTCGTTGTATGCCCCAACTGGCAATAAATGCAATCATACGTACAGGTTTTGAAGGGCACCAGATCGATACCCAGTGAGCGCCCCAGCCTGCGCGATGGAACAGGTCCATAAAGGTATTTAAAATCGCTAGAACTCATTCTTTCAATCTCCGCAATGCGAATCGCCGCAGCGGCTTGTTGCTCCGCAGCATGTCCTGCCTGTTTCTTCCAAAGAGCAGCTCTTGCTTGAGTCGCGCAGACTTTGCCCCTGCGATTTTAAAATAAAACCGCTGCCCCCGCTCACAAGTCTTTGGACAGGGGCCTTGCACTCGTGACATTCTTTAAGCGGTTCATCTTTGATACTTTGTTGTTTTTCGAAGTGCAGTCCGCAAAGGCTGCATTCATATTCGTAAGTTGGCATGTTTACAAACTCCTTGTCTTTTCAAATGTCGTGATTTTTGAAATCAGACGTTGAAAAAGGTTTCGATATTCAGACAGCGCATCGACCATCAGAATTCCTCGTGAATAGCTCTCTGCAATTTTCCGGTCGTCCGGTATTTCCAGCAAAACGGGAATGTTTTCCTTTTGGCAAAAAATGTGCACGCGATCATCCCCGCTGCCCATGCGGTTGACGATGACGCCGAAAGGGAGTTGAAGTTCCCGCACCATATCCACGGCAAGCGAAAGATCGTTGAGACCAAACGGCGTGGGTTCCGTGACCAACAATACCAGGTCCACATCCCGAATGGCGGCAATGACTGGGCACGAGGTTCCCGGTGGTGCATCCAAAATGGCTGGCACATCCAGGTGCAGGCGCTCTTTGACCGCACGGATCAGTGGCGGGGCCATGGCGACACCGACATCCAGACGCCCGCCAATGAGCGTGATATTTCCCGACACCATCGTTTCCACCACGCCGATTCGCCGGCCGACTTCCGTGATAGCTTTGAGAGGACAAACCCGGACGCAGCCGCCACAGCCATGACACATTTCCGGGAAAATCAGTGGCGCGGTTCCAAAAGTGACAATGGCGGAATACTCGCAAAACCGGCTGCATTCGCCGCAGCCATCGCAAAGCGCTTCATCCACTTGGGGAATCGGAATCGTTACAATTTCTTCTTTGACCTTGTTTCCCGCAAGAAACAGGTGTGCGTTGGGCTCTTCCACGTCACAGTCTAGGAGCTGAACCGGCAGCCCCATTGTACGGGCCAGATTGACTGAAACGGTGGTCTTGCCGGTTCCGCCTTTACCGGAGGCAATTGAGATTCTCATGTCATACCTCCCTCGATGAAGGAAATCGCGCGCTTGCCATTATCATTTTCTTTCTTAATCCAGAGTAAAGGAAAAACAATGTCACTGGTGCAACAGGGAATCCAGACCGCCAAAAACAGAAAGACGGCAATCAATATGGTGGTAACGACATCAATGGATGGCCCCAGCGCCATCAGAATGTGAAACAGCGACGCCCAAGTGCTGAGCATCACATGCCCCGCATGCGAGATTTTGGTGTGAGAAATGAAAAACCCCAGTCCGATGCCGGCCAGAGCCAGCGGATTGACAAGCCACCATTTTTCGATAAAACCCAGATGAACGCCCCGATGGGGTAAATTGAGTAACCATTCGCCGGCAAAGGGAAGCAGCGAGTCACTTAAAGTTGCGATGCCGACCGAACCGAAATAGCCAATAAGAATTGTTTGCCAAATGTCTCCACCGGAGTGCATACGGTATATCGCTGTGGTCACTAAGGCACTGAGCAAAATATGCAGCGGGTGCATTATCCAGAATAGCGCAGATGAAATTTCTCTTGATACTTGGAATTGAACAAAAGCGGCCATAATGACAATGCCCGTCATGGTTCCAAATGCCGTAAAGGGAGCATGCGATCGAAGTTCGGTAGCAATTACAGGCGCTTTCATTGAACACCTCTTTCTGTGGAAATGTCCCGACACCCAAACCGATTTGTCGCCACGTAAGTCCCCACGGAAAATTCTGAATGCAGACTGATGACCGGACATTTGGCTCGAAACAGGAAGAAGATATCGCGCGGTTCATCGGAGAGGCTCTCAAAATTCCCCTGGCCTTTGGCGATAACCATATCCGCCTCGTCAAAGCGGCGACGGAATTCGGCACTGCAATCATTTAGAATCGTCCCCGGCGCGTCGGAGCCATTATCGATAATTTCCACGAGGTCTTCAAGCTCTGCTGCCAGGGCATCGGTGCGGGTCGCGTCATTGATGACGGGCGCGCCGCGCACAGCCAGCGTGACCTTCGCGCCTGAGAGTTGTTCGATAAGCAGCCGGTCGAAAAATATTTCGCCTGCGTTGTCCGCCAGGTAAAGGATCGTCTGCCCTTGGCCACATGCTTTTTTAAAAGTTTCCATGTCTCCAAAAATTGGCTGAAGAGGCGCGCTTTGCAGTTCTTCGTAAATTTCTCCGTAACCTATGCCGTTCTTGGCACCCAGGTCGATGATGTTGCCCGTGATGGCATAGCGAACCGCCATGATCAGGGGATCGAACGAAGCTGCGATCCGCCGGCGAATCGAGGGAATCAGCGTCGCCGCCAATGCGTTGTGTGAATCCTTGGCGGCGCGGTAGGGATCATCCATAACCAGAAGCCTGCGCACCTGGCGATTAATGATTTGCGAAATGGCAGGCGGTGATTGAGTTAAGTCGATCTCGGCGATCCATTGCAAAATACTGCGTACTAAGCGTGACCGTTCGTCTTCCGACGCAGACCATATTCTAGCCGCGTCCGCGGCCTGGCGGACAAAACAGGGAATGCAATCAATGGATGATTTCATGGTCGGCTATACCCGCGCTTTCCCCGCTTTTGTGCGGTCGGTTCATCCACCTCGTCCTGCCAGCCGTTTTTCTTGACAGGGTGAAGATCGAATTTAGCCGTGTAGGGCTTAATGTCCAGAAGTGGTGTGCCGTCCAAGATATCCACGCCGTCCAGATATAGATTGTTGCCCTCAATGCCTACGAGTTCCAACACGCTCAACCCGACAGCGTTGGGGCGGCAAGGTGCCCGCGTTGAAAATACGCCGCGATCCACATCTTGAAGAAAGGGTTTGACGATCAATTTAACCTGTGGCGAGCGGTGGAAATGATAGATCAAATAAATGTGTGAAAAACCCTTCAGGTCACGCAGCCCCTCGGCGAATTCAGGGAAGACTTCGACTCGCCCCTTGCAGCCTTTGGCATATGCGGGCTGGATCGGTGTTTTTTCGGCAATCGTATGTTCGCTATGAATAATACCGATGGGTTTGTAGGTGATCCGCGAGTCTTTCATACCCAGTGTCCTTCAACGTCGGCGGATGCGGCCTCGGTTAATTTGCCGTTGCGGTACTGGTCAATAGCTTCCGACACGGTTGGAGCGGTTGTGTTGTAAATCTTTATTTTGGCCGCCTGTAAAACGCGAAACGCCTTGGGTCCGCAATGCCCGGTGATGAGTGCCTTTGCCCCCAGACGCGCAATGTTTTGCGCTGACTGAATGCCTGCCCCCTGTGCCGTGTTTAAGTTTTGATCGTTATCCACAACCTCAAAGGTTTTGGCTTCCAGGTCGTAAACTAGAAATTTCGGCGCACGGCCGAAACGGTTGTCCAGTGGTGCGTTTAAGTCTTTGCCTGATGTGGTTAATACTATCTTCATAGAGTCCTTTCTTTAATTAATCGGTGGCGGCGGCGCGAAGCGGTGTATTACGCGCCACCGCCATCCTGACATGGAAAAATCCACGCCTATGTTAAATATTCCGTTGTCCGGAAATTATTAGCTTTGGCCTTTAGCGGTTAGTTCATTCAATCGTTTTTTAATGGCATCTAACTCAGTCTGTAACATTTCAACGCGATTGTTGAGAAACCGCTTTTCTATATCCGGATCTTGATCTGAATACGGAGCGGCAAAGATTCCACCGTACGACGCCAAACCCCTGGCAATGAAGCGATTACGAAAACCAAAACCGCCACCGCGTCCCCCTTGTCCACCAAAACCCGCCGCTCTTCCGAAGCCCATGCCGAAGTTACGTCCTCCGACATTATTTAAATAACCAGGCATATTGTTGCCTGCGCAGTATCCGGCCTGACGACCTGTCATTGGTCCCATTCCCATGGGGCCTGTTGAATCTCCTCTTGGCATATTAAAAACCTCCTTTCCAAGATCATTTATTCTCTGATTAAGGTTGTTCCGCATTGCGGACATTTTTTCTGCATACAGGGAATGCCTCGTTCATGTGGTTCGCGATAACCGCACTTCGTGCAGAAACAATGACCTCCCACGCCGGCGGCACGTGTGCCGCCCATGCGGCCCCCGCTCTGACCACGCCCCTGTCCGTTTCCCATCGGGCCTGTTCCATCTCCTCTCGGCATGATAAAAACCTCCCTTGTAATTCTAGTTTCGTTTAAAAAACAAATACAGCAGCAGCCAGCACGGTTGAGTAACTACCGTTCTTAAGTACGCATGATTGCGTTGTATTTCTTGTCCCGACTATTTTACCGCTGATTTTAAATAACTCCTTTTTTTCGTCCCAACTTTCATCCACATTAAAGTCGATGCCCAACGTGGAGGCTAGCATGGCTGCTGCCAGATCCTCCGCGTAATCACCTGTCTGGCGTTCCGTGTAACCGAAGGCATGGTGCTCGCTGATATAACCATAAACTTTCTTATCAACTGGAATTGCACAACCGACTGAAGCTGAAATTAACCGCTTGGGTTCATTACTGCAACAGCGACTCATGACACAGAAAGTGATCGCGCCAGGCTGAAGTTTTTTTAGGCCTTCCGTCCGTGATATGATTTTGCAGCCCGGTGGCATGATACTGGAGACCTGCACCAGGTTGCATTTTTCAATACCCGCGTCGCGCAGTGCCAGCTCAAAAGAATGAAGTTGTTCCTTATGTGTGCCGACGCCTTTGGTAAAGAAAATCTCTTTGGGAATATGCTGATTCAATGTTTTTTCTCCTCTACACTTATAATTTATAAAAAAATTCTATAATACTCGCTTTTACTGCCATACGCCTTTTAAAATAAAAACGTGCGGTTATTTTTTAGTTATCGCCAGATGTGACCTAAATTTTGTCAATCCTTTCCAGATTTCATCTGTGCCAACGTGTTTTTCTGTCTCAGCCGGAGAATACTTGATGATGCAAGTAGGTGTGGCATCAATTTTGTTTTCTTTGATCATAATACTAAGCTTCGGGAAAACTGACCTTTCGTCCGATGCTTTCCAGACAATGTTCTTTTCTTTTAAAAAATTAACCAGATCTTCTTCCGTCTTGATATGTTTGATCTGTGCCGCATCAAAAAGTGTTCTGCGAACGTGAAGAATATAATCGGCATCACTGCGCGCATTAGACGCATAGAGATAATACTTGGCATAGATTGGCGTAACGCGCGAAATGGGAACATCTACGAATATAATTTTAACTCGCCCGGTAGCCATGAACTCTTTGAACAATGACTCTGCTTTTGAATCTATCCTCCGGCAGGGCGGACAGAAGTAGTCCGTAAATATTATAACTTCATAGGTACCTTGCCCTAGCGATGGTATGCTGTGTGATTTATCCTGACCGTAGGCAGGTGTAACGGAACCGGAAAAAGAAAACAGAATAACCAGATAGCCCAAGACACTGACAAGAAGCAGCGGCAGTTTGTTTATTTTAAGCATAGGGACATTTACTTCCCCAAGAAAATAGAGCCACATCCAGCGGCGATTTTCGCGCCAGACAGAGGGCACTTCGTAATTGATCAGAAAAGACGCGATCACTAGCGCGGAGAACGCCAGACAGAAGGGGCAATAAACATCATTTTGTATTTGAAAAGCATATAAGGGGAGTTCCACGCCAAGCCCGGTTGCAAGCAGCGTGCGAACCAAAGGCGTTTGACGGAAAACGGTAAAAGCAATGATGGCCGTCATAAAAGCAACGCCGACCCATTTGAGATCGATTCCCCAAAGATCGCCTTTCAGGTAACTGCAAGCTGTATCGCAATAATCGTAATACATCATCAGGCCGATGCCGATAAGAGCCAACGCAATGGTGATGCTTCTGCGATATCTTTTTATGCCTTCTGCCATTTTCAACATCCAATATTTCCCCCTAAAAGTGCCTGCTTGAGGAAGAATGTTTTTCTTGAAAATTCAATTCTGCAATTCAATACGTTGCATTTATGGTGACATGCCTTGCTATTACTTCAAGTCGTTTGTCTCCAAGGGCAACGCAGACCACGACCTCTGCCCCGGCCATCGCCAGGCCCACGACCATGACAGCCCGGCAGGGAAAAAGCAGCCTGCCCCAACCGGTCGCTTTGATAAGCGGCGATGACTTCTTCCACTGGGCCGCGGACAAACGGATAGACTGCGATGCCTAGCGCAACGATTGAAGCCTGCAGAGGGCGGGAAATCGCGCCGCAAATCAGAACATCAATGCCCTGGTCTTTGATTTGGGTCGCCCGGTTGACCGGATCAGTTGCGCTGATCCGCACCATCATTCGTTTGTTCCCGTTTGTGCCGTCCATCTCCAGAATCAACAGCTGATCCGCTGCGTCGAAGACAGTGGATATGCAATCCTTAAAAACCGACAGGGCCAGCTTCATGCGTGCTCCTTTTTTATTAAATCGATGTAAACTTTATGTCTGCATATGACCTACAGCAAAACCGATGCCAAAACGATTGAATATAATAAATGAAGTAATAACGATAATTTGAGATAACTCTGACAAATTGCTGAGGCGGGAAGGGTTGCAAATATGCGACATGGTCGCAAGACAGTTGCAGATATGCGACAACTCAATCGCTCAATCGGGAAGGAGAATGCGTAGCGCTTTGATCTTGCGATAAAGCGTGCTTTTATGCATGCCCAGTTGCCTGGCAGTTTGAGGACGGTTCCAGTTATTTTGTTTGAGTGCGTTGATCAGATAGTTGGTTTCCACATCCCGAAAAGACGAGGCGTCTTTTTCAAATGTGCGTACTCCTGTCACAAGAAATTCTTCCGGCAGATGTTTCTTTTCAATGACGCCTGTTTTACAAAGGATAAAGGCGTGTTCGATCACATTGGCTAGTTCGCGGATGTTGCCGGGATAGGCATAAGCCATCAGGAAGGACATTGCTTCTTCGCTAACCCCTTCGATATTCTTTTTTTGCAGTATGTTGAAGCGACCGATAAAATGGTCGATCAGCAGAGGAATGTCTTCCATGCGATCGCGCAACGGCGGGAGGCTGATTTTAAAGACATTGATTCGATAGAACAAATCTTCACGGAAACGGCTCTGTTGGACGAGCTCTTCGAGATTTTTATTTGTGGCCGCGATGATGCGCACGTTATGTTTGACGCTTTGGGTCGTGCCTAACGGCTCATAGGTTTTTTCCTGCAAAACCCGCAGCAGTTTCACCTGCATTGCAAGCTTTATCTCGCCTATTTCGTCGAGAAACAGCGTGCCGTTTTCGGCCAGGCGGAACCGTCCGGGCTTGTCTTTTTTCGCATCGGTGAATGCACCCGCCTTGTAGCCGAAGAGCTCAGACTCCAGAAGCGTATCCGGCAGTGCGCTGCAGTTGACGGCAACAAACGGCTGTTTTTTCCTGGAGCTGAGATTATGCATCGCACGGGCGATAAGTTCCTTGCCCGTGCCGCTTTCACCCTCGATCAAGACGGTGCTTGAGCTGGCAGCGATGTCGGGAAGAATGTCAAACAGCTGCAGCATTTTGTGATTTTTGGAAATGATGTCCTCAAATGAATATTTTGCCTGAATGGCTTTGCGTAGATCTTCTTCTACACTGATGTCTCGAAATGTTTCTACCGCGCCTAAAAGTTTCCCGTTTTTGTTGCGCAGCAATGCCGTGGAAATGCTGATCGGGAGCTTTCTGCCTTCCGCGTCGATGATATTAACCTTTTTGTTGATAATTGGCGCGCCAGTCTTCATGGTAGTGCGCAAACAACAGTTTTTTTCGCAGATGTCCGCTTTCAGGACATCCTTGCACAATTGGCCGACGGCTTCGGTACGGGAGACTTTCGTGATTTCCTGGGCCGCTCGGTTGAAAGAGGTGATTCGCCAATCCTGATCGACAGTAAAAACACCGTCAGCTATAGAATCGAGAATGATGTTTTGTTCGTCTCCATAATCGAAAGGCAAGGCTTTTGGGGTATGTCCGACTTTCATATCAGAACCCTAACTTTTAACGTTAATCGTTATGGCAACCGTGTTCATGCTGTGCGCAGGACAGGCCGGAATCATGGAGATTACCCGCAAGCCATTTCTCCACAACTTCTTTTACATTGCCAGAGCAGCCGCGTAAAACCCGGATCCCGTTGTTTCCCAGAACATTTACGGCACCTTGTCCCATATTCCCGGCCAGCATATATTTCACGCCCATCTGAGCCAGTATCGACGCAATATCCGATTTGCAGCCGCATCCGGCAGGCGGTGTGATCGTTTCCTGTGACAGTATTGTGTTTTTGTCGTCAATCGTGAATACGGTAAAGTATTCACAGTGGCCAAAATGTTCGTCCACCTGATTCTGATAGGATGGTAATGCGATCTTCATAATTTTCTCCTTTATAAATATTATTTAGATTGTTTTTTTGATTCTAAAGCGTTTTCCTTGGCCGCAAGGACCGGTTTCGTCTAAAGCAACTTCCCCGCCTTCAATTTTTAGAGCTTTCCCGTTCAGCAAAACGTCCGCTATTTTTTTGTGTGCCACTTCAATGATTCTGCCGAATGTCTGGCGGGAAATGTTCATCCGGGTGGCAGCTTCTTCCTGGTAAAGCTGTTCATAATCCGCCAGGCGAATCGCTTCAAATTCATCAAGATGTAAGACGATTTCCTCAAGTTCCGCTGAGGGAATTCCGCGTGGCTTGAAATAATTTTTATCAGGAACGCCGCAAACATTACGGCAAAACTTCGGCCGGGGCATTTTGATCTCCTTCAGCGTTATAATAAGCATATGCCCATAACTTGTCAAGCCATAAAAACAACAGACACAAAATCAATTAGAATTCATGACACTGTTATCATTATTCCTAATGGTAATAATTCCAGCAATACTATTACTTTAATGAATTTGCTTTTCACCGTTGGTATTGTTAAAAGCTTACAACTTTTTAAAGGAGGAGCTTTTTTGATGAAAAACATTTTTTCAACCCGTACAGGGATTATTGTTGTTGGAGCGGTGATCGGCATTGGTGCGGCGCTGCTCCAGTATTTCGGTAATCCGCCTAATATGGGGATTTGCGTAGCCTGCTTTGAGCGCGATATTGCCGGTGCTCTGGGATTGCACCGCGCGGATGTCGTACAGTATCTTCGTCCGGAAATTATGGGGTTTGTCCTGGGTGCTTTTGTGGCGGCCTTCCTTGCCGGAGAGTACAAACCACGTGGCGGTTCGGCGCCTCTTATCCGCTTTTTTTTAGGGATTTTCGCTATGCTGGGCGCTCTGGTATTTCTGGGTTGTCCGTGGCGCGCACTTTTAAGATTGGCGGGCGGCGACGGCAACGCGATTTTGGGATTGCTTGGCCTCATTTCGGGCATTTTTATCGGTGTGCAATTCCTTAAACACGGTTACAGTCTTGGTCGTTCTTACACGCAAAGGAAGGCCAGCGGCTGGATTTTTCCGGCGATAATGGTTGGACTCCTTCTCTTTTTAGTGTTTCAAGTCACCTTCACACCGGGCGGACCCATTTTCTTCAGCGCGAAGGGTCCCGGCTCGCAACACGCCCCAATTTTCATCAGTCTGATCGCCGGTCTGGTCATTGGTGCACTTGCTCAACGCAGCCGCTTCTGCACCATGGGTGCGTTTAGGGATGCTATTTTGATCAAGGATTTTCATTTAATTAGCGGTGTGGCCGCCCTGCTGGTTTTTGCATTTGCCATGAACTTGATTCTTGGTCAATTCAAACCTGGTTTTGAAGGTCAACCCATCGCCCATACCAATCATGTCTGGAATTTCTTGGGCATGGCTCTTGCCGGTTTGGCGTTTGTTATGGCGGGCGGCTGTCCCGGGAGACAACTGTTTCTCTCTGGCGAAGGCGATATGGACGCGGCGATATTTGCCCTCGGCATGATTGTCGGGGCGGGGATTGCCCATAACTTTGCGACGGCCTCATCTCCGAAAGGAATAGCCGCTTTCGGTCCCGCTGCCGTTATCATCGGATTTATTTTTTGCCTGATTATCGGTTTCACGCAAAGAGATAAGATAACAGCTTGATTATTGAGAATGGAGAGTGATAATGACAATAAAACGTATCGATGCACGAGGTTTGTCCTGTCCGCAGCCGGTTGTATTGGTTGACAGGGCTGTTGCAGCTGGCAATACTGATTTGGAAATTTTAGTTGATAACGAAGTTGCACGTGAGAATATCACACGTCTTGCCACCCGGCGCGGTCTTAAAACGGATGCGCGACAGGAAGGCCCAGACATGGTGATTCGAACTGCCAAGGCCTAAATAAAGATCATCAATGGAAACACTTTATCTGGATAACGCCGCAACGTCATTTCCGAAACCGGAAGCGATGCTTGCGGCGATGATTAATTATTCTCAGGCCATTGGCGCGTCTCCCGGACGCTCAGGCCACGGACTTTCCATTGATGCGGGACGGATTGTTTTTGAAGCCAGGGAAAAGCTGGCACGTCTCTTCAATATAGAAGATCCTCTGCGCATCGCCTTCACTAAAAATGTAACGGAAGCTGTTAATATCGTCTTGTTTGGTTTGCTGAAAAGGGGAGATCATGTTGTTACAACCAGTATGGAACATAATTCCGTCATGCGGCCGCTGCGTTTTCTTCAGTCGCAAGGCGTCGAATTATCGGTTATTCCATGCTCATCGCAAGGCGATCTTGATCCGAATGATGTCCACCGCGCTTTGCAGAAAAATACAAAATTAGTCGTCATGACCCATGCCTCCAATGTGACGGGCACCATCATGCCCGTTGAAGAAATCGGGAAGATGACCAGAAACCGGGGAGATGTTTTGTTATGTGTGGATGCGGCCCAGACAGCAGGCGCGTTGCCTATTGATGTCAAGAAGCTGTCCATTGATCTTCTGGCCTTCACAGGTCACAAATCTCTCTATGGCCCTCAGGGCACAGGAGGTCTCTATATTCGAGAAGGTGCCGAACAGCAGATTACGCCTTTGATGCAAGGAGGGACGGGCAGCCGCTCGGAGTTTGAAGCGCAACCGGAGTTCATGCCGGACAAGTATGAAAGCGGAACGCCCAACGCCATTGGACTTACCGGCCTTAGTGCGGGGGTATCTTTTATCCTAAAGCAGAAGGTAGAAGCTGTTCGAGCGAAAGAGGAACAACGGACATCTCGCTTTCTTCAGCAGTTAAAAGAAGAAAAAGATCAAGTGACAATTTACGGACCAAATGACGCCCAGAGACAAACGGCTGTGGTCTCCTTTAACTTGAAGAATATTTCACCATCGGATGCCGCTCTCTATTTTGAAGAAAAATGGGGGATCATGTGCCGGCCAGGCCTGCATTGCGCGCCAGCGGCTCACAAAACAATTGGAACATTTTCGCAGGGCACGGTACGTTTCAGTTTCGGTTTTTTCCATAGCGAAAAGGATATTGATACGGCAGCCGCAGCGGTGAGAGATTTACTCCAAAAGGAAAACAGGCTTTAGTCATGGCGAAAAAAGAATCTTCAGGCGTTGTACTTTTTGAATCTGTAAGCCACGCGCTACGAGCGGAAAAATTGATCAAAGCCGAAAATATTATCTGCAAATTAATTCCCGTACCACGTCATCTCAGTTCCGATTGCGGCGTTTGCCTGCGTTTCAACACGGACGCCAAAGAACAAATAGAAAATATCCTTCGGGGCAAACTGGATTTCTTCGAGATCAGGCTTCTCTGAATATAAGATATCCTGACCGGCAATGATGCGCATCGCAGGCGATAAATGCTAATTGATAGTATTTTGTCATTTTTGCTAAGAAAATCTGGTTGTTTGTTATCCACGATTTGAAATATTGCTTATGAGATGTGAAGGCAATTGGGTAAGAATCAATCAGAATTTCTCCGGAGACGACTGCAAAATTAACTGTTCAAAGAATGCTCAATCGTGTAGAATCAAAACAAAAAACAACGGGAGGTAGCGAACATGACAAATTCCTCTTTGACGATAACAGGCCTCAAATCTTCCAGGCGGGCCATTCTGTCTTTAGGCCTGCTGGTTTTGCTGCCCTATCTTTTGAGCCTGATGAATGTAACGTTTGCACAAAGCTGGAAGATTCATTTCTTCCCGGCGGCGATCTTTCTTGCAGCCGCCAGTTTCGGCCCTGCAGGCGGACTGGTCGCCGGTGTGACCGGTTCCCTTTATTCCGCAGTTTTTCTCGGTAATCCTTATCTGATGCTGGGCAACGCAGTGCTGGGATTCATGACGGGCGTCTTCTTCAGGAAAACCGGAAAAATGATTTCATCGGTAATACTCGCTTATGCCTGCCAGCTTCCCTGGCTGATCCTGTCCGACTATTATTTTGTTCACCTGCCGGCTGTATTTATCGCCAAACTGGCGATCGTTTTGTTATTAGGAAATATTCTTTGGGCGCTGCTGATTGATTTAACCATGAAGCCGATCAAAAAATATTTATGCTGATCCCGGATTTTACCCGATATTCCCTAGCGCTCCTGGAAGGTGAAAAGTTGCTCTATTCTGCTTGTGGCTGTGGTCTGCGTCCTTTATGGGATGCTCTGGAAAAATTTCAAGGGAAGTCAGGATTGATTTTGCATGATAAAGTGATAGGACTTGCCGCAGCCAGGCTGATCGTCCAATCCGGCATGATCGCCGGGATCTTCACGAGGGTCGCGTCATTGCCGGCGAAGCAATTCCTGGAAAATAACGGTGTCGCACTGACGGCTTTTGACGTTGCGGCCAACATCCTGACCCACGACAAAAGTGCCGTCTGCCCCGGCGAAGTCATCGCGCTTAACACAAGCGATCCAGATGCCTTTTTACAAAAAATTAAAGCAATGATCGCATAACGGAGGGAAGAGCCACACTGCTACACATGTCGATCCAGCCAGCTCCTCAGATCGGCCAGCACCTTTACCCGGTCGGCGACCAGTTCATTGTAAACCTCATGCTTGAGGCCTTCATATTGCTTGAACGTCTTGTCCTTTGCTCCGATCATCTCAAAGAGTTCCTTTTGCCCGGAAAAGGCGGTATCCCGTGACCCGAGCTGAATAAGAACCGGTATTTTGATTTTAAAGGCGTTTTGGGCGTTGATGACCACATACCGGTTCATCTCATGGGCGAGTCTCGGCGTGATAACGTTATACACCAGGGGATCATCAATGTATGCCTTGACTACAGCCATGTCCCTGGATATGAATTCGGGCGGCAGCGGCGATTTCACATGCACGGCGGGTAGTACCTTGGAGAGAATTTTCGTCAGGGTAAGGAGAATCTTGGGTATGTCTGTCCCCGGTTGAGAGCCAGTTCCCGATAAGACAAGCCCCTTGACGTCCTCCGCGTTTTGCTCAACATAATTCATCGCGATGAGACTGCCCATGGAGTGACCGAGGACAAAGTAAGGGATTCCGGGAAACCGCGCCCTAATCACGTCACGGCGAAATTGCTTTTCATCATCGATGAATTCCTGAAAACTTTTAACGTGTCCTCGTTTCCCCTGGCTTTTGCCATGTCCCCGGTGGTCAGTTCCGAAGACGGCGTAACCGGCGGGGAGAAGTTCATTGACGACATTTCCGTAGCGGTCAATGTGTTCTGCATAGCCATGAATCACATGCACCATAGCTTTGGGGAAATTGTCCGGCACCCATCCCTTCCAGTAAATGGATGTCCCGTCCTGTGCCCTGATATTTCCGGATTCGGTCTTCATATGATAGTCCTCCAACCATTACATTTTAAAAATTTAGGATTCATGGAAATGCCTTTATTCGTCTCAAAAGAGCCAACAAAGTCAGGATGCCTCGAGTTGAAATTAAATTTTCAATTTTCCGCCTCACGCAGCCCACGTTTAACGGTGAACTCCAATATAAAGCTAAAGACGATCCCGTTTTCCTGTGCCTGTCTCAGCGCCCGGTCGGTTTGTTCTGCCTGAGCTTCGCGATTTCGGCAAGAAGAAGGGAACGATCGAAGTACACCTCATTGCGGCGAATCTTACCGGCGTCGTCCAATTGCACAAAGCAAACGCCGACGATCTCTAGCGTTACGGGTCCTACCGGAATCCGGGCGTGCCACTTATTTAGAAATCCATCTTCCATTGGAATGCCTTCAATTTGCGTCCAGGTCCAATAGGGATTAACGGACAGCAGCTTACGGAAGTAAGCCAGTAAATTATGTTTTCCTTGAACGCCGTCGGGAATGCCCGGATCAAGATAAAAGGCGTCATCTGAATAGAAGTCGGCCAGCAGTTCGGGATTGTTTCCGGACCAGGTTGGCAGCCATTTTTCCGCAAATTGTTTCGCTTCGATAGCCGTGAGGTATTTCATGTGATCATTCTTTTCAAAAAAGTTACAGGTTAAAAGGTTTCCATCTGATCCTGTCCGGCAACATCATGCAGCGTGTTTTTTTATCCATGCCACATACTTGTCCATCCAGTTTTGCAGGAATGCTCTGCTTTCCGTACCGATGTTGCCGTCCTGATCAAATAACCCATCTTTTGCATGGATGAATGCTTCGGGCTGGGCAAGCGTCGGTACGTCCAGAAAAGCAAGAACGTTACGCAAATGCTGTTGAGCCATGGCTGTGCCGATGGCGCCGATCGAAGCGCCCAGAATGCCGGCCGGTTTTCCCGCCCAGGCGTTTTGACCATAAGGGCGCGAAGCATTGTCCAGTGCGTTTTTGAGGACGCCGGGAATGGAACGGTTGTATTCCGGTGTGACGAACAGAAGACCGTGGGAATCTTTGATTTCGTTTTTCAGCCGAATGACTTCCGCCGACTGGTTTGCGTCGTCGTCCTGGTTGTATAGCGGTAGATCATTAATTTGTAACTGCTTGAATGTGAAATCTGATGGTGCCTGTTTTACAACTGCATTGGCCAATTTAAGGTTGAATGAATCCTTGCGCAGGCTGCCGACGATAACGGCGATTTTATATTCGCTCATAACAACCTCCTTTAATACGTATTATTTTCTGAGAATACGATACAGCACCAGAATGATAAGTGCACCGCCGATAGCCAGCAGGAAGCTCCCCGTATTAAATCCTGTAACAGACCCAAGCCCAAGAAAGGTTCCAATGTACCCGCCGACAAAAGCACCCACGATGCCTAATAAAATTGTTGTGATAATTCCTCCGGGGCCCGTGCCCGGCATGATCACTTTTACGAGCATTCCGACGATTAACCCCATGACAATCCAAGATAGAATACCCATGGGTAGCCTCCTTCGTAAAGTTTTGTTTATACTGATGTAAACTTCTTTTCCGACAAAGCTTGTTTATCCGATTTAGAAACTTTTTAACTATCAATTCATGAACTGCTCATGGATCCGCGAAAACCGCATAAATTCTTTATCAGAAAATTAATCCTGTTTCACGCTGAATTGTTTAATTTTCTCCTGGCATTCCGGGAATAGATAATCCGCTACGGCGCTTAATCCGTTGGTTATTTAAACTTTTATGATGTCCGCCAGGGCTTCAGCCGAAGCGCCAAAATATACTTTCCGGCCGATTTTTACGACCGGGCGGCGAATGAGACGCGGCTCTTTGAGCATAAGCTCGATCAAATCCTCGCTTTTGAGTTGATCCCGATCCAAATCCAGCTTCTTGAAGCTGGGGCTGCGGAAATTGAACATCTCGGCTGGTTTACTTCCCTGAAGCAGCATCGTGATCTCATCGGCGGTGAAGGGATCTTTAAAAAAATCACGATCGATTAAAGCCACTTTCTTTTGCAAGAGAAACTCCCTCGCTTTCCGGCAGGTGGTTCATTTATTCCAGCAATAAAACTCCACTTTCATGAGGATACGGTCTCCTTGTCTCAAATTCTAAATATGCCCCGCTCGTATATCACTAATTTCTTCCCGTTTGTCATATGCGCCGTGACTGTTTTGGGTTCGGTGTTGACGAGATCCCAGTGTAGGGCGGAATTATTAAAGCCCAGTTTCTTCTTGAGTGGCGGGGTTAGTTTCGCCGGGTTGCCGTTGAATGTGTCGCTGTAAGATGAACCAAGAGCAACATGACAGTTGCCTTCTTTTCCTCCGAAGTTTTCATCAAAGAGCGTTTCCGCCATAAAACGGTCGATTCGGGAAAACCGTTTATCTGTGAGAGAGAATTCTCCCAGTTGGCGTGCGCCCGCATCCATAGCGAGCTGCTTCCTCACAAAATCCTCTCCCTGCTTGGCTTCGACTTTAATAGCTTTGCCTTTGGCAAAAGTGATGCGGAGATCCTCAACATAGTTGCCGCTGCGAAAGGAAGGGAGATTCGCGTAATAGACACCTTCCGTTCCACGCCAATCGGGAGAGACAAAGACCTCGAAGCTGGGTATGTTATGGCCGGACACGCCTGCCCACTTGCGTTGATCGCCGGGCGTAATCCGCAAATCCATATTGGCCGATTCCAAGTGGAAGTGTTTGACCGGAAGGACGTTGAGCCTTTTTTTGATGGCGCTGACCTCTTTGTGAATGTTTTGCCATTCGGCTGCGGGATTGTTGCAGTCGAGGTAGCAGCCCTTGATGATCTGCGCCGTGTATTGTTTCAGCGACATTTTTGCCTGGCGCGCTAATTCCTCAGTCGGAAGCAGGCAAAGCGTCCAACTGTATTTGCTTTGTTCTTCACGCTTTGCGAGGATGTCTTTGAGTGTTTTGCGCGAGACAATAGCCTTGCCGATTTTCGCCGGATCAATGTCCTTGAGATGTGTCAGTGACTGCGGCGCATGGAGAAATATGCGACCGTTGATATTTTTATAGAGTTCCTTGTCGCCGGGGGTAAGAAAGGTCAGTTGTTTCGGATCGGCCTTTTGATAAAAATTCTTTTCCATGCCAAATGTAGAGACCATCCGCTGCACAGGATGAATGCCCATGTCGAGGAGCCGTCCATAGAGGATTTCAGCAAGCCGCAGTGCCGGCAGATCATATTGAATAAGAACGATCTCCTTTTTCTTCAAAGCAACTTTCTTTGCCGTTGCCAGCCCCCACAGGAGCACGTCGGCATATTTTTCAAGATTTTTTTCAGAGAGCATTATTTTTTCCTTTATTATATTGCCTTTAAGGCTTTGAATTCGGGAAAGACCATAAGCCTAAAGTGCAAGCGGTGTCAATAATTATTCACTGATTACAAATAGATGAAAAATCAAAGCGAGCAAACCCTTGCTTGAATTTTACAACCCTTCATGATAGCTTGCCCGCAAATGATGTTGATCCTGTGCCGTTGTGGTCTGAAAGGGAAAACTTGAAATATTATCCGGTATTTTTGGACATTACGGGGAAAAAATGTGTTGTGGTCGGCGGGGGCGAAGTAGCAGCAAGAAAAGTAGTGCGCCTTCTGGATTGCGGCGCTAAAGTCTGCGTGGTGAGCCCACAAATCGTCCCGGAACTGGCTGCTATTAAACAAGAGGGGCATATCGAACACATCAATTGTGAATATGCAGGCGAATATCTTTGCGGGGCTTTTCTGGTAATCGGTGCAACGGATAACGAACAAATCAATGCCGCCATCTCTCAGGACGCCAAGGCCAAGGGCATTCCGGTTAATATCGTAGATGATCCGCAAAAATGCGATTTTATTCTGCCGTCGCTGGTAGAGCGGGGCGATTTGACGATCGCCTGCAGTACCGGAGGCAACTCTCCGGCGCTGGCGCGCTATCTGCGTGAGGAACTGGAAAATGTCTATGGCGAGGAATATGCCACGCTTCTCAATATCCTAGGACAGTTGCGGGGCAGGATGGAGAAAAACGTAGGTGTGGGCAAGGTCTGGTTTAACAAGCTATTGGCGGCGGGTTTGCTCGAAGCGATCCGTCAAAAGGATGAGGCAAGAGTGAAAATAATCGTCCGCGATGTCACAGGCGAGGAGGTGCAGCTTGACTAGTCTGGAAATAACCCTGTTTGTGCTGGCGCTGACAGGCTGCACACTGGCCACGGTAGGTTATCTGCTGTCGTTGTTGGTGAAAAAAATCGTGCTGGCCAAAGCATCTACCTGGATTCTGGCAGCCGGCTTTGTTTTCCTGACATTGAACCTTCTTTTGGCTGCCGTCCATTCTTCCGGTTGGGAGAACTTCGGGTCACGTCATTTTTTGTCGATTTATGCCTGGGCGATTGCCGGTATTTATCTGGGATTGCAATTTAAAACCAAAACGCGATTGCTGGGCACTTTTATTGCGCCGCTAATTTTATTGTTTCTGATTGCCGCCGCCGGACAGGGTTCGGATAAAAATCTTGTGCCGATTCAGTGGCAGGGTTGGCTTACGACTGTACACCTGGTGCTGGCGATTGCCGGAGAGGCGCTCTTTGTTCTGGCCTCGGCAGCCGGTGCAATGTTTATGATCCAGAACAATCTGCTCAAAAACAAAAAACCGGGCAAGATGGGACGGCTGTTGCCGTCTCTCAGCGATTTGGACCGGATTAATCATCTGGGGCTTTTGTGGGGGTTTCCCCTGTTGACGCTGGGTATGATCGGGGGCACCATTTACGCTGCCTTTGTCTGGGGCGGATTGTGGCCTGCCGATCCGAAAGTGATATGGTCTTTTGCCGTCTGGATTGTTTACGGCTTCCTGTTGCATCAGCGTCTGGCCATCGGCTGGAAAGGGGCCCGGATGGCGGTATTATCCTGCGTGGCCTTCCTGCTTTTCTTGTTGTCGGCACTTTTTATTCGATTTTGCGTTGCAACCGTGCATAATTTTATTTGAATAATATGATTGTATTAGTTGGATTAAACCATAGGACGGCGCCGCTTGCCGTGCGCGAAAGACTCTTTGCCGGATGCCAGGAAGAGGTGAATCTTCTGGGCGATCTGCGGGCGATAGACGGTGTGCGGGAGGTCTTGCATCTTTACACCTGTAACCGTGTGGAGTTGGTCGCTTCCGTCGATAAGGCGCCCGTGATTATGGACGCGCTCAAGTCTTTTCTGGCGCGATACGGCGGTCTGACGGATAATGAAGCCGCATCCTGTTTGTACGGATATCGGGATGAAGAAGCGATCAAACATTTGTTTCGGGTTACGTCCAGCCTTGATTCACTGGTGGTGGGTGAGGCGCAGATTCTTGGTCAGGTAAAAGACGCTTACCGGCAGGCGCTTGCGTTAAACGCTACCGGCATCGCGCTTAATCGTCTGATGCATCGGGCATTCCGCACGGCCAAGCGTGTGCGGACGGAAACGGGCATTGCCGCCAATCCGGTGTCGGTGAGTTTTGCCGCGGTCGAACTGGCCAAGAAAATATTCGGAACGCTTTCGGGTAAAAAAACTCTGATTATCGGCGCTGGAGAGATGGCGGAGCTGACCTGTACGCATCTGATCGGTAACGGCGCGGAGGAAATCACCGTTGCCAACCGGTCGCTTGCTCAGGCTGAGTTACTTGCCGAAAAATATTCCGGCAAAGCCGTCGGACTTGACGATCTTGATGAAGCGCTTTGCGATGTTGATATTGTGATCAGTTCCACCGGTGCGCCGTCGTATATCGTGACTGAGGACATGGTTCGTCACTGTTTGCGCAAGCGTAAAAACCGTCTGCTGTTTTTGGTCGATATTGCCGTGCCACGCGACATTGATCCTGCGGCGGACGACATTGAAAACGTCTATCTTTACAATATCGATAATTTACAAGATATTGTCGATGAGAACATTAAGAATCGCCGCCGCGAATCGATCAAGGCCGAAGGGATTGTTCAGGAAGAGGTGGCGCAGTATGCAAGCTGGCTTAAGGAGCTTGAGGCTGTGCCCACTATTGTATCACTGCGAAGCAGGGTCGAAGGCATCGTGCGGATGGAGATGGCCAAAGCCGAAAATTGGATGTCGCAGCTGGAAAGCGAAGACCGCGAAAAAGTGGATGCGCTGGTGAATGGCATTGTCAACAAGATTCTGCATGCACCGATGGCCGTGATGAAGGAAGAAAGCGCCGAGTTTCATTCGCAGGATATTGTGGCGGCAGCCCGCCAACTATTCAGGCTTGATGACTAAAAGGAATTTTATGAACATTAAAGTTGGAACAAGAGGCAGCAAACTGGCACTGGCACAGGCGAATTCTGTTGTGGAAAGTATAAAAAAAACAGCCCCGGAAATTACCGCTGAAATAATCGTGATCAAAACCAGCGGCGACATCATACAAGACATATCGCTTTTGCAGATTGGCGGCCAGGGTGTATTTGTCAAAGAAATTGAGGAAGCGCTGCTCTCCGGCAGCATCGATCTGGCGGTGCACAGCATGAAGGATGTGCCGGGTGAAACACCGGACGGGCTTGTCTTTGCGGCTATTCTGCCTCGCGAGGATGTGCGCGATATTTTGGTATCGCGCGACAACATCAAGATGGAATTTATGCCCAAAGGGGCGAAGATCGGCACCGGATCGCTTCGCCGGGGTGCGCAGATTAAAGCTATGCTGCCGGACGTGGAGATTGTCCCGTTGCGCGGTAACATCGACACGCGTCTGAAAAAAATTGAAACCGAAAATCTCACAGGTGTCATTCTGGCGGCGGCGGGGATGAAACGGTTGGGCTATGTTCAACGGATAGCGCAGTATTTGCCGATAGAATTGATGCTGCCCGCGGTTGGTCAGGGTGCGCTGGGTTTGCAGATACGAAAGACGGATTCCGAATTGTTAAAGGTTCTGTCTAAACTCAATCATCCGCCCACCGCCATGGAAGTAACAGCAGAAAGGTCGTATCTCAGAGCCTTGGGCGGCGGGTGTCGTTTGCCGATTGCAGCCTACGGTCTTCTTGAAGGGCAGCGGTTGACTCTCCAAGGTCTTGTCGCTGCGCCGAATGGAACCAGCGTTATTCGGGATAAAGTCTGGGGTGCTCTTGACGAAGCGGAGGAACTGGGCAAGAAACTGGCTAATATGATTATGGAGAAGGGCGGCAAGCAACTCTTGAATCTGGTGTGCTGAAAAATATGATCGAAAAAATAAAACCGGGGAAAGTCTATATTATTGGAGCGGGGCCGGGTGATCCCGGGCTCATCACGCTCAAGGCCGTTGAATGCTTACGTCAGGCTGATGTGGTCATTTACGATAATCTGGTCAATGAAGAATTGCTCAAATATGCGCCGGCGCATGCCCGTTTCATTTACGCGGGTAAAAAAGGGGGCGATCACACCCTGTCGCAGGATAAGATCAATGAACTACTGGTCAAAGAAGGTCTGGACGGCAATGTCGTGGCGCGCCTCAAGGGAGGCGATCCTTTTATTTTCGGGCGTGGCGGCGAAGAAGCCGAAGTCCTGGCTGCTGAAGGCGTTCCGTTTGAAGTGATTTCCGGCGTTACATCGGCTATCGCGG
>Ga0209202_1000461_pt1 | contig 34021 bp, 28 predicted proteins | sample AD_UKC032_MetaG_FD_184416 | JGI IMG/M metagenome (GOLD analysis project Ga0209202, IMG submission 184416) | Active sludge microbial communities of municipal wastewater-treating anaerobic digesters from USA - AD_UKC032_MetaG (SPAdes) (version 2) | ecosystem: Engineered > Bioreactor > Anaerobic >... | reverse complement strand
ATTATTGGTGCAATTGTTAGTTTTTTTGTAACCTTGTTCCTCAAATGGATGACAAAATCTAAAGAAAAATAAATTCGGTTTTGATTGGTAACCTTTACCGAATTATGAGAAAGCCTAGTCGTTAGACCAGGCTTTTTTTATCTTGGGATACTAAGTATGTTGAAAATTCTGTGTAAATCACGCAAGAATTTTTCAGTTTAGAATATTTTAAAATATATAATTGAATCAAATAAAAAAATAAATTTTAGCAAGAAATTATTAATATTTTTAAGAGGTTTTTTAACATGCTCCATTGATGTAGCAGTATTTTGTTTTTTTGTATATTTGTTTTGAAATATTGCATTTTAAGCTCAATTTAGCTTTTTAATTGATTTTTAAATATACATTTGCACGAAAATATTTTTTTATTTTATATAATGGAAACATCCTTAACCGTAAAGAATATCGTATTAATCGGAGAATTTCAACCTTCAAAATTTGATAAATATTATTTCTTGAAAAATAATATCTTTGAGGAGCATGAAATATCTGAAGAATCATTATTTACGTCTGACTTTACTATTGTCACTGCAAAAGGTTTTAATTTAACTATAGTTGCAAATCAACTAGTATTAAATGAAATTGAGCCTAAAGTTGAAAATACTATGGCAGATTTGGTGACAAAAATTTTAAGTACTTCATCCTTTTTAGGAAGCGGTTTTGGTATTAATTTGCATTGGTATCTTTTTTCTGGAGATAAAACAAACGAAGTAGCTAAAAAATATTTTTATAATGAAAATAGTGTACTAAATACTTTTTTTAATGAAGAAAATGTTAGTTATGGTACTTATTTAAGTAAAGATTTTGGTAATTCAAGATTAAAACTTGATATTAAACCAGCTACAGTTGTAACTATAGATTCACAAATTGAACAAAAAATAATATCTTTTGGATTTAATTTTCATACTGACTTGAAAGGTGAAGATTTTAAATCCAACATTTTTAAATCTTTAAGTGAATTTAAAGATTACATAAATGAAACAATTAAAATAATTAGTTTATATGAATAATAAACTTCATCATTTTATTGATAAAGAGAAAACAACAGTTTTTTCTCATAGTTCTTTTTTTAGACAAATTGGTTCGAATTCGGATACATTTGATAGGTTTCTTATTGCTACTACCGAAAACAATAATATAAATTGCTTTCAAGGCATTTTAACGCCAAAATATAGAAATTGGTTTTCTAGTTTCAGTAATCATGAATCAAAAGAAGAACTTTATGTGACAGCTCTTGACAATTTATTAAAGAAAGTTGATTATTTACATTTAACAATGCAATTAGATCAAAATTTAATAGATGAAGAAGAATTTGATAAAGAATTAGAAGAAAATGAGGATAAATATCTTATTAAAATCAATAATGATTTCAATAGTATAGATTTACAATTAATTATGTCAATAACAAATAAATTGAAAAACAGAAAATTTTCAAGTGATGAGATATCTGAAATATTTTCAGTTGATATTGATAAAATTGAAGATTTTATAGATAATCATAAAACACATTTTCTTGAAAATGAAACAGGTTCATTATAATTCTTCTATTGAGTGTTTATCAGCGGATGTTATTTCTAGAAAGATAATGCCTTCTTCTTACATGGAGGTTAAACTTATTGGAAAATGTAGAACTTATAAATGTTCAAGAAATAGCGAAGCAAAAATATTAAAAGAATTAGACCCAAAAAAGCCCTATTGTAATTTAAATTCTGCACTTGATTTAAACGATAGAATAGAAGCAGAGGATTTGTTTTTGGCAATAAATAGTTCTAAATCAGTAAAAATAACGCTTGTTAACCATAGTGGAAGGCATAAAGCACAAAATTTCGTTTCTGAATTTTACACTTTTGCAAAGATTTCAAAGCAATTCCCAAATATTGCTGAGTTAAAACCACAAAAGATTTTAATTGAACCTATTCAAGTAAAGGTTATAACGAAATAAAATTTCTAAGATTTCCACACAATTGCCTACAATTTATAAATATTAAATTATATAGTAACAAATTATAAAAATAATTTAATTCCATTTTTATTCCCCTGTATGGATAGGAGTTTACCTAATTACAAGAAAGCCTAGTCGTTAAGACCAGGCTTTTTTTTGTGCTTACTACTTTTTACAATACCTATACAAAATCACACGTCGTAAATCATTGATGAGGTTAATGTTTTGATGGAACTGCTGCTCTTTTTCCTCTAGGAGCTTGAGAGCTGCCACATTTTTTTTGTGTTTTTCAAAATCAATCATCATTTCATTGGCTTGCGTATTCAAATTTTTAGAAAAATCATTGATTCTGATGTAGGGAATGACGGACCCAATTAAAAATTGGTGCCAAAATTTGACTCTCCATAAGCTGCTGCAGATGGATTCCATGTTTTCGTAATCTTCGCGGCATTGGAAGATGATAACAAAGCAATTCGGGCAGGGTTGCTTCATTGGTTTGCCTGTGTTTAATCCTTTGTTAAGGATAAAAAAGTGCGGACCGGTGTAGGTTGTTCCGCTTGCGTGGTGTTTCATTTTAAAATTTATCATATCATGGCGTTTAAAGGATTTCTGAACTGGACACACTTTTTCATAAAATTTTTTCAAAAGAAAAAAAAGAAAAAAAAAGAAAGCACTGACGCCAAGTGGAGGGTTTCAAAAAAGCAAGTTTTTTTTTAAAAAATACTACCACCCCGATACGTCTTATGAAAAACAGACATGCACAAATGTTCAGTCGGAGAAGTATGGGTGGTGGAGATTTTTTAAAAAACCCGGAGGGCTTGAACTTGCTTTTTTGATAACCCGGAACTTAACTTTGCTACCTTTTTTTTTATTTTATTTTTTTTGATTCGTAGCAGTATCTCTTTCCTAGCACTTATTACTTTCTTACGGAGTTGGGGACGTCTTGCAAGGGTTTCAAATTTTGGGGCTGGATGAAAAACCAATAACAATAACAATACTTTTCATCCAGAACCGAAATTTGAAACTCTTGCTGCACTTTTTGATTTTTGAGGGTGCTTGAAAGTGAATTGAAAATAGAAATAAGCAAATATTTCATTCGAAGATGGGAAGCACCTTCAAAAAACAATGAAAATATGACCGCTTTTTTCAAGTGAAAGGAAGAATTTTAATACGGAGAAAGAGCAAGGGTGAAGTTTTTTATTTGCTTAGCACTACCTCTTCTGATTGCTTTTTAGGTTTGTTGAAGCCAGACACATGATTCAAAGGAAATACAAGAAAAATGTTTTAAGACGCTTTATGGCTTCTGCAAACCTAAAAGCAATTACCACTGCAACTTCTGGCAAATAAAAAACTTCACTCTTGCGGGATGACTTATATTTTGATGGTGCTGAGATGAATTACGAATTAGGAATTAGAAATTAGGTTGAAACGAAGATGGGTAGCACCTTCAAAATATAATGCAAATATGACCGCTTTACCCATCTAGCTGATAAAGACAAATGATAGGTTTTCCTTTGAATTACTATACGTTTAAGTTAGCAGTTACTTTCTTATGAAAACACGGAGTAAGACCCGCGAAGCCACGTGTTTTTTGAAGCTGGGTGGTGCGAGGAAAGCGAAAAAAATGTGTGGCTGGAGCGGGGCTTTCGAGCGTCGGCCGTGCGGCTTTTTTACATAATGTTATTATAGGGCTTGTGGATATTCTTTATGGAGGTACTTATTATATTAAGCCCTATAATGCCACATTATGTAAAGAAGCTTTGGGAAAAGTTTTTGTTGCCGAGCACCATTTATCTATCGGAGGGACAAATTTCTGGCATACAAAAACTTTTTGGAGCGTTGGGAAGTAGTGGCAACTATAATCGAGGATTTCTGTTGTTTTATACTTTTCTATAATAGGGTTCCTTTAGTTTAATTTTGCAGTATCCTTCATGTATTTTTGGATAATTTAAAACATAATTATCATAACCAATCCATTTTAATATTAGCATGTTTAAAAGGGTATACAAGCGAATTGATGCATAGAACATGTCCTTATTTTTAATGTCATCCTCACGATCGATACCCAGTTTGGAGAAATCCGGGATTCGGCCGTGCAGGAAATCGTTTCGAGTCTCCAGAACTTCTAAATCTGCAGGCAGAAGTTCAATGCCTAATTTTTCAAATGGTGCTCTAAGTCTAGCTTTATTTGTGGTTTGGTTTATCTGCTCTATTTTTTTTCGTAATGATAAAACACCATCCTCGTCAATTCTATCGTTAAAATCATCTACTACTTTGTTTAAAGCTTTGCGGAAATCCTGCGAGGTCTTTTTTATTTTGATTGGTGCAAGATTTAGTTTATCATCACCCAAAATCAAGTCCGATAAGCTTTCGAGGGCAATTGAATACCCACCCGGACGGAATAACAGAGAAGCTGTACCGCATTCCATCATTAACATTATTATTGCAGTAAAATCGCCTGATGAATATAGTCGTTCACTTAATATTGAAAACTCTTCGAAGCTTAAGGGGCGTAACGTTTTGTTTTTGTAAAGTTTTTCAGCTGTGGCTTTTGCTTTGCGTATGTATGAATAGGGATTACTATTTGATGGCGTGTAGTTGGTAATCATACTATCTCTAAATGTTGAGAACCTGAATTCATTATGATTTTTCATATCTTTCTTACTGTATAAAAAAAAGTACCCATAATTCCCGTGTGTATAACCAGTCATAAAACCAACTGCATTTTTAATGGCAAAAGCTTTGTTTGCGAAATCTTCATAATGAATTTTGGATGCAGTTTCAATACCAAAAAAGTGATTTCCTTTTTTGTCATCAAAGTAATATGCTTCCATTAGGTGATTTTCTATCTTAGCTTTGACATGGACACTTGATGTACTACCATAATCATTAGCGTATATAGAGGGGTTTATATAAAAATGAAAATTTTTAGATTCTTTTACAGGAATTACTAATCTGAAATATGCTTTTTTATTTTTAGCAAATCCTTTTGAGCTTACACTATTTGATGATCCTGAGATTTGGTTGACGCTACCATTGCTAAGAAATAGCTTATCGACTTTCAATTCCTTATTATTCCAAAAGAAGGCACATTGTGGAATGACTGTACCGACATCAATATGTTTACGATGCATAAAGTAATTGAAATCAAAAGTGATTTGACACTCTTTTCTACTAATTTGAAACACTGCATCAGCGTCAATTTTTCTTCTAGGATAGATTAACGACCCCTTCTTTTCTTTTTCGAATTCGGTAATAAAAGAAACCAAATCAGCATGATGCAAAAGTCTAAGTTTTTTTATTTTCATTATATGGGTGTTATAAATTTGTTACAAATATATACAATTTAAAAAAAAGTTTTATATTTGTAACAGATTTGGAGTTATAAAAGACTATAATTAAAAATTTACTTATGGATGAAGCAAAAACAGGATTAGTAATTAAAGGATTAAGAGAAAAATATGGGTATACACAAGAGAAACTTGCCAGCTTTTTAGGAATTAAACGAGAGTCTATCAGTTATTACGAAACTGATGGCAGAGATGTTCCCTTGGAAATATTAGAAAAGCTTTCGGATTTATTTGGTGTTGGCTTGGATGTTTTTTTTCTTGACAATGTTGAGGAAGCATTAGCGGAAGTTGTTTTTGCTTTCCGAAAAGATGTTGAAAGCCAGGATTTAGAGAATTTGTCGGCTTTTGGAAAGATTGTCAAAAATTATTTGAAGATTAATAGGTTGTACGATGGTTTATAGTGAAAAAGTTCTTGAAGCGAAAGCGAACAGATTTCGGAGAAAATGTGGCATCAATCCTGAAGCTGCACTTGATTTCGAAAATTTACTTATTTCCCTTGATGTACTAACAGTTCTTAGGCCATTGCAAGGGGAATTTTCTGGTATGGCACTCAAAACTAAAGATAGCCGATTTATGCTAGTAAACACTAATAATCCTTTGGGAAGGCAGCACTTTACTATTGGGCATGAATTGTATCACCTTTTTGAACAGGATGAATTTAGTTTTCAAATGTGTAAAACCGGGACTTTTGACAAAAAGGATCGTGAGGAATATAACGCAGATGTTTTCAGTTCTTACTTTCTTATGCCGGAAGCCGGACTTATTAAGCAAATTCCGGAAAAGGAACTTGGCTGGGGCGAAACAATTTCACTTGCTACCATTGTTAGACTGGAGCAATACTTTGGAGTTTCGAGAAAAGCGATACTTGTAAGATTAAGCAAAAGCAAGTACATCCATTATGATGATTATGCTCAGTATTTGGATGATGTTAAAAAAAGTGCTATCGAGTATGGCTATACTGATAAACTTTATAAAGCAAACGGGGAGCAGCGAGTTATTGGCAATTATGGTATAAAAGCAAAAGAGTTATTCGATAAAGATAAAATTTCTGAAAGTCACTATCATTCCTTAATGTTGGATATCGATATTGATATTGATGATCCAAAATTCATGGATGATGGAAAAGAATGTGAACGAGCGTAGAATATTGCTTGATAGTGATGTAATCATTCATTTTACAAGAGCAGGATATCAACTTCTGCTACCTAAAATATTCCCTAATCGGTTTGTTATCCTTGATAAGGTTAAAGCCGAACTGGAGAAAAGAAAAAAGAGCCTAACACAGTTAGAGAATTTTATAGAATGGTCAAAAATTGAAGTTGTTGCGATGCCGAATGACCCTGCGATTAAGAAAGAATATGCTATTTTAAAGGATCTCCGAGGGAGAGGTGATGGAGAGGCTGCTTGTATGGCTGTAGCCAAGCATACTAAAGATTATATTGCAAGTAGTAACCTGAGTGATATAAAGCTTTACTGTAATTTGCATGGTATTCAGTATCTGACCACAATGGACATTTTGCTGGAGGCCTATAAAAAAGGATTAATGACTGAAAAGGAATGCGATACTTTTATAGCTGAAGTTAAGGCCAAGAAAAGTAAACTGATTGATGGAATAGACAGTATACTTGCTTATGAAAAATTAAAAGAGACTCGAAAATGAATGTAAAAAAAAACCGAAGCGTAGTGGAATACAACTCCGGTCAGGATATTATAAAATTGATGGTACAACTATAATATTCTGCAAATGTAAAAGATAATATCAATTACAAGCTATTCCTTAGGTAAAATTTAGCAGACGCCTCAGTATCAAATTGTTTGCTAGCTCTAAATCTTAAAACCATGGCAAAAAATGGTAAGACAGGAGATGGCCACCGTAACGGCGCCGTAACCGGAAGGGTGCAATATCACAATCCCCATACTAATCAATGGGTTAAAGCTGATCGAGCAACCGGAAGGTTTATGGATGTTAAATCAGATGGCACTCCGTGGAAGGGCGTTACTAAGAAGTAACATTTAATGGCTGATTTAGCACGGCCTGGTGTTCGCTAAGGAATAATTAATCATTAAATTTAAACGAAGTGAACAGTAGATTTTCTTCCGAAAAAGCCACCGTTTGTCAAGATAAGACTTGTGTTACCGTTTTTGGTGATACCGCAAAATTGATAAATGCTATAGCTTTGACCGCCACCTTTGTTGTGGCTCTAACCTTGATAGTTAAGGCTATTGATCGTTAGTGAAAAAGCCAGTCATGAAAGTGATTGGCTTTTTTTATAGTTTTGGCTCAAAGCGGGGCATACAAAAACTTTTTGGAGCGTTGGCAAGGTGTGGCAAACGAAGGACTAAAATTTTAAACCGGGCAGATAAAGAGTTTTTTTAATTTTAAGAAATTCTATAAAACCACCTGAAAGGAACCTGTGCGGTAGGGGTGGTGGTGGAGGTTGGTTGCTGTTGCCTACTTCGTAGGAGATACCTCGGCAGGCTTGGTATGACAAAGGAGGGCATGATATGATTAGGGTGGGGTTGGAATGATATGAAACAACCCGAAAGGATTCGGGCGGGAGCTGGGGGCAAACTAAATATCAAATTTAAAATCAATTGCTTTCAATCAACTTATTTGGATTGATAACAGGCAATATAAAATTACTTAAGGCTGTACCTTGAAAACGTGTCATTAATATTCCTCTAGATGTTGAATATGTAATTGCAGCTAAAGCATTTCCTAATGCTGGACTTATTGTAACTGTATTGTCTTCTTCTAATTTGGTTAATTCTTCAATATTATCCACATGAAAAACATAAACAAAACTGAACGCACCGATTGCTTCTTCGCCATCTTCTTTTTCACTTTTGGTTTCCACATTTACTGAAAAATCAGCTTTAATTAATTTATCAGGAATATTAAAACCTAATTCAAAGTTTACATTGAAATTGTGTCCTTGAACCTTTTCTTCCTCGAAATCAAATGGGCTATTAATTTGTCCTTTTATGATTTTAAAATCAACAATTTCAATTTTTTCAGGTTGTAATGAATTAGCTGACATTGGCTAATGCTGTTTTATTGTTTGATTTTGCTTTTTTCCATGAATTGGTATATGCTACGTCTGTATTAATAGGGTTGTTTCTGTACAGCGTTACATATCCAGTAGTTCCCATTGATTTGCGTTGTGGAACGTTAATAATTGGTTCTCCAAGTTCTGCCTGTAGTTTAGCTAAAGAACGTAACGTAAAGTTATGTTCTCCCACCAACCATTTGTTGACTTCAGAAGGTCTTTTTTCCAGTTTATCGGCTAAATCTTTTTGGCTAAATCCTTTTGCTTTTAACAACTGATTTACTCGAACCACGATATCAGCATACAATCTCGCGAAGATTTTTGTTTCTTCCGGTGTTTCTGCTAAAATTCTTTGTGCTACTTTGCTTCTCATTGTTTTGGATTTTTAGAGGATGATTTCATCTGAACCATCATAATTAGTAAGTTTTCTTTGTTTTTCATTTACAATTATTGTTCCATTGTGTAAAGCTTCATTAATTCGTTTAGCGAATTCACATGCTGCTCTCCATTCTAAATGCAATGAACTTGTTTGATTTGTTGGACCATCTTTGATCCCTCCATTGAAAAGGACAACTATTTGGTCTGAAATTTTTAAGGCATATAATCTTAATGGGAATTCAGGAAAATAGTATGTAATGTTTTTAACTGTTTGTTTACCTTGTGCCGGTAATCCTTTGACTTCGTTCTCATCTCTATTCAATAATTCATCTATTGCTCCGTGATCATTTCCAATAGCAAATAATACAAATGACAATAATTCTTGATTTGCTTCTTTGTATTCTGCCATTGCATCATATTTTTCAAAGAATAAATCAGTTTCATTTTTTTTGTAATCCTCGTATTTTACGGTGTAAAAGGTACATTTAGCACCCTCATCATCCCATATTTCTAACGCAAATATATTCACTTTATTATTAGTTTGCAAACAAAAATACACTTTTAAGTGTATTTTATGATTGTTTAATACATTATTTTACATTTCTAATTTTACTTACTACTAATTTAATAGATTGCAAATTTCAGCAAAGTCTTTTTCTGAAATAATTTTAATTTTAAATCCTTTCTCTAATATTTCTTCTGCTTTTCTATGCTTTAAACTTTTTTCGTAGCCTGCAAGTTTTGTTGAGTCTTGAAATCCAACTACTAACATAGTTGTGTTTTTAGTTATAGAATTTGTTACACTACAACCCATCTTAGAAGCAATTATACCTGCTTCACTACGTGGTATTGTTAATGCTCCAGTAAAGACAATAGATTCACCATAAAGTTCTCCTTCAGGATTCCCTTCTAATTTTATTTGTGAAGATTTATTATAAAGAAAGATTGGTTGTCCTACTCTTTTAAACCATTCTTCGATGGTTAAATTTGTAATTTGACACGCTTTTGTAACTATTATCCCAGCTGTAGTAGCATCTTCTAAAGCATCATGATGGGTGAATATTATATCTAAATGTTTTGCTATGTTTGAAAGACCATAACCACTATGTGCAAATTCTTGCCATGTTCTTCTCACAATTTTTGCACTATCTAACCATTTAGGCTGAATGTATTCTAAGTTGTATGCATCACATGCACGGTTGATTGCTATTCTGTCGAAAGGCATGTGATGTACCGTAACTTTATTTTCAATTTTCTGTTTTAGCTCTTGATAAATATCTTTGAAAATAGGAGCATTTTTTACTTGCCTCTCAGTTATACCGTGAATTGCAATATTAAATGGATCAAAATAATCTTCAGGATTTATTAAAACTGACCACTTATCAATTATTTTACCATTATTGAATTCAGCAATACCAATTTGACAGATACTTGATGAATCTGCGTTGGCCGTTTCTACGTCTAGGGCTAGGAAGTTCATTTTTAGCTAATTAATTATAACTCATTAATTTCTTTCTCAATCAACTTATATTTGTCTTTGATATCCTCTCCCAAGTAGAAATCAAGTAAATCTTTTTTAGTTAAAGTGCCTTGACTTAAGAAACGTTTTAAATATTCTTGATTGAATTCCATTAATAGCATTGATTTATCTAATTGCTTTAAAATGCTTTTATTATTTTCAATATTATTTAAAACTAATGACTTCACAGAAAGTATTTCATTAATGTCTTTGATAATTCTGTTTACAATCATTGCTAAAACATCTTTATCAAGTTCTATTTCTTTTGCATTTGTTGCAATATCACGGGCTAGCATATAGGCAATGGCAAGGTTGGAATAATCTCCTTTTTGAGAATTGATAATAGCAACAAAACCAACTTCCGGAATGTAACCTACATTGTCAAAGTTTTTAAGAATGGAATTATCAACTAATGAAATATCAAAAACAATTACACTCACTTTTGAATCTCTATTAGCTTGTGCTTCTATCAATTGACTCCAAGCTGTATCTGTTTTTCTGGTAAAAATTTCTTTATTTTCAATTTCCCCAAAACGAATGCTTTTATCAAACTTACATTCAATGGCAATTTTTAAATCTGGAGAACCATTAACCTCGCAAATGATATCTCCTGTTTTGTTTTTGGGAAGATTTCCTGCTGTGTTTCCGGTTAAAAAAGCTTTGTCTTTTAATCGTCGTTCTAAAAAATAATTATTTAAGAAATCAGCAATTTCATCTTCGGCTAAAGTTCCTTTTATGGTTGATTTATAAAACAACTCTTTCTTCATTTCAAAAATCATTTTCAGACTTTCTAATTCTGTGCCTAACTCGTTATTGGTTTTAGCTAAAAAAGCAGAAATTCTATCTTCCATTAATGCCAAAACACCAATATAGATAGCACGAAGTAATTTTTCGTCTCGTTCAGTTACCGACAGATTATTAAAGTAATTGAACACAATTTGGTTTTCTATTTCAAATTCTTTGATTTCGATACGTTTGAGTTGTTGGTTGATTTTTATTGTTGACATTTTATATTGAGCAATTACATCCGTTTTGTTTAAATGAGGATAATGATTTATAATAAACCCAGCCAACATTCTTTGCTGGACAAGTACAATTATATTGAAAAAACTTTTTAAAATTATCTATATCGTCAATAATTTTATTTAATACAGCAGTTGATAAACTTACTTCTCTTCCACCAGCCCAATGTGACAAGTTATTTGATAATAGCTGTGTACTAAGTTTAAAATCACTCTTATTTGGCAATCTGCTTATTCTTTGAATTTTTCTTGCAGTTCTTTTTAGTTCAATAATATCAAAAATTGCACTTGATAATTTACCAACCATTTTATTATCATTACTATTGATCAAAGTGAAAGGCACTTCTAAATTTAGTTTTTCGATAATTTCCAATAATACAAATTCATAATACATCCTAAAATCTGAACCTACATATTCATTAGATAAAATTTTATTTTGAATTATAAGCTTTAAATCTTCTGACTTAAAGGGTTTTAAAGAAACATAATCTTTATTCGAGTTTAAATTATAATTTTTCCAATATTTTAGGCTATTATTTTCATTTAAAACTTTTTTCAACAAGCCATCGTGAGTTAATAAAATAATCTGTTTACCTTTCTTATTTTTTGGATTCAATCCAATTTTTGTTTTTATTAAATCTACTAAATAAAGTTGATGACCACTGTCAAAACTTGAAGTAATATCATCAACTACTATAAAGTTACCAGGGTTTTTACTTTTTAATGCAGCGGCAAAATAAATCGATAAACTAAGTGCGTTTCGATAGGATTCAGAAAGAATTGAAGCCGCTTTTATATCTGTTGTATTGTTGTGAAATTTTTCTAAGAGAATATTGACACGCTGACCTTTATTTTCTTTTTTCAATTTGGGTGTTATATCAACATTACCCATAATCTCTTTAAAGAACAATTTTGTATCACTATCAATCATTGATGCAATTTCATCCATCAAAACATTATATGATTTCTCATAATCTTCTTTTATCTCATTAATAAATCTAATCCAATTTTCTAGCTCAGCAAGATATTTAGTATTGTAATTATTTTCATCAATTAATTTTTTAATATCAATGATCGAATGAGTTACAAATTTATAAACATTATTTGTCTCGACTAAATCAGAAACTTTGGGAGGAATAAACGTTTTTAATTCTTTTATTGTTTTTTTTATTTTTTTTATTTTTGTAGAAATAATAATTTTGTATTTAGAAATAGTCTCTTTGATGTTGTTTTTTTCAAAGAAATCCTTTTCAAAAAAACCTTCTTTTTTTAATATCATTGAAAAAAATCTGTCTTCTTCAATTAGGAATTTATTTTCAAAATCCAAAACTTTGAAAGTGTTAACTTGTTGATAAAACTCATTTAAAAATAAAGAATACTTTTCTTTAAATTTTTTGTAATTCTCAACTTTGTGAGTTAATTGGTCGTAGAAAGTATTTGTACTATTACCTAATTCTTTAGTATCACAAAGGACACATGCGTTTTTATCTGTTTCAGTTATTATATAACTTTGGATTGCAATATCAAATAGTTTGCCTAATATTAAATCGTCAGTTGAGGATAAATGATTGTGAGCTGTTTTTAATTTTCTTTTTAATGTTAATATAACTTGAGGACTAAATTTCTTCAATTCAGATTGTAATAGTAATAGTTGCGAAAGCAACTCTTGTTGACGATTTAATTCTTCAACATTTTCTTCATATTTCTCTCCAATTTTTAATTTGATTAATTTATCAAAGTCAATACTAGCATCAATTTTTTTTGGCTTTAATGAATATTGCTCTTTTAGAAATTTTTTTACATCATTTAAAAGCTTATTTTCATCATAATTCGAAGTAGAATTACCTATTTCATTTATTCTTCTTATTATTTCTAATTTAATATCAGAAATTCTTTTATTATTGTCTCGTAAACTATTCTCTTTAGTTGCTTTCCCAAAATCAGTATTGATGTTTTGTGTTCTTGAAATTTTATCAAACTTTTCTTTTATATGAATAAAGTTTCCAAAACCAACAAGATTAGAGAATAGTTTACCCGTATCTTCGGAACTTTGAAGTATTATTTTCTCAAAAGAATTATAATCTAAAAAATTTAAATCACTTGATAATGATTCGAGGAATTTTTCAGGATTTGTAACACTACATGTATTAAATGTTCTAACCCCATTAGAATCAATATCGATGTCAATTTTTACAATATTACTATCACCATCTATAAAATCAATTTTTATATTTCCAGCCCCAGAATGAAATATGTTCTTAATTGTTTTCTTATCTTTAATATCACCATGATAATTGTCAAAACGTACAATTCTTCCTAATATAGAAAATATAATAGCTTCAAAAATTGAACTTTTCCCTTTACCATTTTCCCCAAACAATGAAGTGACTCCGTCAGATTGAAAATCAATAATTAATGGATTTCCCTGATTATTTATACCTCTAAACCCTTCAATGGAAATTGATTTTATGTAGTATTTTTGTGTCATTTTTGAGATTTACTATCAATATAATTATGAATTTTTTCTTTTATAGAAACTCTAAACTCATCTGGACTATTGCTTTCATCAAGAGCATCCAATAAAATTTTAGAATAAGGATTTTTAATTTTCTTAATCTCAGATTTTAAAATTTGGATATTTTTCGCTTCATCTTTATTTTTATCAAATTCCATAATTAAAATTTTAAGAGTAACTTCCCCAATCTCTAGCAATAATCCAGTTAGGTCGCCAAGTCACATAATGTTTAGGTTCAAAACTATTACTAGTCAAAGTTAAAGAATTTATTTGTTCTGGTAGAATTGATAAAGTATGATTACCATCTGGGCTATCTAAATCATAAAAATGAAATCTATCTAAACCGTCTTTATAGCGTCGGCTAGGCCCAAAATCAAAGGGTATACATTGTCTAATAATTAATCCTTTTTCTTTTGAGTTAAAGGTCAAATTAACAATAACTTTAGTGTTTATTGCCTCAATTAAACTATCGTAGTGTTTATTCATAATTATTTAATCATATTTAAATTTCACATAAGAATTAATATAACTATTCAGCACTGAACCACTTCGAGCTAAAGATTTCATTTTTTCAACATGATGACTTCCTGCTTTTCTGTAACTGTAAGTGTATATTCTAGAAGTCCCTGAAAATTTGACTCTAATATAGTCATTTCGTATTTCATAACCATACACTCCCGAACTTCCGCTTGAATTTCTATATCTTTCCATTAAATTATTAAAATTCAACTTCCCATCTTGGATTAAAATTATTTTCGGTAATCTCAACATCATTTATTGAATTAATTATAAATCCTCTTATACCATTCTTCTTAATATCAAATCCGTAAAAGTAATTTACTCCATTTTTCTCTCTAAAACTGTATGGTTCAACTTCTCTCCAACCTTCATTGGAACCATCTTTTTCAGTATAGTCAATTAATAAAGTTTTCAAGTTCTGACCTGCTTCAATGATTTTATTTTTCATGATTTTATTATTTTTAAATTACACCTATTCTTTTTAACTCCCAAAAACATTTTGCTGTTGCGTTAATATCAACCATTGCATTATGAGCTTCCTCAAATTCAAAGCCAAACAACTTATTATGTAATTCAGATAATTTTGGCCATTTGTATCCATAAAATCCATCTATTTTGCAAAAATTTGTTGTGCTCTGCATTGTACAAATTTTTGATTTTGCAGGTATACTATTTTGAAAACCATTTCTTAAAAATTCTGAACCCACAATTTTTTCATCAAAACTCATATTGTGTGCTACTAATATTTGTGAGTTATTAATGAGTTCGTGAAAATGACTTAAAACATTTTGCAAATCAACACCTTCTATTAATGCTCTTTCATGAGTTATTCCATGAATATTGGAAGATTCTTTTGGAATTGTAAATCCATTTGGTTTTATAATAAAATCTCCTTCAGAAATTTTATTTCCACTACTATCGTAATTTAAATAAGCTAGTTGCACCAATCTTGGCCAATTATTTAAATCTGTTACTGGTGCTTTCCAATTTAATGGCAAACCAGTTGTTTCGGTGTCAAAGAATAGATACATAATATGTTTATATTGATTCAAAAAATGTTTTTACTTATTTTTATAGCGTTTAATTATCAAATTTTTTCCGCATTACAATTGTCCAACTATCAAAGATTTGATAATTTCAATAATATTATTTGCAGCTCTTTCATTCAAAACAGCATGATTTAGTTTTGGGCTAAAAAAGCTACTAATCCAAAGTGTATTGTATCCATAGTTGTCCGCTATTTTATCTACTTTTTTCACTGTCATACCAGTTGTTCTTGTAGCACAAATAATAATATCACAACCTCCTAATTCTTTATTTAATTTTTCGTCAGCTAATTTTTTGATAGTATCATCATAAATCATTCTACTATTTGGATCACCTTGACTTTCAAAACCTATTTTAATAGAGTCTAATTGTATTGTTAAAAAAATATCCCCAGAATAATTTGGTTTTTTAGATGGAATTGCATTTGGAAAGTCTCTTAGTAATATTTGACAAACTTTTTTTATTGTTTCAGATTTTCCTTCACCTGCTCTTCCGTGCACTGCAATTATAGTTTTGTTCATTTTATTTTAAATTAATAATGTTTAAGAATATTTATCTAAATTTTCTTTATAGATTGATAATCATAACATTTACTTTGTTTGATATTACCCTTTTTTTCTTTTGGTTGTATAAGTTGTACTTGGGCTTTTTTTAGTTTCTGATTTTTTTACATACCTACCTGTTTCTGCACTACGGTGTTGTTCGTAAGTTTTGGATTTTGATTTTTTTTCTTGTGCATTTAGTGTATAACTGAATGCAGTAATAATCATAAAAAAGATTATTTTTTTCATAATGTTAGTTTTTTAGTTTATTAAATTCTCTCCACAATATCACTCGATCTCAAATAAAAGTAGTTGGTATAAATATCGTGTCGTATTCTGTTTTTTACTCTACGTTTGTTAGAGTCCTTTAGAACTTAAAATTACACAGTCACCTTTTTGAAATTTAGCCATATTAATATATTTTTTAATGATTATTAATTTTTTGTCTGAGTAATAGCAATAACTTCAGCATGCTTTGCGAGGTTGGATGCTACAATGGTGTTTGTGTTATTTTGGTTTTTACACTGTATTTTGAGGAAATTATCACGGTCTTTTTTTACTAAATTTTAGTAAAATGATTTCATGTGTTTAATATTATCTTTTACACCTTTTGTAATATTGTAGGAAAGCGATAAATAGAATCCCGCTACATAAGAATTATCAGCCACATTGTCAATGGAATATTGTAAAGGCACTATGTCGCCTTCTTTGTAACCATTATTAAGGATAGGTAAGTTTTTTATAGAAATGCCTGTTGAAAATGTTATTCTTTCATACTTACCTAAAATTAAACTAGGCCCCACAAAAAAGTTATCTAAAGCAACTGAACCATCAGAGGCACTTAGGCCTAAACCTATACTTAATCCGTAAGCAAAATGTGTTGCACTCCTTCTACTTGCGGTAAAGAAGCCAACAAAACTAGGTGTGAAAATTGATTTATCACTCTTTATAATTACATTTTCATTTGCTGGATTTAACTTGACGGCATACGAATAATCATCAGAATGAAAACTTCCCGCAACACCTAAACTCACATCAAGTCGGAGACCATGTCTCACAAATTCTTTGTGTGAAAATTTTTTGCTATTGTCTAATAAATTATTTTCTTTATCCTTCTTTTTAATGTCGATTTCAAAAATCACAACATCCTGAAAAGGCTGTATCGGATATGAAATATATTCAAATATTGAATTATGATTGTTAGAAGTTACCAGTTTTTGTAATTGTACAAGCTCTCCTCTCAATTTTTCAAAATTTATTTTATCAATTTGATCTTTTATATAATTAATTTCAACATTTTGGTTATCACTAATATAATTAAGCTTTATAACACCGCCATAATTTGTAGACTTACCAATTTCAGTATTTGTTTTAATAGCATTATATAAACTTTGAAATTGATTAACTAGTAATGAAATATCACTGAATATCGTTTTATTGTTTTCAAAATCACTGGTTATATTTTTTAGACTATTTATATCAATTGATGTCTGCTCGGTTAAGATTGGATCGTTTATCAATGTACCAACATGAAGATATTGTTTACTCAGATTAATCATAACAAAATATTTCTCAATTATTTTTAGATAAATTTCAGTTAATTTTTTTTGAGCTTCAAGATGGTTAATAATTTCTTCATCTAACTTTTCTGATACATCAATTTCTGCTACAGACTTTATAACCTCATTTAATTCAGTTAAATTTTCACTATTGAATGTTATACTAGATTTAGTAGATATTTCATTAATGAATTTATTAATAAATTCCTTAAGCTTTTTGTTTTCTGCATCTGATTTATTAAAATCATTTGAATTTACTGATGTTATAGCTTGTATATTGGTCTTTACAGTTTCAGGTATTTTTGTTTGATTTTGGACAATATCCATTTGTTCTTTTTTGAACAACTCATAAACACCTTCCATTTGAGAAATACCTATTACTGAATCTTTTGCTTTAACCGTTACGTTGTAAGCCAATCTATTAATATTGACAATTTTAAAAATAACCGGAGTATTGACCACAATTCTTTGGTTATTCTTTTTAAAATAACCAGTGCTAAAATCATATTCAATTACATACGTATTTGTTTTTCCTTTCCCTGAAAGGCGGTTAATTGAATCATTTTCTTGTCCTAAACAGATTGAGACAAATCCAAGAATACTAAAAAAGGTTAAAATAGTTTTCATATGTTTAAATTTTATTTTTTAGAGGTAATTTATTTTATCGCCATTTTACTATTAGTATTTGCTTACGCAAACTGCATGTTACTGGCGGTTTCATCGTTTATTGTTTAAGGGATCAAAGATTTATTTTATTAGAGATAGTGAGTTGTATATTTACATTTATCTAAAAAATGTGTTTAATAGATTTTATAAATTTAAAAGAATTATAATTTTAAACCACACCGTATAAATGCGTAATTTGATACGTATTTATATGTATTTTTTTTTACTATAATTACAAATTATACACTCTAAATGGCATCATTGTTCAGTGTTTTCAATTTTACAGACTTAATATATTGATTAATTTACTTGAAAATTGTGTTCATTTATGCTCGTTTACTGTGTTTTAAATTCCTTTTTATAAAATTTTATGATTTTAAGATATTAATTACGTAAAAATACTTACATAATTAAGTATAAATACGTATTTTCGGGACTCACAATTTATTCTAAATTGTAGGTTTAATTTTAAATATTAATTATATGAATCTAGACAAAAATTCAGGAGGAGAAATTACATTAAAAGAAGCACAGGATTTAATTGAAGCCTTTCAAACCAAGTTTCCTGACGAAAAAAAGGCATTTTACATTGGATCTAATCATTTACAGGCTATTATAGATCAAGAAAATTGTATTGGGGTACGGATTTATAATGCTTATGATGAAGTTAAAGAGACCAAAACGGTGGTTTTGGTTGGTGTTGATCGTTTGGAGAATGATATGAAAGACGGAATAATAGTTGACAGGACTGTTATTTGCCCACCTCATTGCCCAACAATTAGTATTTTGGATTAAAAAAGAGTGGATGAATTTTACTGTAGTTTTAATTTTTTTAGTAAATCTTTTAGGAATATTTATCCTCCCTCAATATATTTATTTTAATTCAACAAAGAGTTTTGCCGTTAAATCCATATTACCATTTTTGGTATTAACGGCAATATCTTCTCTTATTGAATTGATTTTTATCTATTTTTTGAAATTTGATTCTTATGTATGGTCTAAACTTTATTTTATAATAGAGTTTTTGGTTTTTGCAGCTGTATTCAACCGTTTATTAAATAAAAAATTTCTAGTAATTACAGTTTTTTTTACTGCTTTATTTTTCAGTACTTATTTTTACTTTTTTTATGCTAGTGAAAATTATCCCGTTTTAAAAGTTTTTGGGATATTGTATTTTATTCAATTTTTATTCATCATTTTGTTTGTCGTATTATGGTTTAAGGAAATATTTGAAAAAAAAGAAGTTCAATCATTATTGGACTTACCTCTTTTTTATTTTGTTTCTGGTTTATTGATTTATTTTTCGGGAACCATTTTTCTATTTATCTTGAGTGATGAAATTTTAAATGCCGGTTTGAGTTTATATTATTATTGGATTGTTAACCTTGTTTTAGTTCTAATTTTCAGAATTTTTTTATTACTTACCATTTGGAAAGATCGATTGATATAAATTATGTTTTTTGGTTAGGGACTTCTGTGATGCTTTTTTTGGCATTTGCATTGGTTTTTTTGGTCTTGTTTTATCAGAATCATTTTATAAAAATGAAGCGTATAGAAGCAGAAACACTTTTAAAGACAGCCTTAGCCAGTGAGAAAGAGGAACGACAACGCATTGCTAAAGATTTGCATGATAGTGTACAAGGGGATTTAAATGCCATACGAAATTATATGGTTATTCTCCAACGTAAAACAGATGGAGAACCCTATAACTCACTCATTTTAGAAGCAAAAGATGCTTTAGAAAAGGCTATCGTTAATACAAGGGTTATATCCAATAAGTTGATGCCTCCTTTATTAGAAACCGCAGGTTTTAGTGCGACTTTAGCTGATTATTTAGAGCAATTTAGTTTGCTTAGTGGTAAAGAATTTGTGTATAAAACTGATTTTTCTGCTGTTCAAATTCCAACAGAATATTCGTATGAACTTTTTCGAGTTGTTCAGGAATTTTGTCAAAATATGTTGAAGCATGGTCAAATAACACAAGCACTCGTTGCTTTATACACTACATCTCAAGGAGTAAGTTTAGAGATTATAGATGATGGCGTTCCTTTTGACTTTAAAACAGCCTACCACCAATCAAAAGGGAGTGGGTTACATAATATAGAATCTAGACTTAAAAGCATGATGGCGGATTTAGAACAGCGAGAAGTAGCGGTTGGAAATCATTTTGTTATTTACTTAAAATTGAATTTATGATACGAATTGCACTAGTGGATGATCATCAATTGTTTCGAAAAAGTTTGTCTTTATTAATTGCAACGTTCGAAGCAGTTGAAGTTGTTTTTGATACTGATGATGGAACAACCTTATTGAAATGGATGGAAAGAGGTGAGCAAATTGATGTGGTATTATTGGATTTACAAATGCCAATTATGGATGGTTTTGAAATTTGTACACTCCTTAAAAAAGTACATTCCAACATTAAAGTTTTAATAGTTTCGCAATTGACTACAAAGGAAGCTATACATAAAGTTATGGAATGTGGTGCAAATGGTTTTTTTACCAAAAATTCACCACCAGAACTATTAGAGCAAGCGATAAGAGGCGTGATCAATAATGATTATTATTTTGATATGGAATTAGCCTCAGTGGTTCGCGAAGCTATATTGTGGCAAAAGAAAGTCAATATTTCTAATTCTTCCACTCCTAAAGTATTACTAAGCTCTAGGGAAATAGAAATAATTTTAATGGCCTGCAAAGAAATGAGTAGTTTTGAAATCGGTGATAAACTTTGCATTAGTTCACGAACAGTTGAGAAACATCGAAAACGAATTATGGAAAAAACCGATTCAAAAAATTTCATTGGTGTCGTTTTGTTTGCCCTAAAAAATAATTCTATTTATTTGGATGAACTTTAGTTTCTTACTTACCTAAAAAAAAATACATTTTATATTATTCTAAGCGTTCCATTTCTTTTAATTATAAATTATTCCTCATTACTATTTTAAATTAGATTATACAGTTTTACTGTGTCTTTCTGTTTAAAAATAGTGTTCGGTAAATTTATTTTTCACTATCCTTAAGGAATTCGCTCTTCTCAACTCCAATGAATCTAAAGTTATCCTTGATTTATGTAATGTATTCCAATTACAGTTCTATGGAGTTTATTAAGTGAAATTACACCAACTACTACTTGATTTTACTCCTTCGAAAATTACGTGTTTTCACGTATTGACAACCCTATCTTTAATGTATAGTTTTATAATCTAATCTTTTTTGATTTTTTTAACACTTCATTTCGAAAGTTTTAACAGCAAGCGTTTTGTTGTTGTATTTTGAATGTAAGCCCTAAAAGTCAAATTTATAAAAGTATACCTATGAGAGCACTTTTTCAATTAATTCTTATCCTTCTTGTTTTATTGTTTACTTCTTTAAAAGGAATTGCACAAGAGTTTTTTCAAAAGTTAGGTACAGTTACTCAATTCCAAGGAAGTGATACCCTGACCCGTTACAATTTCAATCCTGTTTTATCTTTTAGTGATGTGGCAAAATTGGAGCGTGTCCAGAAGGGGAAATTTCAAAAATCAGGTTCACTGTTTTTTGCCTTTGAATCAATGCAGGAAGCTGAAGTTAATGTGCTTACGATGAAAGATTCTAAAAACTCAATTACCATTACCTCTAAACACGTATTGTTTTCGGATGGAGTAGAAAATAAGGTTGAGCCTCTTTATGGCAGTATACTTTCGTACCAATTTTCAAGAGATAGCTATGGAAGAAAAAATAATGAGTTAAAAATTGCAAAAGAATTTATCAGTCAGGAAGGAAATTTACTTGAATTTATCTACATCCCTGATGTAGTGACTCCTTTGGATCAAGCAAAAATAGAGAGTTATCTTTCGTTAAAATATGGAATTTCACTTTATCAAACTTCCTATATAGCCACTTCCAATGATACCATTTGGGATTATGAAGATAACAAAGGTTTTAGCCACCGAGTAACTGGAATTGGACGAGATGATCAAATTGGTTTGTATCAGCGAAAATCTGTTAATTCCGAATTGAAAGCGATCAGTATAGGTGTTGACAGTTTACATACAATTGGGAATTACAATTATTTAATTTGGAGTGATAATGATGGTGTAACGACGATTCAGGAGAGTACCTATTTAAAAAGAAAATGGCATGTACATTATTTTGGAGAGGAGGATTATTTTGAAAATCTGCAACTGACGGTTGATCCCAATTTGCTTTTTGAACAGTATGATCATCGTTTAGAAACCACTAGTGATGTTATGTGGCTTGTACTTTGTAAAACTAGCGATTTTACATCTGAAAAAGAATTTATCAAATATACTAAAAAGGAAAATGAAAAGTTTGTTTTTGAACAGATCAATTTTTCAGAGTATCCCTATTTTACATTTTTAATTGCTCCTGAATTTTTTGTAGAGAAGGAACTTGTACTTTCTATTTGCGAAGAAACTAATCAACTTAGAGCTACCCCGATAGGAGGCGTTGCACCCTACCAACTTAAATTGAGTTCAGCACAATTTAAAGATGAATTTCAGTTTAATGAGTCTGATTATATTCAGTCTAATCTAACACCTGGAGATTATTTTTTAGAGGTAACCGATCAATTGACTAATTATTATTCTACGACATTTACAATTTCCAAAAACAATTCCTTTACACTAGATTTAAAAGAAACATGGGTTTTGTTAGATGATAATGAGATTATCATTTTTCCACAGCTATCCGAAACGAGTCAGGTTTTGAGTTATGAGTGGCTTTCCGGCAATGAAGTTATTGCATCAACGTCTTCCTTCAAGACCTCGCAAGCAGGCGATTATCTCTTAAAAGTAACTTTAGTAAATGGATGTATTGAAACACGCCCTTTTAAAGTAGTTTTTCAAGATGTTTTAACTAATCAGATTAGTATTTATCCTAACTCGACTGCCTCTGGCGACTATTTTTATGTAGATTTTCATCTATCAGAGCCAAAAGACGTCTCTATTTCCATACACGATATGGCTGGTAAAATTATTCTAAATGAACAATTATCAACAATACAAGACTATCAATTTAAAACTTTTCTAACGGTTACAGGAATCTATCTACTTACTGTGAGTACTGATAAAGTGGTCGTTGCCAAAAGAATTATTGTAAAATAAAACAAATTCCAACTTATGAAAAACTCTGAAAGAACAATCGTTTTTGGCTTTAATAGAAAAGTAATGGAAATTATTCACTGTGTTATGCTTATTGGAATGCTACATAGTAGTTTTATAGCCCCAGCACAGCCCATTATTTGGGAATTTTTTAATGGGAATAAAGCTAAACATACACACTCAAGTTCAACCGCTTTTGACAGTCAAGATTCAGTACTTTCTACTACTCTTAGAAAATCTGATTCGGAATTGCAAAAGTCAATTATACAACATGAAAATGTAAATTTATTAAAGGAAAAAATAGAGCAAAAAACGTATTTTCAGGCTGATATTTTTGATGGATTTATTGGTGTTTCAGAAGATAAACCCTTAGACGATGCCAAAGATAATTTGTTTAAAATTACACTCGATGAGGTACCTACTCACGGTAAGATCTACCTTCAATATGAATTGTATGGTGTTGAAGGGCTTAGTTCTGTTTCTAGAAGTGTAAACGATATGCCCTCCACTGGCGGTTATATTGTTAAAAAGAATACGCAGTGGACATTGCAGCAAGAAGAATTAGCTAACACATGGCTAAAAGAGGGTGTAAACACTATTTTGTTTACAGCTCCATCTGATAAAGAATTTGGGTATAGGGTAAAAAATGTTAGTATACAATTTAAGGAAAATGCAGCCCTTAATCCTGCTATGGTTTTAAACATTGATCAAAATACTTTATATGTAAAAGAAAATCGACTTTATATAAAGGGATTTGTTCAAAATCCAACTGAAAATTTAAAAGTGGAAGTAGGAGGTGAAAAGTTGCTAGTTTATAAAAATCAGTTTGAAGGAATTATTCAACTTACCCAGGAAAATATTGAGCAAAAAAAACTGTTAGTTAAAGCGATAGACTCCAATGGTTTATTGGGGCAGGAATATGTTTATTTGTCAAATTTGATTGAAGCAGATTTACAATTAAGTTTTGATGAACGTTTGAGTGAACATTCAAAATTGTTTTCAGCTTTTGCAGGAAATAATTTATTTACTGAAGGAGCTGGAATTATTGTACCTGATAGTGCTGTAATAGAGCATAAAAAAATATCTATTTCCGCTTTGCGAAAAAAAGATATCGCACCGATGAATTCTGGGATGATTAATGTGACTAAAGGGGGAGGGGCTTATCGATTTTTACCCGATGGCACCAAATTTGCGAAACATGTTCAAATTCAAGTTGCATATGACAATTCATTAGTCCCTTCAGGATATACTGAGAAAGATATACAAACCTATTATTTTAGTACAGAATCGAAGCGTTGGGTAAGTATTGAAAAAGATACGGTTGATATAGCATCTAAAATGATTGTATCAAATACGAATCATTTTACCGATTATATCAATGGAATTATTCAAGTACCAGAGACACCAGAAACCTCCGCTTTTATACCGACTATGATGAGTGATATTAAAGCAGCTAATCCAACTTCAGGAATGACCTTGATTTCTCCTCCAGAAGCTTCGCAAAAAGGATCTGCCGGCGTGTCATATCCAATAAAAGTACCCTCAGGAAGAGGTGGTATGCAACCCAGTTTGGCTATACAATATAATAGTGATGGTGGTAATGGTCTGTTAGGTTTGGGTTGGGATATGAGTACCTCTGCATTGTCGATTGATACTCGCTGGGGTGTGCCGATTTTGTCTGATACTCATGAAACTGAAATTTATACTTTAAATGGAGAACAATTGATGTATCCTAAGATAAAAAATGTGGAACAGGATTCAGTTGATTGGATGCCAAACCGTCATTATGACGCCACTAATGCAGATGATGTGTATTCTACAGTGGAGCGTGTGCGAATAGACAATGCCGTATTTACTATGCGACGACAAGGTGGATTTGAAACGTTAGAGCGATTTGGAACTAACCCTAGTGATTATTATTGGAAGGTCACTAATACGGATGGCGTGGTTAGTTGGTATGGAGGAAAGACCGGTGTTGAGGAAAACTATGTGTTAAAAAATGCCGAAGGAAAGGTAGTGCATTGGAGTCTTTATATGGTTGAGGATGTGCATGGAAACAATATGAAGTATTATTATACAAAAGAAACAATTGGCTCTATTTCCGGCGTAAACAGTAACTTGGATGGTAGTGTTTTTTATTTTTTAAATAAGATTACTTACACTGGATTTCAAGATGAAGAGGGGAGTTATTCCGTTGAGTTTATACCTACAAATTCTTATCGTGAAGACATCAACATTGATTCTAAGTTAGGTGTTAAATTGGCTATTACCAAATTGTTGAATACCATTCAAGTAAAGCATCAAAATGAATTAATCAGACGGTATAATCTGAATTATGATCCCGGATTTAGTAAGTTTGGCAAGAATAGGTTGTTATCTATTGTTGAAGCTGATGCTTCCAATGTAGAGTTTTATCGACATGAGTTTGAGTATTATGATGATATAGACGATGGAGAGGGTAATGATGTCTACTTTTCAGCTGGAGTAGAAGTTAATCTATGTCCGGATGAAGAAGTAATAGAACCACCAGCCTATTGTTATATTGCATATGATGTAAAACGAATTGAAGTTGGTCAATCCGCTGTAGTATATTATAATAATATAGCCGTTCAGGGCGGCCCTTTCAACAATTATGCTGATATAATTTCTCAACTTAATTCTCAATTTTCAGGGCAATTTTTTTATGATATTTCTACCGGTACTATTAAAGTAATATCTCCTACTGTATTACCACAAACTATTGCTATCTATATTGATGGGATTGGCGGCGTTAATAACTTTACTGTTTGTCAATCTGAAGCTAACAGAAGTGAAGGAGCAACACAATCTTATACATTTGAAAATACTTATCCTTTTGGCGATCCGGAATGCCCTTCCTTTATCAATACTGAATTTATGGTTACTGGAAACGAGCCTATGCCTTCTTATAATAGTTATTTTTCACCTTTAGGTAGCAGTGCGACCAAAGGAGAGGGATTTGGCGGTTATTTAGGTTTGATTGGTGTTGGCTGTAATTGGTTTGCTAAAAATATAACCTTTGGTTTTGGGATTGGCGTTTCGGGAAATCGAACCAAATCGGAAGTGAGTTTGATTGATATCAATGGGGATGGTTTAAGTGATATTGTGACCCAAAACGGTAATCAAATACGTTATCGTCCACATATAGTAACCCGTACTTTTGACCAACAAGGCGAAGAGATTATTGGTCACACCTTTGGACTGAGTCGAATGATTACAGGAATAGATCGTTTTTATTACTCTACCGGTAAATCGGAACAGTATAATTTTTCATTTAATTCTGTTTTTTCTCTAGGATGGGAAAAGTCCGTTTCTAAGTCGACTACTAATATCTATTTTACTGATGCGAACGGGGATGGCTTAATTGATATTGTCAAAAACGGTCTTGTTTATTTTAATCATGTGGAGAGTAATGGTAATTTGACTTTTATTCCGGATAGCGAAGCATCTGAAAATTTAGTTATTGTGGCAGCTCCTGTTTCAGTTACAGAGCCAGAAGAGGATCCTGAATTTACTTTACCTTCTTATGATGTGGTTAAGGTTTGGGAAGCTCCTGCTGATGGTGTCATAACTATTGATAATGATATAACCTTATTGGATGCCAGTCAATCTGCTGTGGTGACAATTGAAAAAAAGAATGCAACCGTTGAAACACAGCAATGTTATTCTGTTGATTTTGTGGCACCGTCTTTAAATAGAGAATTTTTTAAGTACTTTAATAGAGATTTTAACTCTAATCAAAGTAATATTTATACATCAACTAATGGTAATCAAAATCCGATTAATCCACTTATTAATGGTAATTGTGCACCAGTAGGTTTACGGATTAAAAATATTACTTTAAATGGTATCCAAACTGCCCCTACAAATGCTAATCTTTTATTTATTGTGCACGGAAACACAAATGGGTACGAAGCTCAGTGTAATGCTGCTAATATGCCAATTTATTGTCCAAATTTTGACAGCTTAAATCCACTTTGTGCTGATAGTTCTGTAAGAAGTCCAGGTTCTGAAGATATTATTCATGATTGGTATGAAAATCTACTTAATAATACTAGTTTACCTTATACCGCTTTCACTTTTAAAAATAATTGTTACAATAGATTACAATTGTATACTTTGTCAAATGCTTTCGATTATCAGTATGAAATTACTCATAATTATGATTTTACTTTTTTTTCTACTGAAACTTTTACCGGCCAATTTGTAAATGAGGAACGTCACCCTCAAAATTTTTGGTACACTAATAATAATATTAAAATACCTAACCAAATCCTGGGGAGCACTAGTCAAGGGTTTGTTACTATTGGTTTAAATTCCCAAGTTCATATTAATGGAAGTTTATTAGGTACTTTTAATTTAGTGGACGATTTTGCTAGTTTTCAAGCTGCTTTTCAAGCGGTTTATGGAACAGCTTTTCAATTGACAGCACCCACAGCTGCCAACAATTACACCATCAGCATTCAAATGTATGGCAGTACCCCGTTTACTAACATAATGATTACTCCTGTTGCTAATCCGAGTCAGTCTTCTACTTATCCATTTACCGTTACTGAAAATTGTAGTGTGCAGCGATCAAGCAATATGAATTTGATTACTCCATCCTATGCTGATATTGAACCTACTAAAGAAGCCAAAGAGTTTGCTATCAATTCTTGGCTAGCCGATGGGAAGGAACTTACTATACCTTATGAGGAAGTTCATCCTTTACTATCCTTTGATTTTACAGCAAATGAAAAATATGATCGTATAACAGGTGTTTATCTCTTGGAAATTAAGGCCGATCAAGCCCGTTGGTTTGATCAAGATAACAATCCTATCGATGGCGACTTGGCTTCGAAATTATTAGATTTAAGTGGAATAGATTTGTTAGCCTATAATCGAAGATTTCAAGAAGAGCATATTCAACGGACAAATCAAGAAAGAAAGAATCGTCAAATCAATGCCCAAAATTGGTTGACTACTTATTATGATACTAAACAGTCTACTTTACCTGAACGAACTAATTCAAGTTTCTTACGTTCTGAGAATCAATCTGAATGCCAAGAAACGAATGCCTTGTGTTTGCTTTATGGAACAGAATTAAATTCTACGAATGTCAACGTTGTAAATTCTTTAACTACCAATTGTAACGGTCAACCACTAGCCGTTGAAAAAGGAGACCGTATCTATTTTAGATTACACACTAATGCGACTGGTAATCCACCCGTTAACTGGAATCCTAGCATTAGTTATGTTGACAATCAGTATCAAGGAATTGTTGATCAAAATGGTTATAATGTTTACAATACATCTTATTCAGATGGATTTATTTTAACGCAATCCAGAGCTTTTACTGTACCTGGTAAAGTGGGTAATGCTTCTATTACTTGGCAATCTTTTACTGTTAATCAACCTTCGGATGATATTGTATTTAAAGTCATTAAACAAGCTGTCAATATCGATACTCAGCAATTGGTTCCCGGTTCTGAAACAGTAATTTATTCACAAGTATGTGCTTCAAATTCCAATACCAATGTTATTCCGACAGGCTTATCCTCTGTAACTTTTACAGATGATGGCACTATTACACAATTTTTATTTGTTGTGGAATCAACTTCCAATGTCAAATGGAAAGATTATACATGGAATCCGGTTGTGACTACCACCATTACAGAAAACGTTATTGGTGAAAATGGCACAACTACTGAGGGTGAACTCACTTCTACCGAAACTAATTATCCAATTGTTGACTATACAGTTTATAAAAAGTATGTATGCGGACCTTTGTATTCTACTTTTGATGTATCACAAGTGAATGGCGGAGCTAATTTGACCATACGACCTATGTACGGTGGTGTATTTTCTTCGGGAGATTACGGAAAATTACATTTTGTCGTCAAAAATAACGGCAAGCTTGTGGGCAGTAGAAGTTTGGTTGTAAACAATGGAAGTTTACAAAGCGTGAGTAGTTTACCTGCTTATGATAATCCTATTGTGATGGATAATTTAATTGGTTCGGAAATTGAGATTGGTTTTTATGCTGAAAATGATCAAGAAAATAAAGGTGGTGAACTATTAGTCGCTAAACTACAAGCTGCTGCCAATTCTACGGTTCGCATTAGCTATTCTGGTTCCAACTATGCAGTTCCAAAAAGTAATGTTAACTTACATCATCGGTACAATCGATTTGGGCCGATGTATAGACAATGGGGGCAATTTTTCTATGATCCAGCTCAAGTGAGTGGAGCTACCGCAACAACCTATGGAAATTTAATCAAGGAGGATGTATTGTTTAAAGATTATGATTTAACTGAACTTCAAGCATTAATTGATGCCGGAGAAGGTTTGGACCTTGTTGTCTCAGAAGAAGATTCTGGAGATGCTGCATTAACTGCCCTAACAAATTTGCAAGCCGACTATGAAGCATTTGCTCAAAATGGTTCTTCATTTTTACCACCAACCGCTTTGCGAGAAGAAGGTGCAGAGCCTAAATGGATAGCTTTTCATCGTGAAAATTATGCCGCGGAGTACACTTTTAGAGCAGCACCCATGTCGCAATCATTATCGTCTGAATATGATGTTGAACCCTACAATTATCAAGGTTTACTTAATACAGGAGCTGTTGGAATTAATAAAATTTTCAGGTCTAAAGGGCAAAATATATCTGCTGGCGGCAGTTATGCAGGGATTGGTGGATCTGTATCAAAATCTATTCAAGGAAGTGGGAAATTAGTCACTGATTATACTGATTTGAATGGTGACCGTTATCCGGATGTGGTTACCACCGATAAAATTCAGTTTACTACTCGAACAGGTGGATTAAAAACTGAAATAAATCGAGAAAATGAGGAACAAATTGTTACTTTGAATAGTAACAACAATTTTGGTTTGGGAGTTTCCGGAGGATTTGGTGGAAAGAATGATGATCAGGGTTCTAAAGGTTCAACTCCCCAAAAAATGACTACCACCACCAATAGTACTAAGTCAAGTACCAGTATTGGTTTGTCGGGCAATTTTTCAACAGGAAAAAGCTTTACAGATAGTTTTTGGTCAGATGTAAATGGCGATGGGCTTTCTGATTTAATCACTAAAAATGTAACTAGTATTCAAGTCTTTTTAAATAAAGGAGGAAAATTAGAAAGTAGTTCTGCGGTTTGGACCAATCTGGGAAATGTTTTTGAAAGTCGAGCAACCAATATTGGAGGCGGGGTAGGGCTTAGTCTTTGGAATAGTAGTATTCAAGGTGGTGTTTCCTTAACTTCTTCCTGGAACAATACTAAAAATACTTTTTTAGATATTAACGGAGATGGTTTAGTAGATTTTGTTGATTCTGACGATGAACTTAACGTAGCCATAAACAGAGGGAATCGTTATATTGCTCAACAGCAATGGAGTGATTATAACCTTAAAAAAGAATCGGTTTCTGTCACAGCCGGAGGTAATTTAGCTTTTACTATTGCTCCTAATTTTGGAATACCATTTACAAGTTTGTGTATTAAATTTTTTGCTCTCACTGTTAATGGTAATGTATCTACTTCGACCAATAAAACTGAAAAGACTATCACCGATTTTGATGGCGATGGTTATCCTGATTTAATTGAAAAAATTTCAGGTACACAAGTTAGAGTACATCATTCCAAAATTAGAAGAACCGATAAATTAAAATCTGTTACAAATTCATTAGGAGGAAAATTTACCTTAGATTATCAAGTACATAAAATTACTTATGATAATCCACATCCGAAGTGGGTGTTGAGTACTGTAGAGATTGATGACAAATACAATTTGGTGAATGATGGTCAAGATATTTATAAAAAGAATTTTGTGTATGAAAATCCGCGTTATGATCGAAGAGAACGTGATTTTTATGGTTTTGAAACCGTAACGTCTATCGATTATACCGTTGATGAAGAAGGAGAGCAAGATGAAGTGTATCGTACTTCTGTCACCAAGTATCATAACAGAAGTTACTTTTTGAAAGGATTGGTTAAGGAAACTGCTCTTTACAAGGGAACCATTGATAACAACTTATTGTTTTCGAGATCAGAAAACGAATATGAAATTAGACGTTTATTGGATGATAATTTAGTGGTTGACACTTCTACAGGCGGAGTCTTGCCACTTACTTTTGATGTTGGAGGAACGGAGGGTAGAAGAAGTGCCATCGTATTTTTAACCAAGCAAAAAAGTTATGTCTATGAATTAGGAAGTTCACCTTTGGTTAACGAGTCTGTGCTCAAGTATGATGAAAAAGGTCGAGTAGTTGTTTACGATTATTTAGGTAACCCAAGTGATGCAAATGATAATTATAAAACGATTATCAAGTATCATGATATTGCTAGCTTAACTGCTAAAAACATTATAAAAATTCCAGCAGTGGTTGTTGCTTCTATTAACGGAACTGCGGTGAGGCAAAGAGAGACTGATGACATCGATAGTTCAACAGGTCTGATCCAAACCATTAAGCACTTTTACAATACTAGTGATTTTGCACGTGTCGATTTAAAATATGATGAATATGGCAATATCGTTCATATATTTTATCCAGAAAATGAAACCGGACAACGGATGGAATATACTTACGGATATGATACTGAACATCATAAATACATTATCAATACTACCGATGCTTTTGGTTATTCTTCTGAATCCAATTATAATTCTAAATTTGATGTTCCTGAATTAGTAAAGGATTTAGCGGGTAATGAAACATGGTATAAGTATGATTCAAACGGACGTTTAGTTCTAGTTTTAGGGCCAAAAGAAATAGCTAATCAAAGTCCTTATACAATTGCCTTTTCGTATTTTCCAAAATATACCGATTTACAAAGCAGTCCTTATCAAGGTCTCGTTACTGAAGAAGAGTTTGTGCCCGTGGCTTTGACCAATCATATTGATGAACAACACAACAATAACACCATAGATACTTACACCTTTGTAGATGGTATGAGTCGCGTAATGCAAGTGAAAAAGGATATTACCATTAATCGCAATGAAAATCCAACACAATCTCCTGTTTATATCGAGATGATGTCTGTTTCCGGAGCAGTAACCTATGATGAATTTGGTCGAGCCATTCAGCAATATCACCCAAGTTTTGAAGGGAAATCAAACTCGATTAATTTTAAGTATAATCAAGATGCGATTGTCCATTTCAAACAAAGTATTTATGATGAATTGGATCGCGTTGTTGAAAGTATCGATGAAGAGGGAAATCAATCTTTTGCGGAGTATTCCATTGATGGAGCTTTTCACAAAACACGTTCTGTCACCCAACAATCCAGTACTGTTGATATTATCTCAGAATCGTTTAAAGATGTGAATGGTCGCGTTATCAAGACCAATAATGTAGGACCGAACGGAGATATATTTACCCACTTTGCCTATAATTCGATTGGAGAGTTACTTAATTATACGGATGATATGGGGATGATAACTTCTTATAAATATGATTTATTGGGTAGAAAAGTATATATGAACCATCCCGATCGTGGAGACCTATTTTACCGATATGATGATGCCAGTAATTTAACTTATTTACAGACAACAAATTTAGCTACTGATAATGCGTTTATTCATTATGGCTATCAGTATAATCGTTTGGAATCGATTAAATATCCGGAGGTAGTTCCGGGAGTTGAAAATCTTTCTAATGTCAATTACACCTTTGGTGCCCCTAGTTCAGGTAACGAAACCGGAAGATTAATTTGTCAGGAAGATGCTTCGGGAAGGCAAGAGTTCAAGTACGGTAATATGGGTGAAGTTATCTTCAATAAACGAACCATTATTGCTCCAACGCCTAATTTGCCTAATCGAACTTATATAACCGAGTTTGCTTATGACAGTTGGAACCGACTGCAAGGTATGGTTTATCCTGATGGTGAAAAGGTGTTCTATTTTTATGATTTAGGAGGTAACCTAAACGGAGTTGAAGGTGATCACCGTTATGTGGATCGAGTGGATTATGATCACTATGAGCAAAGACGCTATATTAAATATGGTAATGGCACTGAAACGATTTATGACTATAGTCCTGAGTTGCGTAGACTAGAGCAGTTGCAGGTGTTAACTTCAAACAGCGAACATTTATTGAAAAATTCGTATGCGTATGATTTTGTTGGCAACGTAACTAAAATTGAGAACTCCGCTACTTATCATAGTGTTAATCATATGGGTGGAAAATATGAGCACAATTACGGTTATGATAACTTGAATCGTTTGATTGGAGCCAAAGGTGGATTTAGTGGTCATGCTAGTCAGCAGGAGCTTGGAAATGATTTTGAGTCTGAATATAAATTGAAAATGGACTACAATTCTACTCATGGTATTGTCAATAAATCGCAAGATCATAGTAAAAATGCAATTCAATTTCTGCCGAATACTTATACTAACGATTATACCTATTTTGAGGGAACGCATAAGTTGAAGCAAATCGATAATCCGAATAACGGAGACTTTGAAAGTTTTAATTACGACCAAAATGGAAATATCATTTCTAGGGTCAACCAAAATAATAATCAAAAATATTACTTTTGGGATGAATCGGATCGATTGCGTGTTGCAGTTGAGCGACTTCGACTCCATCATTATATCTATGATGCCGGTGGACAACGTGTGCTAAAAGCCTCATCCTCAATGGAGGATTTGTATGAAAATGGCGAGTTGGTGAGCAGCACCGTTCAAATGGGTAATTACACTTCGTACCCCAGTGCCTTTTTGGTGGTTGACCCGGATGGAGTTTACAGCAAGCATTATTATGCCGGAGCAC
>Ga0209202_1000460_pt1 | contig 34089 bp, 49 predicted proteins | sample AD_UKC032_MetaG_FD_184416 | JGI IMG/M metagenome (GOLD analysis project Ga0209202, IMG submission 184416) | Active sludge microbial communities of municipal wastewater-treating anaerobic digesters from USA - AD_UKC032_MetaG (SPAdes) (version 2) | ecosystem: Engineered > Bioreactor > Anaerobic >... | reverse complement strand
CGGTCACTTCTTCTTGTAATTCGTTGACGTGTGAGGATAAAATCGCGCCGCCTGCCTGCTTCGCCTGGAAGCCTTTTGCCGATGTTGGATATGATGCTGCCATTTCTTGTTGCTCCTTTTAGAAAATTTGAACGCCGCCGAGTAGGCTGGTCGTGTAATTGATGGTTAGGTAGGGTGCAGGGGATTCTTCGAAATAATGATCTGAAATGTAGACGTCGCTCATGTAATACATCGTGATCATGTCGAGTTCGTCAACCAGCAGCCTGAGTTCGCTCAGGTTGGTAATGGTCAGGGTGTTCCAGCCTGCGTTTAATCTGGCTGTGTTGACTATCATTGGTACGGCTGAGTGGTCTTGTGTGCTGCTACATCCTGGACTGCTCCAGTTTCCCAGCCCTGTTGAGTTCCATGTGGCTGCGCTCGTTGCCGCTCGGTTCACTCGGTAAACGTTGATATACGAGGCGGTTGGCGCAAATCTCAAGTAAATACTGAGAGTGCCGCTCTGGATTTGTCCGTGGACTGGTGTGTTGGTGAAATGTATAAGCGGCTTTCTGAGGTTGTCGCTTCTTAGAAAAATGTAGGTTTCACCTATTCTTGACGTGTCTGGCACACCTGCATCCAGGAACGTGCCCCAATCCATTGTGATTACTTGCGTGTGTAATGTCGCCATCGGTTAGCCTAAGACTTCCAAAAAGATTGTCAATCCCTTCGCTCCGCTGCCAGCCGCTGTTACGTTCACAGAAAAAGATGCGAACGATTGAGCGGTGCGGTATGAGGAGTTGATCGAACCGGCCGAAGCCGACCAGGCTCCTGCTCCGATTGAGATCGTGCTCATTGTGCCGTTCTGGTTGGTAAGGGTAATGCCGATCGAGCCGCTTGAAGATACCGCTCCAAGAATGGCTGCGTGCGCTGCCGTTACAATGTGGTTATTCAGGCTTGGCGGCCAGGCGAAAACTCGGCTGAAATTCTTGACAAAGATGTCATCTTCTAATCCAAAGATCGGGATGGCGACCGTGCGCTTGATCGCTCCGAGTTTGGCTTCTGTCACGGCATCGTTCGCGAGATGAATTTCATCTATAGAGCCGTCCACATATTGATCGCTGTCAACTGAGTTGGCACTCATGTGTTCCAAGTCAATACTTCCAGGAGCGTAATGCTCACTGTCTACGATGTCATTCGCAATTTGTCCTTTTGCGCTTACCCCACCAGTGGCAATCTTGCCGGCAATTACAGCGCCAGCAGCTAACCCATCAAAAGTGACCTGCTCGAAAGCAAGCGTGCCAGACGATGTTCGCTTCAGCACATGCCCGTTTGTTCCTGCTGTAATCGCAGCTAAGTCACCCGCGCCGTCACCAGCAGCGTTGGCTCGTCCAATTACAGACGGACCCGTCACATTCTGCATCTTGCTATAGGTCACAGCGTCATCTTTGATCTTGCTATTTTCTACAACACCATCCACAAGTTGTGCGGCAACAAATATCTTCACCCCGTTCGCTGAAAGGCGTTTGGTATAGTTGACCAGGTTTTGTTCGCTTATATCATTGACAATATATTCGTCAGTTGCTTCAAGCGCATCAGTCATCCCTGGTATAAGACTTATCTTTTTTACTAATGGGTCTGCCATTAAGCTACTATCCTTTCCAGCCCCACGACCTCAGTATCCATGAGATACCCGCCCGTGAGATTGCTTACCATGCGTTCAATAACGCCGACAATATCCTTACCGTAAAGTGAATCCACAATTTTGACTTCGCCGGTTTCATTATCCAATCGAGGAAACAATGTGATGTTCTGCTGATAGCGCAATCGCGCATATTCAACCACTTTAGCCAATACTGAGGGAGCCAAAGCCGCTTGTACCAATGTGGCCTGATCAATCTTCCAGATATTCGGCGGCGCGTAGACCGACCAATTGCGTTGATAGATTGAAATGTCATAACGCGCGTCTGGCGCATCATACTGAACGCCTGACTCATAGTTTTTTACGCCATCAGGATTAACATACAAGAATGACTGTGTGCTGTCTATCCACGGCTTGCCTTTTATCAATACCGACCCACCTGGTTCAGGCACATGAAGGAATACACTGTTTGTTTGAAACTCGAATTCACCATAGAGTGTCAAGATTGTTACATCTGGATAAGTACCTGAATTAGCACCAACAAGCAACGTTATTCCGTCTGCCAGTGCCAAATAAACCACTCGATCACCTACGCCAGCTGCCGTGACCTGCCAATAGGGCTTTGGATATACGACCTTATAATCACCTGGTTCAAGTGCGCCACTGAATATCTCTTCCTCAGTGGCACCCTGACTGTAATCATGCGAAATGATCTCAACTGCCGTGACCTGTTGCAGCAGGTTCAAGTTCTGTTTGTCGGTCTTCTCAAGATCAATAATGGGCGCTTCTACAATCTGATCACTGTACTTTGCCGTGTCATATACTGTACTTGCATCATCATAGTAAAATCCGGGATATACCGCCCCCGCAATTGGTATCACGCCATCCATAATCTTGATTACGTCGCTGGCCTCACATGAGGCATAAGCACCTGTGGCGAAAAGAACCTGTTGAAGCGACTCCCTGATGGTCTTATTACCAGGTAAATAGCCCTTCAATGTCTTTGCGGCAACAACAGCATCCACTGTAAAACCTATGGCAATCGGGTTCAACAAATCACCGATGATGGTGCTTACCGGTGTGGCAGTCTCGTAAAATTTACCGTCAAATTGCTGTTGCCCGATTACCCCGATAGCATCTGAGCAGACGAATTCGATCTCATTTTCTTGTGGGTTCCGCCACTCTTCGAGATAGAAACGCCCGATATAGACCTCTTCACCGTTGACATTCTCATAAATCTTGACGATCAGGCCAGTAACCAACGATTGATAATATGTTCCATTTGAGAATGGATTGAACTTATCTCTCATTGCACCTTGCAGGTAAACTCGTAACCTCGCAGTAGACGCGGGTAATTCAATACCAATAGGGTGCACCTCTCGCACGACTTCAGCTTCGATAATGTCGGACTCGCCAAACTCAACAGATTCGTTGCTGATATCCATGCGAACAACAGGAAAAGTGTGGATCATAACGCGGGTCTCTTTTCGCGCGCCACAAACGTGACTGAAAGACCATCCCAGTAGGTCACGCCATCAATTTCTTTCAATATTCCATGCTCGATATCTTCAAACCGCCCCTCGATCTCTCGCTCCCCGTAAATTGTCGGAAGTTTAATCGTATGCCACTCAACTTCTTCAACAAGCTTGTCAAGTAACAGAGCATAATCTGTTGGGTTGTCAATCGACGGTCCGAAGGCAATCTCAAAAGTTTCATATACACCGATAATCTCACGATGTTCACGACCGGATCCGTCACGTAACCTATATTTCTCCTCAACCACATATCCGGTGCTAAAAGCGACAAAATCCAGGTTGATTGTCTCTGTGTCAATAATAATCATCGCTTATTCCCCACAATCAGGCTTGGACCAACACGCTTTTGAACATCGTTATAGGCGTCATAGATGGTCTCTCCATTGATTTTCACAACGTTATGGATCAAGGAGCTTTCATTGGTTTTGCGACTCTGACGTGATTCATCCGTTGCTCTTGCTCCACCGGCAAAAGCATATGCAGGAATTCCATATCCACCAGTAACCCCCATACTGAGAGTCGCCTTGGCGTCTCCGAGCATTTTGCCAAAATCGAATTGGTCTTTCACGTCCTCAGTAATGGCTGTGGCAGCTGTGAGAACATCACCTAATCCGCCATCAAGACCCTCTTCAAGTCCTTGCATGAGGTAACTGCCAATTCTCATAAACACTCGGGAGGGTGATTTCACTTCCCATTCTCCAGTGAAAAAGCTTGTTATTGATCCGGCAATCTCACCCACCCAGCCTTTGACCGTCTCCCACATGGCGGATATGCCTTCCCACAGTCCAGAAATCAGATCCTTGCCTGCTTGAATGATGGAATCTTTATTATCGATAAATGCCTGGACAAGACCGGAAATGATTGTCGGGACCGCGGTAATAATTGTCGTAACAATCTCATCAATGTTTTCGATCAAGGCAATCAGCAGATCGATCCCAGCTTGAACAATCAATGGCAGATTACTCAGTAAAGCATTGATAATGCCATTAATAATTTGGGGTAATTCGGCAACGATCGTGCTGATAATCTCCGGCATGGCTGATACGAGTGCAATCAATAGATCAACGCCTGTTTGGATGATCATCGGCAAGTTGTCAATCAAAAAGCCTGCAATGCCATTGATAATTTTGAGCGCCGCGTCGACCAGTTTGGGAATGTTAACAATCAATCCTGTGGCCAATGCCCCCACAATACTGAGTGCGCTTGCAATGAGTAAAGGTAAGTTTTCTATAAGTCCGTCAATAAGGCCATTTAAGATCTGCAAGGCGGCTTCAAGAATCAATGGAAGGTTCTCAATCAGTGACTCAGTAAGGGTCGTGACCAGCTCCATGGCAGTGGTAATAATCGACGGTAGAGATTGCGCTATCCCTTGCAGCAACGCGGTAATGATGGTAATCCCCAATTCCAGGATCAATGCGTTGTACATCAAAAAGCCCTGGATGAACGTGCCAATAAGCTGTTGCACAATCGAGCCAATCATCGGTAGCATTGAGATGATCCCATTGAACAACGCCCACATGATCATTGGCGCCTGTGCGGTGATCAAAGGCAGGTTGTTAGTAATGCCCTGCAACAAGGTCATAACAATCTGAATTGCTGAATTCAATATGCTGGGCAATACATCATTGATAATCGCCGGGATTTCATTGACAATCACGGGCAAAAGCCCCGATATTAATTGCCCCACACCCGTAAGCGCGGTCTCGATTCTGGGTAGAATATTCTTTGCCGCAATTCCCACACTGTCAACAAAATTGTTGATCAACTTATCGAAGTCCTGATTGTCATCGGCAATACCAGTAAGCAAGTTTGCCCATGAGGCTTTAGCAGCATTCATACTGCCTGATATGGTCTCAGTAGCTTCCTTTGCGGTTGTGCCAGTAATGCCTAATTCCGTTTGAATCACATGCACGGCACTGTAGACATCATTCAAGTTGGTAATGTCGTACTTTATGCCAGAAATCTTCTCGGCATCGACCAGCAGACGTTCCATTTCCGATTTCGTGCCGCCATAACCAAGCTTCAGGTTATCAAGCATGGTGTAGTTTTGTTTTGCGAACCCCTGGTAAGCGTATTGAATCGCCTCCATGGACGTGCCCATTTTGTTGGCATTGTCCGCCATATCAGTGACAGCCATGTCAGCAACCTGAGCGGCCTTCTCAGTATCACCTCCCAGGCTTTGTAGCAAACTTGCCGAGAAGCCGGTGACGGTCGTCATGTATTGATTAGCTGACAACCCCGCGGTCTTATAAGCGTTATTCGCGTATCCAATCACCACATCGGAACTGGTTTTGAACAAGGTTTCAACGCCGCCGGTGAGCTGCTCGAATTCCGCATAACTCTGAATGGCTGAAGTGACCAACCCGCCTACTGCGACGGCTGCCCCTGCAACAGCACCGGTGATAGCCCCGAAGGCCTTCTTGCCAACATCCTGCACCTTACCGAGTGCGCCGGCTAATGGACCGGTATCGCCATCGATTTCAATAACCAGCTTATCAGCCATTATTTCCCACCTTTCAGGAACTCAGTAAGGACTGTTTTGCGAGCTTGCTCTACTTCACTGATCGGAACGCGATATAAACTCTGGACCCGTTTCAGATCGTTGAGCTTCTCCTTGGGAACATCACTGGCCTTCAATCGTCTTAACTTGATCCGATTCTGCAAAGGCGTTTCATCCGTGAGATTCTGCAATAAAACATTGAATTCGTACCAGTGAAGCTGTTTCACCTTTCGCAGATCCAACTGATATTGCTGTAAAAACGAGGCGTAGATCGCGCCTGAATCGAATGCCATGTCAAACGCGATATCAGATGGATTTGAGGCTGTTTTTGCGCTCTTATCCAGATTGAATTGGGCTGCGTCTTTGCAGGAGAGAAAATCCAAAATGCCACGAAAAACATCAATGGTATAGAAGTCGGGCCATTCCAGAAAGATCAAATCGCCCAGATCATCCATGGTTTTGATGAAGTAATCGCGTTCGATCAATTTCTCAGACACAACATTCTCTATCACTGCATTGACGCGCAACCAGACCCGAAAATCCGTGCGGATCTCACAGTCATCGACCTTATTTGGCAGCGCGTCAATCAACAGGTTCATTTCTTCCGATTCGGTTTACTGGCCATCTTTTGAGAGAACTCCAACAATGGCTTGATGTTGTTTGAAAGTTCCTTCAGTTGATCAATAATCGGGTCCATCTGGCTTTTCGCAGATTCTGCGGCGAGCTCAGTATAGTTAGCGCGATACACTTCCAGGAGTTTGACCGCAATCGCATAAAGCCGGTCAAGGTTTTCATCCTCACCCAGGGGGAATATCTCTGCCGCGGCCTGTTCACCCAACAGCGTTTGAACTGTTTGCATATCACTCTCATACTGAGAAACACCCGCGGATCCGGCTTCAAGTTCCCGAAGAGTGCGTTCTATCTTTTCCGTCCTGGGGGCAACAGGATATTCCCGGCCCCCTATGGACGCAACGATTTGTTTTGGTTCGTAATCAATGTTCATGATTAAGTCGCACTGACCACGGTATCCTGACCCACACGAATGCACTTGTTGTCAGCATTGATTTCAGCAACGGTGATGGTGTGGCCAGTGGTGGCGGCAATATCTGCAATGCCGTTCCAGGCAGTCCAACCAGTCGTGAGAACGTCAAACAGAAGTGGCAATGTGGGAGGAGTGGCGTCGAGCTTGTAAACATAGCTGTTGGCAGCCAGTTTCGCAGGACTTACGGTGATGTCAGTGTTCCCAGCTCCTGTACCTGCTACCGATGTGACAGTCAACACAAGCGCGGCGTCTCCAGCTACTGCGAGCGTCTTAGCGGTCAGGTCAAACATTCCTTCGACGTGATCACCAATGCCATTCAAGTTTCCGGTCAGTTTCAGCTCCTCAGTAGGAGAGCCACTGAATTCCGAAACTTCGACAGAACAGCGAAATTTGCGCGCGGGAACAGCGGTTGTCAAGGGAAAACCACTTGCATCAACCACGATATCCGTCCGGATGAAGTTCACCTCAGCCGCAGTTCCGACCAGGCGGTTGCGCGCGATGTTGTAGATCTTCATCAAAGCGGTCTCTTCAGTGAAAACCTCAGCATCAAAGGGGAATACGTTCTTGTAACCCAGTGTGCGGGTGGTTTTCGATTGGTTATTGACGTAAGCGGTTTCCTTGGTTTGTGGATTTAACTGTTCGTCGATTTTGTTAAACCCGGTGCCCATCAAAGCATAATTGGGGGCCACGTCAGTGCCAACGTTCAAATAGTCAGCAATCATATATCGTAAAATTTGCATTTTTATCCTCGTCTCTCTAAGTAGGTAATACGGACCGTAAACATGTACTTCGCGCCCAGTTCATCCTGACCGGCTACGATCGGCATATTGTTCAGGTTCTCAATTTTCTGAATTTGGCAATTCGACGGAAAAGCTGGAAAGCTGCGCGCAATTGCCTGGGTATCCACCCACTGCATGACTGATTCAACGTCAAACATGATCGTGGCGTTCTCAGTATTGTTGGGGGTTTGTGTATTAGCGGGCTTGAACTGGATGATGGCAAAGTCGTATTGACGGATACTTGACCCGTTAATAAACGACTTCACTACTCTTTCATCCGCGGTAGTACCAACGATTGTGTTGTCATTAGCCGATGTTCCGAAGTTGAAGAACAGATCGGAGATCTCCGGACAGGCGTACAACCAATTCCAAACGGCTTGATGCTTGTTATCCATCTTGAAGCCCCTTGGTCTTGACGTAATCCTGCAGTGACCGAATCAGTTCACCTCTTTTGACCGGCGCGGCAACCTTATCCCATTGCTTAGTTGCCAACGGATGTGTGTCCTTACGAAAGTTGGCATTCATGTCATAAACAGGTTTGGCATAGGGCTCTTCATAGGTGATTTTCTTGGGCGTGATGGTCGTATTGGTCGATAAGGCGCCGGTTCGATATGGTACAAACGGCATAATCAGCCTGTTCCACTCCGACGCCGCAAAGGTCCAAAAGGTATCATTGTCGATCCTTCTGATCGCCCTCGGGATGTTGACTTCCGCTCTTACCGACTTGACCTTAAACGCCATGCTTAATCCTCCGACGCAACCAAGTGCGCGGTAGCAGGTAAACTGCGATTGTCGCTCCAGACATTGACCACAAAACAGCGCTCTGCATACTTGGTTCGCAACGCCGATCCAGAATCATTGACGGCTAAGGTGTCTGTTACATGACCATTCACGATAATGTCACCCTTACTCAGTATGAATGCTTCAGTGATTTCAGAAGCCGGAATGCGGACAATGTGAATGTTGTTTGACCGTAAAGCGAGACCGTCAACTACCTGGCGTTTCTTCAACCCATAAAAGCAGTTACTGAGCTGTGATCGCGTCCAGGTAGTGACGGTTTTCCCGTTTACATCCTTGCTCTCAGTATGGTGATAGATCGTTATCGACTTATCCCACACGAGTGAGCGAAATTGACTTGTCATGCCCACCTGCGTAATAGCAGTTCACCGGCTGTATTGCGCACGCCCGCGAGGTAAAGTTCAATCAAATCAACCTTGGCTTTTTCAGCCTGGTCAATTGAGAGAATTGTGCCAGTCGCAAACTTGACGCTATAACCATCGTTCCCCTCGGATTCGGTCTTAGGCTGATAAGCTACGCTTGCGACATCGCTATGACCAATCAGGCCAATTAGCTCAAATGTCAGCCGTTTTACAGGCTCAGTGTACGTAGTATCAGCCTTAAGCCGACCAAAGGTGTGCTGATCAATTAGCGAACGCGCCTGGAACTCCAATCGAGAGAATTCTGGATTGTCCAGTGTTCCCCCGTAAGCGAAGTATTCAGCAAGTGTCAGGTAGGGCATGATGCCGTCTCCAATTTAATGCTTATGCCGAGGCAATGCCTTCGACAAAATACAAATATCCAGTCAACTTGCCCGTGAGCAAAGCCGAAACGGCCACGGTGCAGGTGATCTCTTTGGCGGTGCTTGCCTTCACACTGGTAGACTCCGGCGTGTTGGCTTTGGGTACGATCGCCTTGCGTCCAATGGTCGAGTACGGTGAGCCCGAAACAGCGGCAGCAGCCTGAATGTCGTTCGCGCCTTCCACACTGATCGCGATGGTGCCATTGTTGGCATTCGCTGAAGTGAAGACGGTGTTGACGTCAAAGAACCCGCCGACCACAATTGAGTTGACGGGCAGAATTACGCCGGTTCCATGCGCTGCAACAGTTCTGTTTGCGGCAATACCCGCGTCAAATTCGAACCGGGCAACCCGCAGGCTACCCAGTCCGATGTCCGATCCAACAGGACCGAGGGACGCGAAGTTGTCACTCACGTCCTTCAGCCAGCCTTGAATTTGAACCTGTTTCAGTCCCATGTCAGCCTCCGTTAGGAGCCTTTAATGTGGGAGTAGATGCCCTTGACCTTGTTGTCATAAACGAAGGCGTCGTGGTACAGGCGGTACTGGAACAGCCAGGCGTCCGCGGTCTGATTCACTTCTGGACTGAACACTTTCATCTCGGCAAGCTTGGTGGCTTGCAAAACAGCACTTGGGTGGAGCAACAGGAAGTTAATGTCACGTCCAGTCGAAGAGGTCTTGGTGAAACCGCCGCTCGAGGAAGATCCGCCTGCATCCAGGGTAATGCCCTTGTAGAAGCGGGTCTGAGGTACGGGAATGACGTCCACATTATCCAGTGTGAAGACGCGACGATCAGCGCTTGTTTCGTTAGCCAATCCGCTGCGAGTCAAAGCGCCCTTGAGCAGGTTGTATTGGCCGGTCTCAATGAAAAGTTTCCGGCCATCGGCTGGCACTTCGGCGGCGTCCAGGGAAGCCATCGCAACGTCAAAGGCTGCCAAAACGGCGGCGGCGGTGCTCAGGGTGGCAGGAGAACCGACCTCAGTAATGCCAGACCAGCTTGCGTACTTGCTGAAACGATAGGCGTCCACTTCAGGGACAACCTGGGCGCGGATGAACTCGCCAGCCAGGTTACCAAATGCCTCACCGAGTGTCTCTTCGTTGTCCATGCGGTCAATGCTGAACGCGCGACCACGGGAAGCAGCTAGAGTCATGGTTTCCCAGGTGCCGGTTACATCACCAGCAGCGTAACCAGTAGCGCGGGAGTAAGTACCCAACCCAACGGTACTGATCTTGAATACGTTGACAGCCGCAGCCCCGCCAAATTCAACCGGCTTGGTTTTGGCGTCCATTGACGCGGTGAGAGAATTCTTTTTGTAAATTTCATCCAGAATCGGTTGAAATTTTGAAGCTAAAGCAATAGAGTTTGCCATAATTAGTCTCCAATCATGTTATGTAAGCCCGGCCCCTTTTCGAGCCGCGGCTATAAATACATCATCCTTGTCCATTGACTTGGATGGTTGATGCTGCGTGCCCCCGACCGTTGTGGTCTTAGGCTCGACAAATTTCTTGTTTTCTTCCAGGTAAGATTTGAGATTCTTCTCAAACTCCCCGTCCATTTTTCCAACTTTGTAAACCACATAGTCGATATCTTCAGCGTTCACGCCCAGTTTGTAAGCGATATTTTCCTTGCGGAGGGTTTCAGTGTCCGATTGGAGTTTCGCATACTCAGCTTCGCGTTCCTTCTGTTTTTCGACCTCGGTCTGTTGGGCCTTCTTCCATTCCTTGAAGGCTTTCAGCTCGTCATCCGCTGGCATTTTGGATCGTTCTCTTGCAAGTCGATCGGCAATGACCTTATCGAGCTCTGCCTGGGTGAATGTCTTGTTGTCCTGCGCAGTCGCAGTAGTGCTGTCCGCCTTTGGATCCTTTGAATCCGGCGTAGGTTCCTGAGGGTTCTCAGTAGGGTCTGGCATTTCAATTCCTTTCCGCTTATAGCGCGTCCGCTTAGGTTGTGGGATTCCGGGGAGTTAAAACAAAAAACCCAAGACAATGGCCGTTATCTCAAACGACATGTCTCGGGTGGGAAGTCCGAAGTCCCTATTTGGTTTGTTACAAAGATTATATCACATTATTCAACTTTCACAGCTCTAAAGCCAGGTACTGTCATGCGTTCAGCCTTCACAGGCAGCTCGAATCTATGGCTAAGATCGACATATTTATTTTTCAACACGTTGATCCGGCCTTGTTCAAGCCTTCGGGTCAAATCATCACCCGCCGCGGTTGCCACAATAGCACGATCTTTAGCTCCGCGTATCGCTGTTTCTAATTTACGCTGTAACTGGGTTGCCTCATAGATCGTATACTCCTTACCGTCAAATTCCAACTTGTTCGTGGACAATTGTTCCAGCTTACTGAGTTCTGACTCAGTATGTGCAGGACGGGAAATACCCAACAAAATCGGAAAGGCGATGTGTCGGCAATTCCAGAATCCAATCTGTCTCTCCAGGCTATCCTGTAAATGCGCATATTCCTTGTGTGAATATTGCTTCCCCTGATAAGGCAGGTGATCAGCTGCACAGCCCGCATGGGCTGATAATTCCACACCATCGGCGCCGAATTGCCGCCCAACGCGGTCATGATTGGCCTGCCAGATATCCCGGGCACCGTCGAGAATATTTTGCCGGAGTTGACTGTCAAGCCGTCTGGAGTAACCGCTTTCAAAATCAACAATGCGGATCCCGCTATCAGCCATGTTTAAGAGTGAGCGCCTCAGTATAGGATCGAAGCCCTCTTGACCAATGGCCATGGAAGTGACGGCTTGATCAACGATCCTGATATATTGCTCTTTGAAACCTACATACTGCACCACGCCATCGAGACCTAATGACCTAAATCCAATCATCCGAGTATTGGAGAGATTGAGAAACATGTCTCTGGTCGTTTGTGCGACACTCTGAATGAGATTTTGCAGCGCTTGACGCTTTTTGAGTGGCAAACCAGCTAAAGCGTTATCTTTATAGTATTTCAACGCTGTTTCATAAGCCACCTGATCCGCTGCTGAGAATATCGCTTCACTTTCAGCAAGACCGGCTCTAATGGCCTTGAACACTCGCAAGTAGAGTTCATCTGCCTCCGCATATCCGGCCAAAACCGCGTCTCTTTGTGCTGATACTGAGGCGTTTCTCAGTATGGAAATACGCTTACCCAGAACTTCGAGCAATTGAGAATTGACCCGTGTGAGACCCTGGGCGGTCCTCTCTGCATAGTTGTCGAAGTCTTCAAGAGAAGCCATGTATTACGCTTATTCCAACAACTGAGTGACCATCGGATTGGCAGCCTTGATCCCCTGAATGGCCTTTGTGGCGTCTTCTAAACTTTCCCCAAAGAAGCGCATACGATATTCGATAGGAGATCTCAATGCCAGGGCTATTTCTTCTTGCCACATCTTGCGCTCAGTATGTTCGTCGGTAATGTAACTGTCATCTGCCAAGATCGTGACCTGGGCATCAGCTTTTACCCCAGGCACCTGCAGGACGTTCGTTCCGATCCATAAAATAGCCTTTATGACCTGGATCAGCGCTTCACTGATACTGATCATCTCTTTTGAGACATTCTTGACCAGTGTTTGTTTGGACCCGGTATACTCAGTAGCGGTTTTGATGGTCCCATTATCGTCGAGCTGATAGAAACCCTCACCCAAACCAATTTTGAAGCTGAAGATATCCAGCATCTTCTGAATGCCTTCGGCGTTCTCAGCAACTCGCAAAGTGGGGTTGTATTCCTCCAGTAGTTTTCCCTGTTGATTGGAATCACCGACTTTAAGAAACAGCGATGCCCCGGCCATTTGCGGAGCAACACTGTTTCCGTCCGTGTCTTCATCAAACATGGACGAATTCATGAATACCATCTTGCGACCCAGCATGAAGTCAACAATGAAGTTATCAAAGGCTGCGTCGAGCCCCTTCAGCACGTCTTCATTACCGTCAATAATCGATGCTCCAAATGGAGAGGCAATGTCGTGTCGGTTATAACCGCTTTTTCGTATCAGGCCAAACCAGGGCTCGGGAGATTGTGTGTGAATATCAATGGGTGAACCCACGATCTTGCCATCATTGTCGATGGTGAAGTTGGTCAATACATACAGACCGTTTTCCAACGTGTGCATGGAAACATCAATGAATTCCTTGTCTTCAACTTTTCTCGAGCTGGCAAAAGCCACTTCTTTGAGAATGCCATTGCGATGGCTGATCGGAACAATCTGATCGGCAGCCAGGAAGTTGATACCAATCCTGTCACCCTTTAGCAATCGCCGATTGTCGTCCTCAGTAATGGCCATGTTTTCAACATAGACCTCGAAGGCCGCGGTGCCACTCCACCGGGAAGTAGTGATCAACTCGTTGGCATTACGCCTGAAGGCATTTTCTGCCAGGATGCCGCCTTTGCCATCTTCGCCCTGGAGCCACACTTCACTGGGCTTGTTATCCAGTTCGATTCTGGTTTTTTCGTTCAACAAGAAGGACGCCCAATCTTCGGACCCGCGCTTCAGCATGTCGGTCTTATGACGCTTAATTTTCGTGTACTTGTTGTTTACCAGGTCAGTCATGGCACTGTATTCGTGAAAGCCGTCTACGGTCCCCTCCAACCAGTGACGCCATTCAGCAATCTTCTCATACATCGGGCTTTTACTGAGCTGGCGACCCGTAATCTTCTTGATCGAATCAATCACATATTGAATGTTCATTGCCTAACTCCTAATTCATCAATAAATACCTGCCAGGAATACTCCCAGGCGTCCGCAACATCTGCAATATCAGGATTGTTGTCAAGACGAATATCCCCGGGCTGCTTTTCATCCCATATTTGGTTCTTCAAACTGTTGATCAACAGCGGACATGATCGCATGATCTGCATCTTGCCCAGGTTGAGCATGCGTTCTTGAGCATAAATGCGCGTGTTGATTTGTTCCTTCTCAGCTAATACAGCTCCCACTGGCAACATAGCGCGTTTCAACGCATTGTTGATCCCGTTGATGATCGTCTCAGGATGGTCACAAAAAGCATACGTGTGTTTGACCTTTGGATACACCGCCATTTGTTCCTTCACGAAGTTCACAAAATCAGCCTCGATCTGATCAGGGCTTACGCCTTTACTCGTCCGCTTCTTTTCAGCCAGCGCACATACACCTTTGGCGCCCCGACGAATTCCCGTTGCAGTAAAGACCGTGTGTGAGTGATTCTCTCCAAAATCAATACCGTAGGTCACATACTTCAAATCTTCAGGCGGTTTGTCAACAATCCACTTATCAGGATTGTCCGCAAACTGTCTGAAAATCAGACCTTCAGCAATGACCCTTTGACCAAGAATATCCCTTCGATACCAAACAGAGTTCTGGTTATACTGAGCCTTGATTTCTTCCCGTCGTTGATCTGAAATGCTCAGATTATCTTCGAGAGTAAAATGCTGATACTGATAGCCGGATAGATTGTTCTTCCGGTAGAGATCAATGTAATCTGAGTAGATCGTATGATTCGGATTACATGGGTTCAAATCCCATAATGTCAGTGGGTCCAACGCGGCTGCTTGCCGACCCATGGCCACTTTGATGAAACTGATCCGACTGTCCTCACTGTCAAAATGCTCATTGATCTCAGTAGCAATCCAAATGCCGTAAGAGTTGCCCAGGATACGTCGATAACTGTCCGCTTTACCACCGCCAACGAAGATGACAATCTTCTCACCCGTTTGGGTCTGAATATACAGTGCCTCGTTGTCTCGAAACTTGCCCCATCGACAGCGCCCCCGAAATAGCGCTTCAAGTCCGAATCCATTGCACACACCGATGTTCAATTTCGCATTGGCCAACGTGGATCCAGATGCCAGGTGAATCTTATCCCTGCAAATTTCCAACTTTGCCGCCGCGATAATGCAGTGATCGATCGTCTTGCCACTACGAATCGCGCCTTCTGCGACACTGATCCTTGACGCAATGCCATCCTCGATATACTGAGCATGCTTAAGCGATAATGGCGCAAACGGAATGGTTCGATCTAAGATCATTGATCGCCTTTGTGCTTGGCTGCTTCGATCAGATCGACCAATGCGGATAAATCTTCAACCTTCTGCTCAGTATGAGAACTGTCAGCACTGTCAAGCCGCGCATATCGACCGAGTAATTCGAGTGCCCGCTGTTTATCGTACAGCTCCAATACTGGAGTGCCCTGGCGTGTGTAGGAGATCTTCTTGACTGAATCACTGTCTGCTAATACCCGTGCCCAATCAATGACAACCTTGTTGGTAGCAGGATCTATAGCGTAATAATCTCCCAACTTTGCCCTGGCTTGATTGGTCAATCGCGTAATGACTTCATCAGCCGACGCGCCCAGCTCTTTCAGCCGTTCATTGATCAACACTGCCACCGCGGGATTGCTTAAAAGCCGATAGCCGGTTTTCTCCGGCGCTCCATAACCTGCTTTTTCCGCAGCTTCCCGGGCGTTCCACGATTGCAGGTAGAACTCGATGAAGCTGCGCTGTTTGGGTGTTAGTGGCATGTTACCTCAATGGCGTTTACTCCTGTTTTGCGCGCGATGATCTTGGTGGCTTCTCTACCAGGTGGAGGATCTCCTTCGCCTGATCATCGTGAAGTGCTAATGCCGCCGTAATCTCGCGGCTTTCAATGCGCATCTCTCGGACTTCCTGGAGCAGACCTTCTGTCACTTTGGTAAGGTTGCTCAAGCCGCTGTTTACGTCCGACATACAAGCGTTATTCTCAGACCGCTGTTCCTTGTTGAACGCGCGCCACTTCTCGTCGATGGTCAACATAAACCCTTGCCACTTTTCACTCTGCTTTGTAAACCAAGCGAGAAGCCCAATTACCAATACAATAAATAAGGCAACAAATACAGCTTGTTCCCATGCCGCAAACGGCAACAATTGGGCTGTTTCCGTGCCTGTCATCCTTGAGCCTCAGAAGAGCCGTCAGATTCGGAAAGGGTATCAATAATCAACATTGAACTTGATCTATCAGTCAAATCATGCAGAATATTGCTTGCTCTACCCGCAATTATGGCGGTCAATATCTGCCCAACGATCACGCTTTGGAACACAGCTCCAAATAGATTGATTCCACCAAGAAACGTCAATACCCCGGCCGCAACCCACGCGATATACATAATCCAGAACTTGTCCAGGCTGAACTTGTCGAACAGCGGTTCAACGATAGCCGCGATGATCGCGTTCGCCAGGGTAGCAATCCCAAAAAGTAAAGCTAATTGTGATGGGTCAAAATTCATTTCTACCTCCAAAGTAGGTTAAACAAAAAACCCGGGACACGATGACCATCTCAGATCATATGTCCCGGGTGGAAATTCCGGAGTTCCTATTTAGTTATATGATTCTATTTTAGCACAAATCAAATATTACGCATTATTTTGAATTTCGCATCCGCTCATATTTTGCTCCTCAGTATGGAACGAAAACCCGCTTTTTACCAAGTCGTCTGGAATCTTAACACTCTCCACAAGACCATCTGGAATCTTCACCTGAACTACATCCGGATTAATTACCGTTGTCTCCGAATATGCCGCATTCTCTGCATCTCTAATTATTCGTTCAAACAAGGTATGCGATTGTTCCCAGCCACATCTTTTGCAATATAGGTAGTTGGCAAGATGAGGCTTATCAAGTATCGTAAGATCTGTGCAAACATACCAGTCAAGTTTGTGACCAAATATTCGACATAAGAGATTGCGCTTCATGTCACCTCCAGAATAAGCCTGATTATAATTCACCTTTCACTCCATCTCTTCACCATCCTCTCCATGATCCTATCAGGAATCGACCAGTGAAACGGTAGACCGCAGCGCAAACAATAGCCATGAGCCTCCCTCAGTATGAGACCACTGCATCGTATATACACCACCGACTTTATCTCAACTTCAACACCAATCTCATTGCCACATTTGCACAAATACGGATCCAACAGTTTTGCTTCATTGTTGCACTGATCTGCCATCATCATCTCCTGCTCAATTCTCTGATCGCGTCCGAATGTAGTAATACTCATTCAATTAGCCATTTCCATGATCGACCAATCACAATCGCTCGTATGCAATTCGGTGTTACACCATATTTGATTGACAGATCAAGATTTCTCCACCCCTGTTTTTTGAATTTCCTAATCTCTTTGACTTGCTCAATAGTGAGTACATTCGTATTAACTTTAGTACCTTTTGCTTTACGATCTCGACCTCTTGCAATCATGTCGTGAACATTTGACATTGCATCCCCAACGTATAAATGCATCGGATTCACGCAACTTGGGTTATCGCAAATATGACAAACTTGTTTCCCTTTTTCAATTTTTATATCAAGAACCAATTCCATAACTCGTCGATGGACTAAGACTGTACGATTTTCAGTAGCAACTCGAATAACACCATAACCCAACGGGTTTTTTGTCCCTTGCCACTCCAAACAACCATTAGGCATAAACTTAACTTTTTCGAGTATTCTTACCAACACATTTTTTGATACTTTTTTACTCATCGTTTTGATAACTCCTTTATTGCCTCTGGATTAGAAACATTATTAAGTCGTGCAAAAAGATTGATTACATCACATGCTTTTATGTTGCACTTCCTACAACCACACATCCCGCGCTGCGTGTCAATCCAGAACGACGGGTTGCTATCTTCATGAAACGGACATTTTGCAACATACCAACGACCTGACCTGTCGGACGATTCAGCTTCAATGAGATCCAGAATCGAAACGCGCGCCCGGATCTCCTGCACCGATCGCGTGTCACTGGTCGTGAACGCGTCTTCCCAGGGATCGTTGCTTGCAACATACTGAGGCCGTTCGATAGTCTCTACACATTCCACTGCCGGCATGTATTCGGACCCAAGGACATCCGTCAATTCATGTACCTTCAGAATGGGCTTCTCCTGCCATACCTGGTACTCAAATCCGGTTGGATGCACTGAGGGTGGAATCAACACATACCCGCGTTCTGCTTTGATGTCCAACATGGCATTGTGATAATTTTTGGCTGGGAGCTCAGTATGAACGTAGACATGCACACCGCGCCGTGTCTTGACCATGTAAGTACCTTGCGGATACTTCGCCATGAATGTCGGATACCAATGTTCAAACACTGCCATAATATCAAAGTCGATCACTGCCAGACCGTTGCCAACGATCAAGCCCAGGTTCATAATGCTGGAGTAAAACCATTGCGAGAGCTCAGTATAAGAAGGCAACCTGGTCTGATATTCCTTCCAGTCCACCATTGCTTTTTTGGACATAAATGCGATCGGCAAAATGGGAAAACCGGCGTCGATCCAGCGCCTTGCGGTTTCATAGGCTAAGTTCATAGTTTTCCTCGTTGAAGTCGGTTATACCGTTTGTACCCTTATTAAAATAAGGGGTACAACGGTACAAGTGGTTAGACCGTTCCAGAATAGTTATTGGTCTAAGTGGGTCTAACGGTACAAGTGGCGTGTTATCGGGCATCATAAACCTTCGAATTGTTGAAAAGACCTGGTATTTCAGTGATGTGACCGTCCTTGACTGCTTGATCCAGAGCGGAAAGAAAGTTAGATTTATTGCCCTTAATTCGATCATACAATTCCGACTTATTCATCTTCCCTTCAGCAATCAATAAGTCTCGAATATTGGCCATGATCGCGTTCATGGTCTGCTGCTGCTTGTTCACCTTTACGGCTGTCGCCCGGTAAAATCTGGCTTTAATAAGTTCATCGCTCACCGGGTCAGAGTCGAAGGTCCAACGCGCGGCGAAGGCTTCAATCGGTTTCCGGCGTGCCTTTTCGTTGGTGATTTCGATAACGTCAGAATTGCCATCCCTGCTGACCCGGAATACCGAATCCACCCCGCCTTCGATGGATGAATGCCCGCGCAAGGAATTGCCTGCCCGCCCCGCGTTGACCTTGTTGGAATGGCTGATCAAGGCCAGCGTCGCCTTCAGATCCTCGGCAAGTTTGCGGATGTTGTACATGACCGTGTCCATCTCGCTGGAGTTTTCGTCCTTCACCCGCGCGGCGCGCAGCAAGGTGTCCATCACGATCAGAGGATTAGATAAGCCGGTTTTGGCAATGAACTGGGTCAGATCGGTCATGTACTTTGAGTTGATGGCTCGAATGTCGGGGTAGGGCATGTAGAAAAATGGCGTGGCTGCGTCCGCCCCGTATACTGAGCCAAAAGCCCTCATGCGCTCCTCAACCACATCCTCGCCATTGTCAATGTCGATCCAAACCACCGGCGTTTGCACCGTGTTCTGTCCGGTACAGGATTTATCAGGCGGCATTCCTGGCAACCAGGGCTTTCCCATCGCGATCGCCATGGCCATGTCCATCACCAGATTGGATTTAAGGCTGCCTGGATAGCCGTACCATACTGAGATCGAACCACTCTGCAGGATTTTGTCGACCAGGTATCCGATCCGGGGCTTGAGGATCAACGCATCTGCGTAAGATTTTATGACATATGCCATGAACGGCACTCCTAAGCTGAGGTTTGATTACCTCTTCAGCAATAATGTTTGGATGGATGAAGAAAGTTCTTTCGCGCGGTCAGATGTGACGGTCTTTCCGCCAGTAGAGTCGGCAAGTTTCTTCAGAAATTCCCGACCTCGCAGCTCGTCAGGCGGTCCAACGTAGATAGTGTTGATGGAGTTCGTGTACGTTCGGGCAATTGCCAACGCTTCGTGTTCGTCCATCGGCTCACCGTCCGAAATTAGGACAATATTCATCCCTTCGAGGTCATATTGTTTCGCATACTGCAGTGCGCGACCCACTATTGTGCCACCCATAAAGTTGTACGGGACACCATTGAGGCATACTTTTACCTCGTCAGAGAAGGAAATGACCAGGATTTTGCCCGGTTGTGCGCCCTGAAGCTTGCTTAATTCTTCACAGGCAACCTTATACCGTGACTTCCCACCTCGGGAATCACACGCGCCCATGGATCCGGACGTATCCACGATCACGACCGTTTCAACGCTCATAAATGCCAGGGCAAGAGATTTTCGCTCCGTTTGCACCACGTCCGAAATTGAACCTGCTACGATGGCTGTGTCCATGATTTCTCCTTGTGTTCGTCGATCCTTGCGTTTTTACATACTGAGCAAGAATGAATATGTTCGAAATAGCGTTTTGAGACCTTCCAGTCATCTACCAGGCGAAAGCTCAGGAATAGTTTTTCACCTTGTTTGCAGCGTGGAAGGAAGGTGAGGGTGTCTTCGGAGTCACTCATTCCGCGCCCGCCATTCTGCGACAGTTTCTATGAACGTATCTGCGCGGTAGTCGGCATGTTCAAGATATTGAGCAATCGGTTTTCCACTCTCAATCAACCGCTCGACCATAGCCTCCGCTCGGTCGGCGCGCTTCAGAATTGATTGTGCTTCGTCAAACAACTCGCCTTTCGCTGATTCCAAATCTGCTAATTCAGATGCTATCTCGTCGCACTTAGCCTCAGCGCGTTCGGCACGCTCGACCATCCGCTCCGCTTTCAATGCGCGGGCAAGTAAGACGGTGTTGTGCGCCATATACTGCTCCGCAATCGCCAGCTTGCGTTTCAGCTCCTGATTGTCGATTCTGTACGCGGTGATCAAAGAATCATCCATCACAATCGTGATCGTTCCAAGATTAGTGTTCGCCATCTTGCGCCTCCACCTTCGCATTCCGCTCAATATACAACTGCGCCGCCTGCGCGAAGTCCGCAAACTGTTGCTTCGTCAGCCACCACGCGTGCGACCCGTGAACAATCACCTGCAACACATCATCACGTTCTCGCAAGCTCACATCGCCAACTGTAATAACCTGGCTAACGTTCGCCATCTCTCGCCTCACTTCCCGCGTGCAATAACGCAAAAATGAATAATCCGAAATTCGCGCCGACAAATATTCCAACCAGTAAACCTGTGATGAACATCATCTGCCACTTTCCTTTCTGTGGCTCAAATTAGGCTCAAAATCAATCATCGTGCATTCTCCTTGATATAAACTTGCTTGCGTTGTGAAGGTTCGTTTTCGATTCGTTCTGATCCAACTTCCAGTACATTCCACTTTCGCTCCTCGCACTCAGTATCTGCGATACGGCGGCATTCGTCAGTCGTGCGACCCTCGACAATGAAGGTCTGACCAGTTATGTCGTGTCTGATTAGGAATTTCATAGCCACTCCTCGATAGGTTCTTTTGCGCCCAAAGGCCACGACACCACCAGCGTCCGGCCCTGATCGTCAACAATGTCCTGCCAGCCGTGGATCTTCGTGACTTCAATTCGACCCAGCTTCAACAGTCCTTCAACTAACAGGATGCCACAGCGCAGAGGTGCGCGGTAAGCGTTTTCGACTCTCAGTGTGTTTCTGCGCTCCCGAAGTTGACTTGCTCGCTCTTTCCGGTCAAACTCAGTTTGAAGCTGCAGCCCTATGTCATATCGAGCGCGCTTTCCAGCGTCCGACAGCATGTCAAAGGCCTGTTTCACTTTCATGAATGTTTCGGCTGCGTCTGGTTCCTTGTTATGATCAGGGTGTGTGTGCAGCGCCATGCGCCTGAATGCGCTCCTGATTTCGTCCATGGAGGCTGATTTCTTGATTGCCAGAATGGTATAGAAGGTCTCCACTCTCGGTATTGGCGGCGCGTTGTTTGCCAGATCTTCAAAGTCGATTCCCTCAAACCACGTGCGCAGGACGCGCTCTGAAAAAATGGCATTCCACTCATGGCCTACCATGCCAAACGCAGATACTGAGCCGTCTTCTCTCTCCTTGCAACCGCCCAGGTATTTGAGCGTCAAAACCTGTGTCACGGGTCCACCAGACGCGCCACCGGCAAAAGGTAAAGGAGAGGAAACCTTTTCACCGGTGAACGCGTCTACCCAGGAAATAAGCTGATCCATGTGTTTCTGGTCAACAAGCCACACTTTACGGTTCGGATCCCAACGCCGGTCAGCCATCGGAAGTGTTTTGACCGAGTTGACCAGGTCAGCGTTGTACGGGCTGATAAGCACCAATGCGCCGTTTTCATGTCGGATTTGTGTGGGGCCTTGATAACCGAAACGAGGGGTCATTGTCTATGCTCCCACTACCAACTTCGCTGCGACCTTCTCGATCTCAGTATCCGTACTCGGGATTTTCCCGTCGTTCGCTTCCATGATCGCTTCCGCAGGATACTGAGAAATCAGATCGTTGAGCGTGATCACCGGCATCTTGGGCGCATCAATGATTTTCGCTCCAGACTTCACAAAATCGCCATTGTCATCAACTTCGACCGACTTGAACACCTCTGGCATTTTCATAAACGTGGATAATCCACCGGTCAGATCTGGGGCAATGATGTCAGCGCAATAGCCAACCGCGCGCCAGGTGTACATCTGCCGTTCGTACTTCTCATAATTGCCCTTGCTACGTTTGCCGTTTACCGTGGGTGAGCCCTCGAGCAGCCCAGCCTTTTCAGCATCATCACGCGTGAATTCGACCGTGTATTCGATGTTCCCGCGCTTCATGTAACAGCGCACTCCGAAGAGCTTCCCGTCTTTTACAATGTCGGTCAGTTTGAAGTCATCCAGCGCGCCTTTTGCCATCAGGATTGCCAGGGCGCCGCGCGGACTCAATGATGGCTTGCCCTCAATCACATGCACAAATTCAAAACTTGCGGTTACTGAGAGCCCCAATTCATAGCCTTTCAGCATAATGGCTGTGGCTTGCTCCGGAGAACTCATTCCGAACAGCCGGCTAACGTGCATGACCGGCGCGATTTCTTTCAACATGCCCCACACTGCGGGGGTCAATTCACGGTCATGAGATAGAACCAATGCGTTATCGTTATTCATTCTTTACTCCTTCTTGATCGAAAATAGATTTGTCCGCCACAACCAGCACATCATCATCGGTCAAACCGAGTGCCCAGCGGATATTGTTCTTCATGCCTGGTCCAATGCCAGGAATTTTGAGTTTTGATTCCAGGTGCGAAAGCTCCGAAAGCGCGTATGCCGCGGATCCGCAGTAATCGAGGATCTTCGTGGCGTTTTCCACGCCAATGCCAGGCAGTCCGCAAAGCAAAGTGGCTTCACCACCCAAAATGTTGACCTTCCGGTTTGGCAGTAATTTGATAGCTTCTTCGCGCGAGCGCTCTGCCAGCCGCATGACCGCGTCTTCAAAGTCATTGTCACTGGCACATTCGATGATCGGCACGCCCATCTCCTGAATACTGAGCTTCGCGCCTTGCACGGCGTTCCAACTGAATTTGCGTTCCAACGTGGTAAACACAGTGCCATCAGGATTTCTCTGAATGGGACCGGTGATCATGACGTATGGCCAATAATCCTCAGCGCGTAACGCCTGCATGTGAGCGACCTGGTGAAAAATCCTCTGATCCATGATCGAACCAATAAAATCATCGGGTGTTTTGCGTTCGATGATCAATATTTTCGCGTCATCGGTCGCCACCCAATAATCACCCACTTCGAGTGTCTGGATAACCACAGGAACGTTGCCAAATTTGAGCTGTTTTGCCCACGCAGGTTCGCGGCTATCCACAATCACACTGAGTAATCCCATCTAAAAACCTCCTGTACCCGCTGCCTCACGGCATGAGGTGAATTGTTGGAAACTAAGCAAACTTAGAACGGTGTGCTGTCCGCGTACTTCACCAGTGCTTCGTCGATTGCTTTTTGCACTTCGGGTGATTGAACGGTGAAAAGGGGAGAGATCAGGGAATTGTTGGCGATGTCCGCCGCCACCTGTTTTTCAACCAGCGTGCGGTCGGTAATGTTCTTCGCAGCCTGGCTCACGAAAACCTTTAGGAAGGTCAACGCCGCGGCTTTGGTTTCATTGTTGCTTTGAGCTGCTGGAGCCTGATTGTCCTCAGTATCAGCGGGAGTGTGACCGCCAAAAGCAGCCTTGCACGCGTCTTCACTGGGGTAGAGCTCCAGGAATTTGTAGGTGGTCCAAAACTCGCCGGTTTCTTCATGGGTGTCCTTGTCCAGGCGCTTGCGAGTACCTGGTACTTTTGCGACACGAACCCACTTGTTATTGAGCGCGCGCAGATCATCGATTCCGATGGCCTTGATTGAAGGCAGAACAATTTTTGTCCAATCTGCGGTGAAGGCCAACATTTTCTGGTACTCGTCCCAGTTGATGTTCTGTTCCGCGATCGGGATCAGTCGCAATTCAACTTCGAGGGAGCGTTTGTCTTGTGGGTGAACTGCCGGATCGAATACGACCGGTTTCTGTTTGTTTCCAGGGAAGAAAAGATAATGCGCGTCAACCCTGATTTGACCGTACAGCTCGAATGTGGGGGGTTTTGCGTTGATTGCTTCTTCGTAGGGGTCGAAAATATTGTTTTCCATTTGTGTTTCCTTTCGAATGTGTTAGAATGAGTTAAGTTAGTTTGATATTTGAGGTGCCAGCCCTGCGACGGTTGGCATTTTGTTTTGTCATAGTCCTCCTGTTGTGACTTGGTTCAATAGCGCTAATTGCTGTAGCTCGATACTTCCTCCAGTTTCAATTTGTGACGCCTCCTCAATCGCTTTCATCGCTCGCATGGCTGCCCACATTCCATCGCGGACCTTACCAGTGGCTTTGTCGAATTGATCAGCTTTGTAGAAAATGTCCTGCAAGGCGGTTTTGAGTACGCCCTTGCTTTGCTGGGATGTCTCGTATGCTTCCTGCATTTCGCGCGAGAGCCTCCGTAGACGTTCCAGGTCGATTGTGCCATCAAGCTTGATACAGCGGGTGTAGATGTCGGGAAATTGAGTCATCGGTCACTTCCAGTCCCCTTGCGGGATCGTTCACCCTCTTCAATTGCGCCTGCGATCATCGCCAACAAAACGAACGGCGATCCAACTAACAGGGTGATCAGAATAAAAACTAATGCTGCGTCCATGGTTCTCCTTTTTTAGATTGGAATGTTGTCTGCTTCAAGTTCTTCAACGGTCTGCACGTGTCCGCATATCCAGCACTCGTGCGACATTTTCTTGTAGCGATGCTCACAGGTGGCGCGGATCTCTTCGACCTCTTCGTTGGTGGTCGCGAAATTGATCGCGTCCATGATGCGCCAACGATCGTTGCTGTCGTTTCTTGCCTCGATCTGAGTAAAACCGTCCATCACGAGTACCACTTTCTGACCTGGCGAAAGTAATCGACCAGCTGGTCTTGCCCTAAAAGTTTGAGGGCTTCACACAACAGGTCGTCGGCTTCATAATGGAGCGTTTCAAGATCATCGTCTTTGCTTGACGAAAGTTCATCCATCTCTTCAACGATTTCATCTAACTTGGCTTGAATGTTCGCGTCCATCTCTACTGTCCTCTCCGATAAATCTCTTTGACTGTCTCGTTCGAGTCATTCGCGCGATGCAGCTTTCCAATCGCCCGCCCAACCAGTCGATAAACATCCACCATACTGAGCGTCGCGTTCACCACCGTCTCCAAATCCACCAGCGCCTCATCGAGATAAAAGCTCGTTTTGTCCACATATTGACTGCATATGTATCCATTCGGCTTCGCTCTGCTGACCTCGTTGGCGCTCGTCATTTTGCGTTTGTGCCGCAAGCTCATTGCGCTTTGGGGACAGGTTGCTTTTGGTCGACTGAGGGTGTGTTATCCTCAGTATCAATGACACCGAAGCGAGCAAACCATTCTTTGCGGATTAGATATGCGGTCTCAGACCCGAAAGACCTAATATCTTCCTTGGCCAGATCTTCCAGCATTTTTCCGGCTTGCAGATCGTTCATCTGAATCATCTTGGTTTTCTTTGACATGGAACCTCACTTAGTTAGTATAAAAGAACAGTTTGTACGGTCTAACGTATATTATAGCAAGTGTTTAGGAAATGTCAAGAGGAAAGAACGAAATGTACAGTGCAACTAACTCTTTATATAGGATAATATCCGGTACAGTGGATAAATTCTCCGATTGGCTTTTATCTGAAATGAATAAAAGGGATTGGCTTCAAGCCGATCTTCACCGACGGTCTGGAATGGATATACTGTCTATCAGTAAGCTTTTAGGGCATAGTAATTTATCGGTTGTTCAAAGATATCTCGCTCAAACGGGTGAGGATTTGCGTTTAGCACATATTAGAGCTGGCCCAGTTGATAACATGTAAAAAAGCGGTATAATTATCATGCTTAGGAATACAGTATGATAGTGGATATAGAGCCGTTAGTTACCCTGTGTTCCTAAGCAAAACACTATCTTGGTAATTGACGGCTCTATATTATGGTGGAACATGGAAACTAAAAAGTGTACAAAATGTGGGGTTGTAAAAAGCGTTTCTGATTATTCTGAAAGGGAAAAAGGGGGGCGTTTAAAGTCTCATTGCAAAGAGTGTGTTAATAATTACTCTCATGAGTTTTACAATAAAAACAAGGAGAAAATAAACAAAAGAAATAGTTTGTATTATTGTAGCCATAAAGAAGAAAGTAAAGCCTACCACGAAAAGTGGCGAAAATCGCATCCAGAATATCACGCAGAAAAAACAAGAAACTGGAGAATAGAAAATATTGAGTCAGTACGTCTCCATAGAAGAGAGACCTATAAACTAAATCGGGAAGTGATTAGCAAGTACAAAAAAGAATGGAGAGAACCACGTCGAGAGGCTCTTAATCAATCAAGACGTGAATATTACAGAGCTCATAAGGAAGAAATAAACTCACGAAAAAGAGAGCTGTATCTTGTCAATGCTGATAAGAGAAGAGAATATATGAAGGACTGGAGAACAAGCCACCCAGAAAGCGTAAGTGCATCATTAAGCAAGTATTTACAAAGCCATCTTAGAGAGCATTCCGAAAAAGAACAACGCAGACGTAGCGCAAAACGATCGTCAGGGGGGAGTTTTACGAGACAAGAATGGGTAGAATTGTGTAATTATTATGGCAATAAATGTTTGTGTTGTGGCAAAAGCGACGTTAGGTTAACTGTTGATCACATAATACCAGTCAAACTTGGCGGAAGAGGAAGCATTGATAATATTCAGCCATTGTGTATTAGCTGTAATAGCAAGAAAAACGCAAGGCATATTGATTATCGAGTAGATAAATTTGAAATGTCGACGCAAGAAAGATTATTTTAGGGTGATATAGGTATTTACTCAGTATGAAGCGTAGGCTTGGATTTGAGTCACTTTTTGGGCTGTAGGATGAATGTAGACGGGTATTATAAACTGTATTGATAACTGCGCTTCTCCGAGATTTGTAGGTTAAACGGAATAATCACGTTTTTGCAGGTACAACGGCAATTTCGCAGATTAGCCGATGTTTGTACGACATGGCGTAAATTAAATAAATGACCCCACAAAGTGCGCTGACTGTTTCTTGTATGCCTACAAGGTTGCCTTCTACCAGTATCAGTTGATCACTCCTTGCTGGCTTGCCTCGCGTGTGGGGTTCTGTTAGCAAGAGTCTATCACGAAAAAGCACAAAAGTTAATCACGAAACTTTCGACTATAACCGAAATCGTGACGATTTGACACGGTTTCTTCGACTATAACCGACAACTATTCCTATTTATAATAATCACGCTTCTAATCGCGATCAGATGATCAGAAGCGCTTAAGTTTTGTAAGCAGTTGCCATCATTTTGAAGTCAACTGTCCGCACATTTCGGACATTTCATTCCGCACATTTCGGACAAATCGCACAATGAAACCGCGCCGAATCACACATTTATCGTTGGAGTTATGTGCCGGCGCTCACATTTATCGAACGAGTTTCGCGTAAAGTGTACGAGTTATGCGTATTTGATGCGCATAAAAGATGTGTCTCAACGATACACAATAGTTTGCATTTGTGTACGCTTACGCGCCTTTTGGAACTGGTAATTAGGATTAACCTAATTTGTGGTTCACAAGTGAGTATTATCCTCACCTATGGCGGACAAGTGTAAATAAGGCAGTTCCTTATGTACACTTTTCGGCGTTTTTAATACATGACGGCGCGGTCATGTAACAATATCGCTTATTTTCGTACATGAGTAAGCGCCGATGAAACATTCTATGTAACCGAACTGGCACTTTCGTACCTATATCGTGACACAAATGGTAACGAAACTTGACTTTCGTGCTCGTTTCATCAACGAAGTGTGCGCCAAAGTAAACAGCCCCCCACGAATGAGAGGCTGTTCATATGACCAGCGTTGGTACGCTGCCTTAGGCTCGCGTGGCTGGTTCTGTTAGATTTATCTTATCATTCCTGTATACTTCCTGCCACGACATTGCTATTCAATATTGCCTGAAGTCCCTTATTCCTGCTCCAGACAAAAGCAGATGCCTGCCTTACTGAGCCGATGAAGCCCTTTTCAGAATGCCAGGAGTCTGTGGCGGTTACTGAACTTATGCGCCGGAAGACAATCCCGTTTTTCGTGTTGGTCATCTCAGTATGCAAGTGACCGAGGTGCATCTCACGCCACACTGACGATCCCCACATCTCAGGCGCCTCGATCTGCATGAGACCTTCGATTCGTTTGCCCTCATCCACGCCATGTGCGAAACCAATGAGATTGAGTCCATATTGATGATACTTGCGCGGTGTCGGTGTGAGGTCGACATATACCGTTTTGGTATAAGCATAGCGCTGAGCTATCCCTACAACAGCAGCATAGCTCAGCATTTGATCATGGTTGCCTGGCACCCACATGATCTTGACCGGAGCGAGCGCGTGACACTGCTCAATGCCCCACACCAGGAGCTCCACACCCTTTCTAAACATCTTTTGCCACCTGGAGTCACTATCAAGTTGGGTCCCGCTTGTGGTTGTCACGCTGGGAGTATCAAAATGAAAGAAATCCTGACCCACTGGGAACAATACATACTCAGGCGTGCCAATCAAACAGGCCTTACTCAGTATGTCGGCAATCGTTGACTTCCAGAGCGCTTCGGCAATCTTCAGGTCGTAATCATCCGAGCCGGTCTCATCGCCCCAGGCTAACTTGCCCAGGTGAAAGTCCATCAATGGCAGCTCCAGCATGAAGGACCCGACCTTGTATTCATACTGAGTCAGACTCACAGGTGGTAGAGACGCAAATGCTTCAAGAACTTGTGGCATGGTCAGCTTTCCGCCCAAAGGTTTGACTGTAAGCGTGACCGAGTATTTCCGATTGGTATGTAGCTGACCTTCGCCATCGTTGTTCTTGATCGTTACATCCCAGGAGCCGCTTATGACCTTGCAGGTGATCACTTCCCACAATAGCGGGTCAAATCCGCATTTCTGCATTATCGCTATTGGTGAGGCGGCTTCATCAGAACTTAGATACACGTCCTGCTTGACTGTTTGCGATTTGTCGGCATTGTAGCTGACTTCCTTTTGACCAAACTCAGTCTTATTCTTATCCAGTTTGCTCTTAACTTCCAACAGCCTTTTCATACCCGTGATCTGCTTTTTGGCATTGTTCTCGGAAATACTCTGACCAAAAAACCGCCGCATTGCATCAGCATAACTGCCTTTTATACTGAGTATGTCCTGTTCAAAGGCGCTTATCACGCGATTGCCCGCGTCACGTCCGAAGTCACAACCGCCTTGCCGCTTGTGAGCGTCTTAACCTTCGTTGCGGATATTTTTTGAATGTCGTATACGTAAGAGCCTGGTGCAAGGTCGTCCGTGATCGCGGCTTTCAGCATGATCGTCACATCCCCAGTTGCCGCGTCCGTAATCGTCAGCGATCCATCCGTTCCGGTCGTGTGCGCTGCTCCGTTCAATCTCAGTAAGCCGTCACCCGTTCCACTTGCGTTTTTTCTTATGCGGATGATCGCGTCATTATCGAGAGATGACTTGCTCGTCTTGATCGTGAAGTCCAGGCTGACATAATCATTCAAATCGCCCAAATCCGAAATTGATGGATCATCAAACGTGTCGCCCCTCAGTATGTTAATGTCCGAGCCAACAACCGCTGTTACGACGGTGACCGCGCTGTAATCGAGTTGATCGGTCTTCGCCTTGATCGCATCCACGTTCGCGTCCACGACTGCCAGAGCCGCCGATGTCGCAATGCCGGTTGGGTCAACCGTAGCGGAGGCGTCGACTTTGTTCGCCACTGTAAAGGTCAATTGATCGGTCTTGACTTTGATGTCATCAACGATCCCGTCAACCGTAGCTAATGCCGCCGAAGTTGCCAGCCCAGTCGGGTCGATGGTCGCGCTTGCATCTACTTTGTTTGGCGTGGTGAATACCAACTGATCGGTCTTAGTCTTAATCGCTCCAATTCCAGCATTATCCGGTGCCACGTAATTCGCCGCAAGCAGCGGTGAAGTCGGGATTGCGTTGACGCTCGTCTGCGTTGCCAACGCGCTCACATCCGCTTTGTAATCGCCAACGGTCTCAGACGGCACGACCTTTTGATTTTTCGCGCCGAATGAACCAGCCGCAACGTGGTCGGCAATCGCTTCGTTCCAGACCTGATCGACAATCTCATTCACCGCGTCATCCGCAAGCCCCGCCGCCTTGAGCACCACCCCGTCCGTGCCAGTGTCGGCAAGGATGTCCGTGACCGCCTTGCTAAACGAGCCAGCCGAAGTGTGCCCGCTTGTGGCTTCATCCAGAACAGCGTCGGCAATGCCAGCCGCAGTCACGCCAGCCAACTCAAACCAGCGCGTAGTCCAGTCGGGCGTGGAAGTGTCGCCAGCCAAGCCGTCCACGTAGACAGTCAGCACGTCCCCATTCCTGACTGTTATCCAGCCGGACTGCGCCGAGATTGCGGTCAAGCCAGAAGCCGCCGCCATCGTGGTGATAGGCAGGATGCGGTATGCCGAGCCTGAGCCGCCTATCTGCCGTGTGACATACATCACATAATCGCCATTGCCAGCCACAGCGTCAATGCTCACATCGACCATGATAAGTTTGTCGCCACTTGCGGTATAAGCGCCAACAGCGGTTGCGGCTGATATGTCAACGTTCGTGCCTGTATCAGTTTCGATGTAAGTAAACGCGCCCATTAGAGCCTCCTGTTAGCCGATGCGATTGACGAAGTTGTCGATTGCCGCCGAGTTGATTTTGATTGCCGCTTCCGAGAGCAGCGTGTATGCCGCCTGACTGGTTGCCGCGTCCTTGAAGCCGAACAGCGCCTGAATGCTCACCCAGTCGCCTGTGCTTGCGCCAGCCTCGTCCATGATGAGCTTGAGCCGCTTGACCTCATCCTGCAGGTCGGTTGTGCGGTCAACGAGTGAGCGGAACTTGCCTGCCAGTCGGCTTTCGTTTCCAATTAATTCGATATGTGCTGCCATAAGTATTGCCTCCGATTAGATTAGTAGATTGCCCATTTATTGTTGAGATAGGTTTCAACGGATATAACTTCAGCAGAAGTTAATGCGGTTGAATAGATAATTAATTCACCAAGATACGAACCGAAATGTCTCGTGCCGGTGGTGTCATAGTTTCTGTCCCTGCCAAAATCATTGGCAATAGTATTTCCAGCAGTAACCAAAGATGCGATTGCCAATGATGTTGGTACTTTTGTTGTCCGTCCATCAATAACTGAACCATTTACTTTGGTCGTGCCGTTAATTACATTAGCATGGGCGTATGAAGCCCACCAGTCTTGGTCAGTGTCTCTTGCAAAATAATAAGTACCTCCCCCGCCATTGCCGTCCCAATCGCATAACACAAAGGCATAACCACTTGGCACATTGTCTTTCAGTACCCAAAATACAGTGCGAATAGTTGTTAGTCTTGTCCAATAAATGTGTTGAAAGCTTGAATTAACAAACCTTCCAACACTCTTGCCATTTTGAGTATTCGGCAAATACGTTGGTCTGGTAGTATCCGTTCCCGTGTTTTTGGCATGGTTAGCGTTACCGCTTTTATCATTAACGCGATAAATCTTGTCACCCGACGAACTTACATTGGTCGAGCCGTCATCGGTAAACATCGAGTTTACATCTGCAAAATCCAGCCATAAAGCGCAACCTGTAATATCGGTCGGCGCGGATATACCCGAACTTGCCTTCGCCTGACTTGACGGCTGGAACGTAGGGCTGAACGTGCGCCCGAATACCGATGCGAATGTCATGCTTGCCTCCGATATGAAACGATGCGATACACGAACCGCCGCGCGTCCTTGTACCTGCTCTTGAAACTGCCAACGAAGCCGTCCCACGGGTCGCACATAACGTAGTCCTCATCCGCCAGCTTGCCGATGAGCAAGACGTAGTGGTCGTTGATCGGCGCTGTACTCGGTACGAAGTCCACGTGTACAATCACGGGTTCGCCGCGTTCTAAGCAAGCGTCAATCTGCGGGAGTGGCGCTGGTACGTTCAGGCAATCTACCCAAGTTGAGATTGTCATGTTCGGCACTCTGCCCCACCAAAGCAGGTTGCCGTTGGCGTAACCATTGTGAGTGGTCAGGTAAGCGTTCAAAGTCGCAGGAGTATAGTCGTGCCCGTAGTAGCGCTCTACCATCGCCACGCACGTAATCAAGCAACCTTGCTGCCCGATCGTGACGTTGCTTGTGCCTAACCAATTATTCTTCCAAGCAGGGTCGTTCTGCGAGTAAGGCTGAACCATAAGCGCGTCAGGCTTCGGTGCTTCGGGAGTAATTACAATCGGCAGGTACACGGAATAGCTCGGCTTGAAATAGGCTTGCAATTCGGCTTCTGTTCCGATGAAGCGGTCATAATCCAGGTAGTACGACTGCGCTCCGAACTTCGCGCCGTTGCCCTTTTCGCCGGACTGGTGAAACCGCACCTGCTCCGGTCGCACGCCCCACGGAATGACGATAGACTCAGTGGGGTACTCGTCCGTGTAAAACGGAAATAGATTTGCAAGTTTGTACTGCGCCAGCCAGTAATCCAGCTTCGGCAGATCGCCAACGTTCAGGTTTGCGTTCAGCCAGTTGGCACGTGAGTAGATAATCGGATAGCGACCGGTTATAAACTCGATATACTCAACATCAGCAGCAAGATTAGTAGTTAACTCCACTCTACTCAAACCACCGTTGTTCTCGATGTCAATTACCAACAACTCATCTGCTTCCGGCTTTACAATTTCTAAGAATTTCCAAATCTGCGAGATGTCTTGTTGCGCTCGATAGAAGTGGTACGCGCCGTGCGGTATCTGCAATCGGCGAAGCTCAGACCAGTTGCGAGCGAAATACGGGTCAACCCACGATGCGCCTTCTGTGGCTTTCACGAACGCAAACTTGACGCCTTCGGTGCGGGCTTTTAGCCAGTCAACGGCTTTCTGGTACGAGCTTACGTCAATGCCGAAGGGATAGGTCATGTTCGCTCTGGGTTCTGCCATTGGCTTAGGTCGAGGATGGTGGTCATGGGATTGTTATTATGTACGTTCCTGCAAACGCCCACCCTGTTTCATTACCGGCAAACTCAGTACCGTATGTCTGCGTTTTCCAAAACCTAATCGTCGTACCAGAACCACTGATAGAACATTGGGCGAAATTGGCAGCCGTAGAATAAACTTGAATAATTCCATCATCCGCTCCTGTAACGGGAAGGGATAGGCTTACTGAACCAGCAGTCGTGATTGACCTTGAATAGTCACTGTATCTCCAGATACATGTCTTTCCAATCACCGTAAACCTTGATGTGGATATACTCCCACCTGTCACGGTCGCTCCACTGAACACCGGCGTGTAATTAAACCATTGCGGAAAGCCGACCGGACTCGCTGCATGGCTGTAACTAACCGCCGAAATTGCCACACTCACAAGCGTGTACTCCGAGCCGCCTGTGATGGTCAGTACCGTGTCTGCAACGCCCACGATGTAAAAATACTTGACGGTCGAGTTGGTAAGGCGTAATTTATCGCCCACGCTGTAAATCGCTGCTGCTCCGCTCGGTACGGTGATGGTCGAAGCCGATGCGTAAGTCCACGAGTCGCTGACGGGTATCCAGCCGTCCTTGCCGACCAAGTTCCAGCCATCTGCCAGTTTGCCGGATGCGTCTGCTTTCGGGACTGCGTTCGCTGTCGGGGTGGCGGTCGCAATGTTCACGCCGCCTGCGATGAGTTGGGTTTCGATTGCGGTCACTTCTTCTTGTAATTCGTTGACGTGTGAGGATAAAATCGCGCCGCCTGCCTGCTTCGCCTGGAAGCCTTTTGCCGATGTTGGATATGATGCTGCCATTTCTTGTTGCTCCTTTTAGAAAAT